>Ga0180223_1001644_pt1 | contig 16292 bp, 18 predicted proteins | sample eDN5th30CKraftOP_FD_151337 | JGI IMG/M metagenome (GOLD analysis project Ga0180223, IMG submission 151337) | Enriched Organic Plus compost microbial communities from Emeryville, California, USA - eDNA 5th pass 30_C Kraft OP (version 2) (version 2) ...
CGACGGCCCCCGCGACCGTCAGCGCGGCCTCGGGGCCGCGCGCCGGAATGCCGTCATAGCCCCTGGCGCGGTAGCGCTCGATCGTCGCGAGCGATCCGGCCGGGCCGCAGGCCTCGATGCCGTGCATCCTGCCGCCGGGCTCGTGCACCAGCCAGAAGCCGTCCCCGCCGATGCCGTTCATATGCGGATAGACCACCGCGACCGTGGCCGCCATGGCGACCATCGCCTCGATGGCGTTGCCGCCTTCCGCCAGGATGGCGCGGCCGGCTTCCGAGGCGAAGCGATGCGGCGCCGCGACCGCGGCCGAAGCGAAGACAGGCGTATCGAGCATCAGGACTTTGCAATCTCCCCGCGCATCCCCATCTGGCCGGATGGAGCCGGCCGGGGCGCGATTTTGTTGCATGGCGCGGCGGGCTCCGCTAGGTGCGTGGGGCGCATGGCCGCGCGGAGCGGCCGTATGCGACGAAGCCGCCCGCGCGGGCGGGCATCCGAAGGAAGGACAGCATGGCCGGACGGCACACCAACTGGCGCAGCCTGACCATCGTGGTTTCGCTCGGAATCCTGATCGCGGTCGAGCTGTTCGGCGTCGCGCTCGCGGCGGGCTGGGCCATCGCCGGCCTGTTCGAGCTCGGCACGATGTTCGAATACGTCATGATGGCGGTGTTCTCGGTCTTCGCCGCCTACGGCATGGTCAACCTGATGCGCCGCGTGCTCAAGGTCGAGCACCTGACCACGGTCGACTGAGGGATGGCGTCATGCTCGGGCTCGACCCGAGCATCCCGGGACGGAAGGGCACCCTTTCCGGCAAGAGATTCCCGGGTCTACGCCGCGCGCCGCCCGAGAACGGCGTAACGGCAGCCTGCGGATTCGAGAAGCCCTATCCGCATATCTTCAGCGTGACCGGGTCGGCGTCGGCCGGCAGATAGTCCGCCATCGGCCAGCAGGCGCCGCCCGTGCAGATGCGCCAGTCGGCGGTGGCGCCGGAACGGCGCATCACCACCTCGCGCAATGCCGGCAAGGCGGGGTGCCAGCGCCAGAAGCCGTCGACGAGCCTGGCGCCGTCCGGCGGGTCCATCCCGGCGCCGGAACCCTCGATCCGGGCCTCGACGATCTCGAGGCCCTTCGGAGTCTCGCGCCAGACCTCCTCCCACAGCGTCTTCTGCACCGAATGGCGCCAGCCGAGCGTGATCTCGCTGCGGCCGAGCGCCACCACGAGCGCCCCGGCCGCGAGGCACAGGCTCATGCCGCCGCCGGAGCGGCGCTGCGCGAGGCGAACCAGTGGCGGGCGACGATCGCCGCCGCCAGCAGGTAGCCGAGCGGGTCGCTATAGGCGAACTCGCCGAAGAGCAGCACCGCCGCGACGAAGCAGAGCGCGCGCTCGAGGAGCGTCAGGCGCCCGAAGAGCCAGCCGATCGCCACCATGCCGAAGAGCCCGATCGCGACGGAGGCCTTGAAGATCGCGTAGACCACCGCCGGCCAGAAGCCAATGAGATCGGCCATCGGATCGCCCGCCTGGAGCATCAGTGCCGGCGAATAGACCGCGATGAAGGGGATGACATAGCCGGCGAGCGCGACCCGCATCGCCTCCCAGCCGATCTTGTCGGGGTTCTCCTTGGCGATCGGCGCGGCGGCGAGCGCGGCCAGCGCCACCGGCGGCGAGAGGTCGGCCATGATGCCGTAGTAGAAGGCGAACATGTGGCTGACGATCAGCGGCACGCCGAGCTTCTCCAGCGCCGGCGCGGCCAGCGCCGCGACGATGATGTAGGTCGGGATTGTCGGGATGCCAGTGCCGAGCAGGATCGAGAGGATCATCGTCAGGATCAGCGCCAGGAACAGGCTCGACTGGCCCAGCCCGATGATCCAGGCGCCGAAGGTGGTGCCGATGCCGGTCTGCGTCATCAGGCCGATGATGGTGCCGACGATGGCGCAGGCGATGCCGACCGGCAGCGCCGTCTTGGCGCTGTCGGCCAATGCGTCGCGGCAGATCGCCAGCGTCGTGCGCCCGCCGAGCGTGAAGGCGTTGATCAGGACCAGCAGCGCGATCAGCGCCGCGACGTAACGGACGTCGAGCCCCTCCTCGAAGAGCGCTGCGGCGACGAGGCCGAGCCCGACCCAGAAGATAAGGCGCAGGGTGTGCGAGCTCAGCCCCGCCACGAAGCCGGCGCCGAGCAGCAGCCCGACGGTGAGCGCCAGCCCCATCGTGCCGGCGAAGAGCGGCGTGAAGCCGTGGAACAGCATGAAGACCAGCACGGCTAGCGGCAGGGCGAGATACCAGCGTTCGCGCAGCGCCTTGAGCGGGCTCGGCAGCAAGGCCCGCTCGACGCCCTTCAACCCGTATTTGCCGGCCTCCAGATGCACCATCCAGAAGGCCGAGGCGAAATAGAGCATGGCGGGAATCGCGGCCGCCTTGACGATCTCGGCATAGGGCACGCCCAGCGTCTCGGCCATGATGAAGGCGACGGCGCCCATCACCGGCGGCATGATCTGGCCGCCCATCGAGGCGGTGGCCTCGACGCCGGCGGCGAAGGAGCGCCGGTAGCCGAACTTGATCATCAGGGGAATGGTGAACTGGCCGACGGTGACCACGTTGGCGACGCCCGAGCCCGAGATCATGCCCATCAGGCCTGAGGAGAACACCGCCACCTTGGCCGGGCCGCCGCGCGTGCCGCCGAAGATGCCGAGGGAGACGTCGTTGAAGAGGTGGATCATCCCGGCCTTCTCGAGGAAGGAGCCGAAGACGATGAAGAGGAAGATATAGGTCGCGGAGACGTAGATCGGCGTGCCGTAGAAGCCCTCCGTGCCATAGGAGAGGTGGCCGATGATCTGGTCGAAGCCGTAGCCGCGATGGTTGAAGGGCGCGGGCAGATACTGGCCGAAGAACCAGTAGAGCAGGCAGGCGCCGCACATGATCGGCAGGGCGTTCCCCATCAGCCGCCGCGCCGCCTCGAAGATCAGGACGATCAGCAGCGTACCGACGACGAGATCCGCGGTCGAGGGGTCGCCGTCGCGCAGGATCAGGTCGGCATAGAAGACCCACTGGTAGAGGCCGACGGCGAAGCCGACGAGGCCCAGCACCCAGCCGAGCAGGCGGCCGGCGGTGTCCCGCGCCCGGAAATTGGCGATCAGACCGAAGGTGAGCAGCAGCAGGAAGCCGACATGGATGCCGCGGGCCGCCTGGCTCGGCAGGATGTTCCAGGCCGAGATCACGATCTGGAAGGCGGCGAAGGCCAGCGCCGTCAGATAGGCGAAAAGCCCCCAGCCGCCGGGGCCGAAGCCGGGCGGGAAGCCGTGCTCGAAATTGTCGAGATCGGCATGCTCGACCTCTCCCGGCTTGGCGCCGGAGAGGGCTTCCAACTGGTCGGTCTCGGCAGTGGCCATGTTCGGAGTCCTGCGGGGTGCCAATAGGGGATCCCGCACGCGCCGCGGCACGACAGGGCTGCGGCGCGGATGCGGGATCGTTTTCGGAAGGAGGCGCCTTGCGCTCACGCGGTCCGGTGCCGGCGCGACGGCACGTCATGCCGCCGCGCACGGGGCTGCGCCGTTTAGGAGCCGACCTTGAGGCCCTTTTCCTTGAGGTAGCGCGCGGCGCCCGGATGCAGCGGGACCGGCATGCCGTCGAGCGCCTTCTCCAGCTTGATCTCCTTGCCGGCCGCATGGGAGGCGGCGAGCTCGCCCAGATTCTCGAAGACGTTCTTCGTCATCTGGTAGACGAGCTCCTCCTTCACGCCCTCATGGGTGACGAGGTAGTTGACCACGGCGGCGGTGTTCACGTCGCTGGTCTGGCCGGTATAGGTGTTGGCCGGGATCGGGGCGCTGATGAAGGGCGGCCCCGCCTTGTCGATGACGGCCTTCGGCACCTCGACGACGTTGATCTCGACCGAAGTGGCGAGGTCGCGCAGCGAGGCGACGCCGAGGCCGGCGGACTGGAGGGTGGCGTCGAGCTGCCGGTTCTTCATCAGCTCGACCGATTCCGCGAAGGGCAGGTACTCGATCTTGCCGAGGTCCTTGTAGGTGATGCCGGCCGCGGCGAGGATGGCGCGAGCGTTGAGCTCGGTGCCGGATTTCGGCGCGCCGACCGAGAGCCGCTTGCCCTTGAGATCGGCCAGGGTCTTGATGCCGCTCTCCTTGGAGGCGACGATCTGGACATAGTTCGGATAGATCGCGGTGATGCCGCGCAGCTTCTTCAGCGGCGCCTTGAAGCCGGCTTCCTCGTCGCCCTTCCAGGCGGCGTCGAGCGAGTCGCCCAGCGTGAAGGCGATCTCGCCGCGGCCCTGCTGCAGCAGCACCAGGTTCTCGACCGAGGCCTTGGTGGCCTGGACGGTCGGACGCACGTTCGGGATCTTCTCTCCGTAGATCTTCGAGAGTGCGACGCCCATCGGGTAGTAGACGCCCGAGGTGCCGCCGGTGAGGATGTTGATGAACTCCTGTGCCCGGGCATGAGCCGGCGCGGCAACGAGGAGAACGGCGGCGGCAAGACCGGCCAGGTGCCGGATGCGGAACAGCGTTTTCATGGGATCTCCCTGATCGGCCCCGGCTCGCGCGGCCGGTTTAGTCTCGTTGTAGAGCAGGAGGGCGGCGGAGGAAAAGCGCAAGACTTGCCTTTTCTTTGCGCCTTTAGCCCAATCCCCGGCCGGCCATCTGCGCCGCCGCTCCGACGCTCGCGCGTGCTCCGCGCGGACGCGCAACCTCGAAAAGTCCGCTTGTGCCGCTGTCGATGTAATATTATATCGTCGCACATGGCTCACGCGCACGACCACGGCCACGCCTCGCACGCCGTTTCGGAGAATCCGGGATGGTCGCTGCTGCGCCTGTCGGCCTGGAGCCGCGTTGGGCTGGCGGCCGTCGTCGTCGCCCTGCTGTGGGTGGCGACGCTCGCCGTGATCGCCTGAAGGAAGCCTGCGTTGTCCGCCATCCGCCTCACCGATCTGACGCTCGGCTACGATCGCCACCCGGCGGTCCATCATCTCTCCGGCACGATCGCCGCCGGGAGCCTGACCGCCATCGTCGGGCCGAATGGTGCCGGCAAGTCGACGCTGCTCAAGGGCATCACCGGCACGCTCGCCCCGCTCTCCGGCGGCATTATCCTCGCGAAGGGCAAGCGGCTCGCCTATCTGCCGCAATCGGCCGAGCTCGACCGCTCCTTTCCGATCCATGTCTACGATCTCGTGGCGATGGGCCTGTGGAACCGCGCCGGCATGTTCGGGCGGATCGGCGTCGGCGCCGCGCACAAGGTCGAGCACGCCATCGCGGCGGTGGGGCTCACCGGCTTCGAGCGCCGGCCGATCGGCACCCTCTCCGGCGGCCAGATGCAGCGCGCCCTGTTCGCGCGGCTGCTGCTGCAGGATGCCGACGTGATCCTGCTCGACGAGCCCTTCACCGCGATCGACGCGCGCACCACCGCCGACCTGCTGGAGCTGGTGCGGCGCTGGCATGGCGAGAGCCGCACCGTCGTCGCCGTGCTGCACGACCTGGAGACGGTGCGCCGCGCCTTTCCGCAGACCCTGCTGCTGGCGCGGGAAGCCGTGGCCTGGGGCGAGACCGCCGATGTGCTGACGCCGGAGAACCTGCTCGCGGCGCGGCGCATGGTCGAATCCTTCGACAGCCACGCCGCTCCCTGCCGGCGCGACGCGGCGTAGCCGCCCCGCCGCCAGCTTTTTCCACCGAATGATCAGTGCTCGGTCACCCCGGGCGGAGCGAAGCGAAAACCCGGGATCCATGGCTGAGCGCTGCCGATCAAGGTTCAGGCATGGATGCCGGTTTTCCCTTCGGTCGCCCGGGATGGCCTGAAACGGCGTCCCATGCTCTACGATCTCCTCATCGGCCCCTTCGCCGAATTCGATTTCATGCGCCGGGCGCTGGTCGGCGTGACGGCGCTTTCCGTCTCGGGCGCGCCGATCGGCGTCTTCCTGATGCTCAGGCGCATGAGCCTGACCGGCGACGCCATGGCGCATGCCATCCTGCCCGGCGCGGCGCTGGGCTATCTCGTCGCCGGCTTCTCGCTGCCGGCGATGACCATCGGTGGGCTCGCGGCCGGTTTCGCGGTCGCGCTCGCTGCCGGCGCGGTGGCGCGGGCAACGGTGCTGAAGGAGGACGCCTCGCTCGCCGCCTTCTACCTGATCTCGCTGGCGCTCGGCGTCACCATCGTCTCGCTGCGCGGCTCGGCGATCGACCTGCTGCATGTGCTCTTCGGCAATGTGCTCGCCCTCGACGACGGCGTGCTGATCCTGCTCGCCGGCGTCGCCACCGTCTCGCTGCTGGCGCTGGCGGCGCTCTACCGGCCGCTGGTGCTGGAATGCGTCGATCCCGGCTTCCTGCGCTCGGTCAGCCGCTCCGGCGGCTTCGTGCACCTCGCCTTCCTCGCGCTTGTGGTGCTGAACCTCGTCGCCGGCTTCAACGCGCTCGGCACGCTGCTCGCCGTTGGCATGATGATGCTGCCGGCCGCCGCGGCGCGGTTCTGGACGGCCGACATCACGCGGCTGCTGCTGCTGGCGACGGGCTTCGGCATGGTCGCGGGCTATGCCGGGCTGGTCGTGTCCTATGCGGCCGGCGCGAGCCTGCCGGCCGGGCCGGCGATCATCCTGGCCGCGGGCGCGCTCTATATCCTCTCGCTCCTGTTCGGCTCGCAGGACGGCGTTGCCCGGCGCCTCTTGCCTCGCGCCCATCTCCAGAGATAGAAACGTTATATCGTTTCATTTCAGGAGACTCCGATGCCGAATCGTCGCGCCCTCGTTGCCGGCCTCGCAGCAGGACTGGCGCTCGCCGCCGCGCCTTTCGCCGCCTTTGCGCAGGAGAAGCTGCCGGTGGTGGCGAGCTTCTCGGTGCTCGCCGATTTCGTGAAGCAGGTCGGCGGCGACCGCGTCGGCGTGACGACGCTGGTCGGCCCGGACGGCGACGCGCATGTCTACTCGCCGACGCCGGCCGACGCCAAGGCCCTCGCGGCGGCGAAGCTCGTCGTCGTGAACGGCCTGCATTTCGAGGGCTGGCTGCCCCGGCTGGTCAAATCCTCCGGCACCAAGGCGCCGCTGGCCGAGGCGACGAAGGGCATCACGCCGCTGGAGGCCGATGACGATCACGAGGATCACGGCAAGGCGGGCCATGGTCATGCCCATGCGCATGGCCATGACGATCCGCATGCCTGGCAGAGCATCGCCAACGCCAAGGTCTATGTCGCCAATATCCGCGATGCGCTGAGCGCCGCCGACCCGGCCGGCAAGGCGGCCTACGAAGCCAATGCCGCGGCCTATCTCGCCCAGCTCGATGCGCTCGAAGGCGAGGTCAAGGCGGCGGTGGCGCGGATTCCGGCCGAGCGGCGCAAGGCGATCACCACCCATGACGCCTTCGGCTATTTCGTGAAGGCCTACGGCATCGACTTCATCGCGCCGCAGGGCGTCTCGACCGAGGCCGAGGCCTCCGCCAAGGACGTCGCCCGCATCATCCGGCAGGTCAAGACGCAGAAGATCCCGGCCGTCTTCCTCGAGAACGTCACCAATCCCCGCCTGGTCGAGCAGATCGCGCGCGAGAGCGGCGCCAAGGTCGGCGGCAAGCTCTATTCCGACGCGCTCTCCGACGCCGGCGGGCCGGCGGGGACTTACATCCGGATGATGAAGCACAATATAAGCGAGATCGAGAAGGCGCTCGCCGCCGGCCCGGCCTAAGGGCTTTCGCGTGAACCGCCGGTCATTCCGGGCGACTGCAGGTCGACCCGGGGTCCTTGCCTGAACCGTTCCGGCATGGATCCCCGGTCTTCGCTGCGCTCCGGCCGGGATGGCCCAGGTCGTTCGCCCGCAAGACCGAGGACGGATTTGCGATCAGGAAATCAGGTCAGACCATGTCCGAAAAAATCCCCGTCACGGTGCTCACCGGCTATCTGGGTGCCGGCAAGACCACGCTTCTGAACCGCATCCTCACCGAGGATCACGGCAAGAAGTTCGCCGTCATCGTCAACGAGTTCGGCGAGGCGGGCATCGACGGGGACCTCGTCGTCGGCGCCGACGAGGAAGTGTTCGAGATGAACAACGGCTGCATCTGCTGCACCGTGCGCGGCGACCTGATCCGCATCCTCGACGGGTTGATGAAGCGCAAGGGCAAGTTCGACGCGATCATCGTCGAGACCACCGGCCTCGCCGATCCGGCGCCGGTCGCCCAGACCTTCTTCGTCGACCAGGATGTCGGCGACGCCACCCGGCTCGACGCCGTCGTCACCGTCACCGACGCCAAATGGCTGAAGGACCGGCTGAAGGACGCGCCCGAGGCGAAGAACCAGATCGCCTTCGCCGATGTCATCATCCTCAACAAGACCGATCTCGTGACGCCGGAGGAGCTGGCCGGCGTCGAGGCGGCGATCCGCGCCATCAACCCCTATGCCAGGCTGGAGAAGGCCGAGCGCTGCAACGTCGAGATCGCGACCCTGCTCGACCGCAAGGCCTTCGATCTCGACCGCATCCTCGATATCGAGCCGGACTTCCTCGAGGCCGGCCATCACCATCACCATGCCGAGGATGTGCGCTCGATCTCGCTGACCGTGCCGGGCGATGTCGACCCCGAGAAGTTCATGCCCTGGATCAACGACATCGCCCAGATCCAGGGGCCGAACATCCTGCGCTCCAAGGGCATCCTCGCCTTCAAGGACGAGCCGCGCCGCTTCGTCTTCCAGGGCGTGCACATGATCCTCGACGGCGACCTCCAGCGCGACTGGAAGCCCGGCGAGAGGCGCGAGAGCCGCCTCGTCTTCATCGGGCGCGGGCTCAACGAGAACGAATTGCGCAAGGGCTTCGAAGCCTGCGCGGCGTGAAGGCTTCGGCTTAGACCTCCAACACGACGGTCACCCCGGGCCTCCGCTTCGGTCGCCCGGGGTGACGTCGCGGTTTTCACGGCAAACAAGCTGCGCTAGACCGGCCGCATGACCACGCTGACCCAACCCGTCTCGCTGCGCGAGCATGTCGTCCCGATCGCCGCGGAAGCGCATGTCGTCGCGGCCCGCTGGCTGAAGCAGGGGCTCGTCCTCGCGCTCGCCGACGGGCGGGTGCTGCGCTGGCGCGACGGCGCGGCGGATACCGTCGAGGCGCATGCCGGCGGCATCCTCTGCGCTGTGGGCGACGGCGAGCGCATCGTCAGCGGCGGCGACGACGGCCGCATCGTCGCGACCCGCATCGCGGGCGCGCCGGAAGAGCTGGCCAGGGACCCGAAGCGCCGCTGGGTCGACGCGATCGCGCTGTCGCCCGCCGGCCATCTCGCCTGGAATACCGGCAAGACCGTCAGCGCCCGCGACGAGAAGGGCCGCGTCCGCATCCTGGAAGCGGCGAGCACGCCGCAGGGGCTCGTCTTCGCGCCGAAGGGCTATCGCCTCGCCATCGCCCAGATGAACGGCGTCTCGCTCTGGTATCCGAACACCGAGGCGAAGCCGGAATTCCTCGAATGGAAGGGCTCGCATCTCGACGTCGCCTGGTCGCCGGACGGGCGCTTCATCGTCTCCTCGATGCAGGAGAACGCCCTGCATGGCTGGAAGCTCGGCGACCGGCCGGGCCATATGCGGATGACCGGCTACCCGGCCAAGCCCCGCTCGCTCTCCTGGTCCCATGACGGGCTCTGGCTGGCCTCCAGCGGCGCCGACGGCGCCATCGTCTGGCCCTTCCAGGGCGACGGCCCGCAGGGCAAGGCGCCGCGCGAATGCGGCGTGCGCCGGGCGCGGGTCACCCGCGTCGCCTTCCATCCCGCGGCGCTGGTGCTGGCGATCGGCTATGACGATGGCTGTATCCTGCTGGTGCGGCTGACGGACGGTTCCGAATTGCTGGTCCGGCCGGCCGCGCGCGACAGCGGCATCAGCGCCTTCGCCTGGGACAAGGCGGGCAAGCGCCTCGCCTTCGGGGCCGAGGACGGCGCCGCCGGCGTGCTGACGCTGCCGGGCTGACGGCGATGCGCTTCGGGCTCTTCGGCAGGAACGAGGCCCGCCAGGGCGACGAAGCCAGGCTCGCGGCGAAGGCCGCGGCCGAGACCCTGAAAGCCCGGGTCCGGGCGCTGCTCGGCCTGCCGGAGACGGCGGTCATCGCGGTCAACGAGATCCTCTGCGCCGATCCGAGCTGTCCCGGCACCGAGACGGTCATCCTGGTGATGGAGCCGGGCGCGAAGACGCGGGCCTTCAAGCTGCAGATGGCGATGGCGGAGGTGACGCCGGAGGCGCTGGCGGAGGCGCTGGACGCCTCTGCGGGCGGCTGACGGCAGCGATCCAGATGACGGCATGGATCCCGGGCCTGCGCTTCGCTCCGCCCGGATGACGGCGTGTTTCCGAGAGGGGGGCTCTTGCCCTCCCTCCTCGTTCAGGGCTTCAGCCCCTGCGGCAGCACCGGCGCGTCGGCCTTGAGCACGAGCTCGACCCGGCGGTTATAGGGCAGATAGGGGTTGTCCTTGATCAGCGGCTCGGTGTCGCCCTTGCCGGTGACGGAGAGGAAGCGTTCGTTCGGCACGCCGGCATTGGCGAGGATCTCGCGCACCGCGTTGGCGCGGGCGATGGACAGCCCCCAGAGATCGCCTTCCGGCGGCTGGCCGGGGCGCGGCGTCGCGCTGTGGCCGGAAAGGGCGATCTTGTTCGGCATCCGCCGCAGCGTCGGAGCGATGGCGGCGAGCACCTTGCGCATCCGCTCGTTCGGCTGGGCCGAGCCTTCGGCGAACATGGCCCGGCCTTCCTGGTCGACGAGCTGGATGTCGATGCCGGCCTCGGTGACTTCGACGAGGACGTTGCGCGAGACCTCGGCGATCTCCGGCATGTCGCGCAGCGCCTGACGCAGCGAGGCGGCGGCGAGCGCGAAGCCTCGATCGTAGGTCGCCGAGATCAGCCCGTCCTCCTTCTGGTTGTTGTGGTTGGGCGCGGTGTTGTCGGAGGCGTCCTGGAGCGGGCGGATATAGGCGTTCTTGATGTGGGTCTTGGTCGGGATGCCGTCGAGCTCGACGATGCCGGCGAGGCGCACGTCGGTCTGCGTGCCGAAGGCCTCGCGCATCGAGCCGGCGACGATCTGGAGCTTCTGCTTGTCCTGGCTCGAATAGGCGGCGACCATGACGAAGAAGCTCATCAGCAGCGCCATCAGATCGGCGAAGGTGACGAACCAGCCGTGGCCGCCATGGCCGCCGCGCTTCTTCCTGGCCATGGCCTAGCGCCCGCTCACGCCGCTTCCGCCATCTCGGCCCGGTGGTGGTCGGGCAGATAGGCGAGCAGCATCTCGCGCACCAGGGTCGGCGACTTGGCGTCGCGCATCTGCAGCACGCCGTCGATGATCAGGGTGCGGGAGATCTCCTCCTCCTCCAGCTTGACGTGCAGCTTGTCGGCCAGCGGCAGGGTGAGCATGTTGGCGACGATCGCGCCGTAGAGCGTGGCGAGCAGGGCGGTCGCCATGGCGGGGCCGAGGCGCGAGGGGTCCGACATGTTGGCGAACATCGTCACCATGCCGATGATGGTGCCGATCATGCCCCAGGCCGGGGCGCAGTCGCCGATGGCGCGGTAGACCTTGGAGCCCTCTTCGAGCCGCTGCAGGAAGTTGTCGCGGTCGCGCTCCATCGTGTCGCGGATGAAGTCCTTGTCGTAGCCGTCGGCGATGTAGCGCAGCCCCTGCGCCAGGAAAGGGTCCGAGACCTCGACGTTCTCGAGCGCGACCGGCCCGCTCTTGCGGGCGATCTCGGCGACGCGGGTGATCTCCTCGATCAGGTCGCGCGGATGGCTCGCGCTCATGGTGAAAGCGAAGCGGGCGCCCATCGGCAGGCCGTGGGCGATGACCGAGAAGGGGAAGCGCAGCATCGTCGCCGCGGCCGAGCCGCCGAAGATGATGATCGCGGCGTGCTTGTCCCAATAGGCGGCGAAATTGCCGCCGTCGATGATGATCAGCCCGCAGATGGTGGCGATGCCGCCGATGATGCCGATGCCGGTTGCGATATCCATGACACCACCTTCGCGGGACCGCCGCCGCAGCCGGGGCGCCTCAATATTCGCAGTTGCGGTAACCATAAGAGTCATGGATTGAACGAAGCGTTAAGCTTGTTGGCTTCGCGGCGCGCGCGGCTTGCGGTACAGGGATCGGACGATGTCGCTTCTCTCGCTCTATGCCCGTGTCCTCGGCGAGCTCGGCCCCGAAAAGCGCCTGGGCGTCGTGTTGGCGCTCGCCAATATCCTGCTGGCGGCGGTGGCCTTCGCCGAGCCGATGCTGTTCGGCGCGCTGATCGACCGGCTGACCAGGATACAGTCTTCCGGCGGCACGCTGACCTGGGGCGGCATCAACCCGCTGATCTTCGCCTGGGTCGGCTTCGGCCTCGCCAATATCGGGCTCGGCGTCTTCGTCGCGCTGCACGCCGACAGGCTGGCGCATCGCCGCCGGCTGGCGGTGATGGCGAGCTTTTTCGAGCATGCTCTGACGTTGCCGCTCGCCTACCACACGCAGACGCATTCCGGCCGGGTGCTCAAGGTGATGCTCGACGGCGCCAGCGCGATGTGGGGCCTGTGGCTCTCCTTCTTCCGCGAGCATTGCGCCTCGATGTTCGCGCTGTTCGTGCTGCTGCCCTTCACGCTCTGGCTGAACTGGCAGCTCGGGCTGCTGCTGATCGTCCTCGTCCTGCTGTTCGGCTCGCTCACCGGCTTCGTGCTGCGCCGCACCGACCAGCTCCAGCGCAATGTCGAATCCTATCATTCGAGCCTGGCGGAAAAGGCTTCCGATGCGCTCGGCAACGTGCCCGTGATCCAGAGCTTCACCCGCATCGAAGCCGAGGTGCGCGGCCTGCGCTCGACCATCGCCAATGTGCTGGCGGCGCAGATCCCGGTCCTGTCCTGGTGGGCGATCGCCAATGTCGCGACGCGCGCCTCGGCGACGCTGACGGTGCTCGCGATCTTCATCGTCGGCACCTGGCTGCTGATGCATGGCCAGACGACGGTGGGCGAGATCGTCACCTTCATGGGCTTCGCCACCATGCTGGTCGGGCGGCTGGAGCAGATCGTCTCCTTCGTGAACTTCATCTTCATGCAGGCGCCGAAGATGCGCGAGTTCTTCGAGGTCATCGACACGCTGCCGACCGTGCGGGACCGGCCGAACGCTCCCGATCCCGGCCGGCTGACCGGAGCGGTCGCCTTCGAGGACGTCTCCTTCTCCTATGACGGCAAGCGCGCCGCGGTGCGCGACGTTTCCTTCGCAGTGAAGCCGGGCGAGACCATCGCGGTGGTGGGCTCGACCGGCTCGGGCAAGTCAACGACGCTGGGGCTGCTGCACCGCGCCTTCGACCCGCAATCGGGCCGGATCACCGTCGACGGCCTCGACATCCGCGAGATCTCGCTGCTGTCGCTCCGGCGCAATATCGGCGTCGTCTTCCAGGAGCCGATGCTGTTCGCCCGTTCGATCCGCGAGAATTTGCAGGTCGGCAAGCCCGACGCGACCGATGCCGAGATGATGCAGGCGCTCGACCGGGCCCAGGCGACCGAGGTGATGGCGCGCCAGCCGGACGGGCTCGACACGCTGGTCGGCGAGCGCGGCCGCACCCTCTCCGGCGGCGAGCGCCAGCGGCTCTCGATCGCCCGCGCCCTGCTGAAGAACCCGCCGGTCCTGATCCTCGACGAGGCGACCTCGGCGCTCGACGCCGCGACCGAGGTCAAGTTGCAGAAGGCGCTGGATGAGGTGATGAAGGGCCGCACCACCTTCGTCATCGCGCACCGGCTGGCGACGATCCGCAACGCCGACCGCATCCTGGTCTTCGAGCAGGGGCAGGTCGAGGAGATGGGCACCTTCGACGAGCTGGTCGCCAAGGGCGGGCGCTTCGCGGCGCTGGCGCGGGCGCAGTATCTCGTCGCGGACAAGCCGGCCTCCGAGCCGGCGGCGGAAACCCCGAGGCCGCTGGTGCAGAAGCTCTCGGCGGAGCGATAGATCATCGTTACCGCGTCCTTCCGGACGCGGTAACGATGATCTCTCTCATTGCTGGTGCATCGGATTTCTCCGAAAACTGGATTCCACTTTTCGGTCCGATGCTCTAGCGGTCTCGGCGGGGCGGCCGGAGCCGATCGTCCCCGGCCCTTCCCGGCGCCCCGATCAGCGCGCCGCGCCGTTGGCGGCGAGCTCGGCTTCGAGGAAGCTCCTGACCTCCTCGGCCGCGACGCCCGGCGCGATGAAGCTCTTGCCGATGCCGCGGGCGAGGATGAAGGTCAGCGCGCCGCGCTTCACCTTCTTGTCCTGCGCCATCGCCGTCAGGATCTCCTCGGCGCTGCCGGCCCCGCCCGGCACCTGCTGCAGCCGGCTCGGCAGGCCGACATGGTCGAGATGGTGCCCGACGCGGACGGCATCCTGGCCCGGGCAGAGCTCGAGCCGCTGCGAGAAGCGGAAGGCCAGAGCGAGCCCGATGGCGACGGCCTCGCCATGGACGAGGCGGCTCGAATCGTAATGCGTCAGCCGCTCCAGCGCATGGGCGAAGGTATGGCCGAGGTTGAGCAAGGCGCGGTCGCCTTCCTCGCGCTCGTCGCGCGCGACGATCGCCGCCTTGGCCCGGCAGGCGACGGCGACGGCATGGTCGCGCTCCGGCCCGCCGGCGATGACGCGGCTCCAGTTCGTCTCGCACCAGTCGAAGAAGCCCGGATCGTCGATCAGCCCGTATTTCACCACCTCGGCATAGCCGGCCTTGAACTCGCGCTCGCTCAGCGTGTCGAGAAGCGCGGTGTCGGCGATGACCATCGCGGGCTGATGGAAGGCGCCGATCAGGTTCTTGCCATGCGGCGAGTTGATGCCGGTCTTGCCGCCGACGGAGGAATCGACCTGGGCGAGCAGGGTGGTCGGCACCTGCACGAAGCGCACGCCGCGGCGCAGAACCGCCGCGGCGAAGCCGGTGAGGTCGCCGACGACGCCGCCGCCGAAGGCGATGACGAGGTCGTTGCGCTCGATCTTCGCGGCCAGCAGCGCGTCGCAGAGCGCGACGAACCGGGCGTAGGATTTGGAGGCCTCGCCCGGCGGGATGGTGATGCGGATGGCGCCGATGCCTTCCTGCGCGAGGCAGGTCTCGAAGGCGGTGCCATGGAGGGCGGCCACGCTCTCGTCGGTGACGATCGCGGCGCGGGCGCCCGGCGCGAGGGCCGCGATCAGCGCGGCCGCCTCGCAGAGCTGGTGGCGGCCGATATGGATGTCGTAGCCGCGCCCTTCGAGCGCGACGGGGACGGTGATGCGGGCCCCGGTCCGGGCGGGGGTGGTAGCGTTCATGATGCAGCGACTCCGCCAGCCGCGAGCCCAAGATGGCGCTCCAATGCGGCGACAATATCGCCGACGATGACCTCATGCGGCTCGTCGCGCGACTGGATGGTGAGATCGGCCAGCGCATAGACCGGCTCGCGCTGCGCCAGCATGGCGCGCAGCGTGCCTTCGGGGTCGGCGGTCTGGAGCAGCGGGCGGTTCGAGCGCTTGCGCACCCGGCGCATCAGCACGTCGGGCTCGGCCTTCAGCCAGACCGAGACGCCGAGCTCCTTCACCCGCGCCCGGGTCTCGGCGTTCATGAAGGCGCCGCCGCCGGTGGCGAGCACCAGCGGGGCCTGCGTCGCCAGGATGCGGGCGATGACGCGCCGCTCGCCGTCGCGGAATTCGGTCTCGCCGCGCTGGGCGAAGATCTCGGGGATGGTCATGCCCGCGGCGGTCTCGATCTCGGTGTCGGCGTCGAGAAAGCTCATGCCGAGCCGGGACGCCAGCCGCCGGCCGACCGAGCTCTTGCCCGAGCCCATCATGCCGACCAGCACGACGGCGCGGCCGCCGAGCGCATGGCGCAGATCGGCGGTCTCCGGGGCTTGAATGGCTGCGACGGTCATGCTGGCTCGTATCCTCGCGGCGGGATGTAGCATCACCGGCAGCATCCGTCATGCCTCTGTCACGCCTCCCGCCGTCATCGGCGGAGCGTTTTGCGCGGCGCTGTGGCGCGGGCCCCCTTGCGCCAGCCGAGCGGCATCGCGGATAACCGATCGGCGCCGACATCCTCGTTCGGGCCAGAGCGAAAGTTCGCCAGACGTGCCGACCCTGTTCCGGTTCCTGTTCTTCCTCGCGGTCATGGCCGGGCTGGTCTTCGCGGGCATGCTCGCGCTCGTCACTTTCGTCCAGCCGGTGCAGCGCGAGATGGTCGAGATCGTGCCGCCGGCCCGGCTGCAGCCCAAGACCCCCTAGATGAGCCGGATTCCGCGCCAGCGCCTCAGCGCCTTCCTCGACATGCTGGCGGCCGAGCGCGGCGCGGCGCGCAACACGCTCGAGGCTTATGAGCGCGACGTCTCCGACTATCTCGTCTTCCTCACCGGCAAGCCGCTGGAGCAG
>Ga0180223_1001646_pt1 | contig 16271 bp, 16 predicted proteins | sample eDN5th30CKraftOP_FD_151337 | JGI IMG/M metagenome (GOLD analysis project Ga0180223, IMG submission 151337) | Enriched Organic Plus compost microbial communities from Emeryville, California, USA - eDNA 5th pass 30_C Kraft OP (version 2) (version 2) ...
GCCTGCGCCTCCTCCATGACCTGCCGCACGTCACGCACACCCGCAGTGACCGCCGAGAGCTCCACGAATTTGCGCCCGGAGGAGCGCGCGATGGCCTGGGCGATGGTCGTCTTGCCGGTGCCGGGCGGCCCCCACAGGATCACCGACACCGAGCCGGTCGTGCCGGCACGGTCGCCGGCGAGCGCGCGCAGCGGCGAGCCCGGCGTGAGCAGGTGCCGCTGTCCTGCGACCTCGTCGAGGCTCGTGGGACGCATGCGCACGGCGAGCGGGGTCGCGCCCGTTCGCAGACCCGGGCCGGAATCCACCATGTCGACCAGCGTAACCGCGCCCACTGACCGTGCGATCGCATGGGGAATTGAGCACGAGGCCGTCGCCCCCGTACGATCTCGTCGCAGGGGTCCGGGAGTCGGACTGGCGACGAATGAGGAGCACGCGTGGCAACGAATGACCGTCAGGCCCGTGAGGAGCGCGCACGCCTGCGCACGTACCAGGCGCGGCAGGAGGTCCATCGGCGCAAGGAGCGGCGACGCGTCCGCGACAATCTCATCGCCGGCGGCGCGCTCGTGCTCGTGCTGGTCCTCGCCACCGCGGCCCAGCTCTTCTACTTCGGCGGGGGCCCCGGCGACACCGAGGCGGCACCGTCGGCGAGCCCGAGCGCCGAGCCGGACGCGACCGACACCACAGGCGAAGTGCCCTCCCCCGATCTCGCCGAGGGGCGCACCTGGACGGGCGAACTCACGCTCAACGGCATCCCGCTCGGCGTCGAGCTGGATGGTGCGGCGGCACCTCAGGCCGTCGCGTCAGAGGTCAGCCTCGCGCAGTCGGGCTTCTACGCGGGCACGACGTGCCACCGGCTGACCACCGCGGGCATCTTCGTGCTGCAGTGCGGCGACCCCGCGGGCGACGGGACGGGCGGACCCGGGTATTCGTACGGCCCGGTCGAGAATGCGCCGGCCGACGACCGGTACCCGGCCGGCACGCTCGCCATGGCGCGTCAGGGCGGCAACGCGTCGAGCCAGGGCAGCCAGTTCTTCATCGTCTACGCGGACTCGACCATTCCGTCGGATGCCGCGGGCGGCTACACCGTCATCGGCCGGATCACCAGCGGACTCGACCAACTGCAGAGTGCGGTGATCGACGCCGGTGTCGCCGACGGCGCGACCGACGGCGCTCCCGCCGTGCCCGTGACGATCGACGCGTTCACCCTCGAATGAGCCGGACGGCGGCGACCTCGGGGCGGGGCGGCACGGGCTCAGGCCGACCGTCCGGCGCGGGTCGGCGTGCAATAGGCTGTTTCCAGTGCGCCGCCGAGGGCGCCATCCGACCACGACAGGTGAGGCCGTGACCGATTCAGTGCAGCAACCGTGGGGCCGCGTCGATGAGACGGGGACCGTCTTCGTTCGGACGGACGACGGCGAGCGCGCCGTCGGGCAGTACCCTGACGGCACCGCTGAGGAGGCGCTCGCGTATTTCGAGCGCAAGTACGCCGATCTCGCCGGTCAGGTCGCACTTCTCGAGCAGCGTGTGCGCCGTGGCGCTCCGGCCGCCGATGTCGCGAAGGCCGTGTCCCGTCTGCAGGAGTCGGTTGCGAACGCGAACGCCGTCGGTGACCTCGCCGCGCTCGCCACACGCCTCGACGCCCTCTCAGGGTCGGCGAAAGAACTGACCGAGCAGCAGCAGGCCGAGGCGAGGGCGGCGCTCGATGCCGCGATCGTCGAGCGCACCTCGATCGTCGAGGCCGCTGAGCGGCTCGCCGCAAAAGATCCTGCGAAGACGCAGTGGAAGCAGACAACGAGCGAGCTCGACGCCCTGTTCGCCCGCTGGCAGAAGCACCAGCAGGAGGGCCCGCGCCTGCCGAAGAACGAGGCCAACGAGCTCTGGAAGCGGTTCCGCACGGCACGCTCCACCATCGAGCAGCACCGCAAGAGCTTCTTTGCGGAGCTCGACGCCGCCCACCGCGACGTACGCGCACGCAAGCAGCAGCTCGTGGAGCGCGCTGAGGCTCTGGCTCCTCGCGGCGCCGACGGCGTCGTGGACTACCGCGCCCTGCTCGACGAGTGGAAACTGGCGGGTCGCGCCGGCAAGAAGGTCGATGATGCGCTCTGGGCGCGGTTCAAGGCCGCCGGTGATGTGCTGTTCCAGGCGAAGGCTGAGGTCGATGCGCAGGAGGATGAGGCGTACCGCGCCAACCTCGAGCAGAAGCTGGCCCTGCTGACCGAGGCCGAGGCGCTGCTCAAGGCCACCGAGCCGGGTGCGGCCCGCACGACGCTCACCCGGATCCAGCGTCAGTGGGATGACATCGGTCGGGTGCCCCGCGACCAGGTCCGCACCGTTGAAGACCGGCTGCGGAAGGTCGAGCAGCACGTGCGCTCGCTCGAGGACGAGCGCTGGCAGCGTGAGGACCCCGAGAAGAAGGCGCGCTCGGAGGGGCTCGCCGGCCAGCTCCAGGACGCCATCGAGAAGCTCGAGTCCGACCTGGCCGAGGCCGAGTCGCGTGGCGACGCGAACGCGGTCGCAACGGCTCGCGAAGCGCTCGAGGCACGCCGGGCCTGGCTGAAGGCCGTGGGCGGCTGAACGCCCCGCGCCTCGCGTGGCACACCCCTGTTCACAAGCGTCGGCTGTTCACAGGCGTCGGAGCTCTCCACAATCGTTCGCCGATTCGCTGACTGGCCCGTCTCGGGCTGCACGATGGGCGGATGACCCGCCTCCCTCCGACGCTTGGACCTGACGACCTGCCACTCGCCGAGCTGTGCGCGGCGCGGCTGGACGGCGACGTGAGTGCCGTGCACGGTGCGTTCATCCCGATCGACGAGCCGGACCTGCCCGGCCTGCGCGCCCTCGCGGTCGCACCCGACGTCGACGCCTCGCTCATCCTGGAGCGGCGTTCGGCGGCGTGGGTGCATGGTGCCGTGGGCGTCCCGCCGCACACGCCGCAACTCTGCCGTTCATCCGCCGCCCGGAGCACCGTCCACCCGGGGCCGCAGCACATTCGTGAGCTTCGGCTCGCCGCAGACGAGATCGTGCAGTTCGACGGTGTGCGCTGCACCTCCAGAGCCCGCACCGCCTTCGACCTGCTCCGCGACCCGGCCGAGCCGTGCGACGAGATCGCCCGCATCGTGGCCCACCTCATCGAGCTCGACCGCGGTCTGGCCTCCGACCTCCGCGCCCGCCTCGACCGATCCGCGCGCGTGCCGTTCCGTTCGCTGGCGTGCTCGCGTCTCGACCGCGCGATCGCCCTCGCTCAGCCGTCGGAGACGCGGTAGACGTCGTAGACGGCGTCGATCCGACGTACCGCGTTCAGCACCCGGTCGAGATGGGTGGTGTCCCCCATCTCGAAGACGAACTTGCTGAGTGCGAGCCGATCGGTCGACGTCGAGACGTTCGCCGAGAGGATGTTCACGTGGTGCTCGGAGAGCACCCGCGTCACATCGGACAGCAGCCCGGCGCGGTCGAGCGCCTCGATCTGGATCTGCACGAGGAACACGCTCTTCGAACTCGGCGCCCATTCGACGTCGATCATGCGCTCGGGCTCGCGCAGCAGCGACTGCACGTTGTGGCAGCTGGCCTGATGCACCGAGACACCGGCGCCTCTCGTCACGAATCCCACGATGTCGTCACCGGGGACCGGGGTGCAACACCTCGCCAGCTTCACGAGGATGTCGGGTGCACCTCGCACGAGGACACCCGAGTCGCTGCGCGGCAGCTGCCGGGGACGCGCGGAGATGGGCAGGCCGGGTTCGTCGCTCTCGTCGACCTCGCGCACCTGGGCAAGCACCTTCTCGAGCACGGACTGTGTCGAGACGTGGCCCTCGCCGACGGCCGCATAGAGCGCCGAGACGTCGTCATACCGCAGCTGGGCGGCGACCTCGGCGAACGACTCCTGGCTCATGAGCTTCTGCAGCGGCAGATTCTGCTTGCGCATCGCACGCGCGATCGCATCACGGCCGTGTTCGATGGCCTCGTCGCGCCGCTCCTTGGTGAACCACTGCCGGATCTTGTTGCGCGCCCGCGGGCTCTTGACGAAGCTCAGCCAGTCTTTGCTCGGGCCGGAGTCCGGGTTCTTGGAGGTGAACACCTCCACCACGTCGCCGCTGGAGAGCTCGCTTTCGAGCGGGACGAGCCGGCCGTTCACCTTGGCACCCATGGTCCGGTGCCCCACCTCGGTGTGCACGGCGTAGGCGAAGTCGATCGGCGTGGCCCCCGAGGGCAGTCCGATCACGCGCCCCTTCGGCGTGAAGACATAGACCTCTTTGGCGCCGATCTCGAACCGCAACGAGTCCAGGAACTCACCAGGGTCGGCCGTCTCGGCCTGCCAGTCCGAGATGTGTGCGAGCCACGCCATGTCGGCCTCGGTCGCGCCGGCCTTCTCGTCGGTGCGGCCGCCGCTGGCCATCCGCTCCTTGTACTTCCAGTGCGCCGCGACACCGTACTCGGCGCGCTGGTGCATGTCGTGGGTGCGGATCTGGATCTCGACCGCGCGGCCCTTCGGGCCGATGACGGTCGTGTGAAGGGACTGGTACAGATTGAACTTCGGCGTGGCGATGTAGTCCTTGAACCGGCCGGGCAGCGGGGTCCAGCGAGCGTGGATCGCACCGAGCACCGCGTAGCAGTCGCGCACACTGTTCACGAGCACCCGGATGCCGACGAGGTCGTAGATCTCGTCGAACTCGCGGCCCCGAACGATCATCTTCTGGTAGATCGAGTAGTACTGCTTGGGACGGCCCATCACCTTGCCGCGAATGCGCGCGGCCTTCAGGTCATCGCTGACCAGTTCGATGACGTTCTGCACGAACTCCTCGCGCTGCGGGGTCCGCTGCTTCACGAGGCTTTCGATCTCGGCGTACAGCTTCGGGTAGAGCACCGCGAACGAGAGGTCTTCGAGCTCCCACTTGATGGTCTGGATGCCGAGCCGGTGCGCGAGCGGCGCGTAGATCTCGAGGGTCTCCGTCGCCTTGCGTTCGGCTGACGCCGCCGGAACGAAGCCCCACGTCCTCGCGTTGTGGAGCCGGTCGGCGAGTTTGATGATCAGCACACGGATGTCCTTGGACATCGCGACGATCATCTTGCGGACCGTCTCGGCCTGGGTCGAGTCGCCGTACTTGACCTTGTCGAGCTTGGTGACGCCGTCCACCAGCATGGCGATCTCGTCGCCGAAGTCCGCCCTGAGCTGGTCGAGCGTGTACGACGTGTCTTCGACCGTGTCGTGCAGCAGCGCGGCGGCCACGGTCTTCGAGCCGATGCCGAGGTCGGCGAGGATCTGCGCGACCGCGATCGGGTGCGTGATGTAGGGCTCGCCACTCTTGCGCTTCTGACCGGCGTGCGCGCGGTCGGCCTTCTGATACGCGCGCTCGACGAGGGCCAGGTCGGCCTTGGGGTGATGCAGTCGAACGGTGCGCAGCAACGTGTCGACCGCACCCGACGACTGGGCTCTGGAGAAGATCCGGGGGACGAGTCGGCGCAGCGAAGCGGTTTGATTGACTCCCGTCTCCGTCACAGCGCGCACCTCCAGACTTCGATTATCGCTGCTTCGAAGCCACGCACTGGCCGCCACGGACCGCGCTCAGAGCGAACGTCATGCCGACGGCACGGCCGCGCGGCCGTCAGTGGCACCCGCGCGTTCACGCTCTTTGCGGACCTTCTCGTCGTGTCGGCGGATCGCCGGCTCGCCCTCGCGGAGCTGCGAGTACATCGGCGCGGCGAGGAACACCGTCGACCACGTGCCGACGAGGATGCCGATCAGCAGTGCGAGCGAGATGTCCCGCAGCGTGTCGGCGCCGAGCGCGCCGGCCCCGATGAACAGGATCGCGGCGACCGGCAGCGCCGCGACGACGGAGGTGTTGATCGAGCGCACCAGGGTCTGGTTCACGGCGAGGTTGACGGACTCCGGGAAGGTGCGTCGGGACTCGGCGCCGTCCTCCGCGGTATTCTCGCGGATCTTGTCGAACACCACGACCGTGTCGTAGAGCGAGTACGACAGGATCGTCAGGATGCCGATCATGGCCGCCGGGCTGATCTCGAAGCCGACGGCAGCGTAGATACCGACCGTGGCGACCAGGTCCGCGAGGAGCGCGATGATCGCCGCGAGCGACATCTTCCAGGTGCGGAAGTACACCGCCATGATGAGCGCGGCCAACAACAGGAATGCGATGAGGCCCACGATGGTCTGCCTCGTCACATCGGCACCCCACGTCGGCCCGATGAAGGTCGAGGTGACCTCCGACTCGGGAACCCCGTACGCCTCCGCGAGCGCGGTCGTGACCTCACGGCTCTCGGCTTGCGAGAGTTGCTCGGTCTGGACGCGCACTCCGTTGTCGCCCACGATCGCGACCCGTGGCACTGAGCCGGGGACGACCTCGTGCACGGCCGCTTCGGCCGGACCCGCCGCGGCCTCTTCGACGCCGGCGATCTGGAACTGCGAACCTCCTCGGAACTCGATCGAGAGGTTGACTCCCCGCACGAGCGGCACGACGACCGAGAGGATGAGCAGCACCGCGACGATCGAGTACCACTTGCGTCGGCCACCGACGAAGTTGAAGGATCGCTTCCCGGTGTAGAGATCGTTTCCGAATGTGGTGAGACGGCTGGCCATCAGGACTCCTTGCCCTCGTCCGAGCTTCCGCCCGCGCCCACGGCAGCGGCCTTGCGTTCGGCGATCGTCTGACGCTTCTGTGCTTCCCGCTGGCTGGCCGCGGCCTTCTTCCCGGCGTCGACCGGCGCGCGGAACTGCGCTCGGCCCCGGTACACCGCCCCGAGCGCACTCGGGTCGAGGCCGGACCACGAGTGACCGGACGAGAAGAACCGGGTCTGCGCGAGCAACTGGAGCATCGGGTGGGTGAACAGGATGACGACAATGACGTCGATGATCGTGGTCAGACCCAGCGTGTATGCGAAGCCCTTGACACTGCCGACCGCGAGGATGAACAGTACGACGGCCGCGAGCAGGTTCACGCCCTTCGACGCGAGAACGGTCCGGAATGCACGCTTCCAGCCGGCCTCGACGGCGCCGACGAGCGGGCGGCCGTCTCGCAGCTCGTCACGCACGCGCTCGAAGTAGATGATGAACGAGTCCGCCGTGAACCCGATCGCGACGATCAGACCGGCGATCCCGGCGAGCGAGAGCCGGTAGCCCTCGCGCCAGGACAGGATCGTGATCATCAGGTAGGTGATGATCGCCGCGATCACCAGCGAGGCGATGGTGACGGACGCGAGCGCTCGATACTGGAAGATCGTGTAGATCACGACCAGGATCAGACCGATCAGACCGGCGATCATGCCCGCCTGCAGCTGCGAGGTACCGAGCGTCGGCGAGATCGTGTCGGAGGACTGCACCGTGAAGCTGATCGGCAGGGCGCCGAACTTCAGCTGGTCGGCGAGCGCCTTCGACGACTCCTGCGTGAACTGCCCCGTGATCTGCGGACGGCCATCGGTGATCACGCCATTCATCGATGGAGCAGAGAGCACGGCGCCATCGAGCACGAAGGCGAACTGGTCGCGCGGCGTCTGGCCCTTGAGGCCGTAGAGCCGCGTCGACACCTTCGCGAACTCGTCGGCACCCGTGCCGTCGAACACGATGTTCACGGCCCACTGCCCGGTCGTTCCGCCCGTGCTGGTCTGAACCATACCGTTCGTCGCGTCGACGATATTCTCGCCGCTCACCTCGACCGGGCCGAGAAGGTACTTGACGGCGCGATCCTGGTCGCAGGTGACGAGCGGGTCGGCGGCCGGCGCGACATTGGCGCTCGTCTCGTCGAGCGCCGAGCAGTCGAACGCGTCGTACTGCGCCTGCAGGGCGGGCGTCACCCAGTTCAAGTCGCTGCCGTCGGTCGGCTGGACGGTCGGCTCGGTCGCCAGCCCCTCGGCCGGGTCGGTCGGCCCCGGGGTGGCCGTCGGATCGATGGACTGGGTCGTGGCCGCGCCCGCGAGCAGGACGGGCCGCAGCTCGAGCTTGGCGGATGACTCGATCCGCGCGCGGGTCTGGTCGTCGAGCTCGCCGGGGATCCGCACGACGACGTTGTTGCCCTCGGTGTTGATCTCGGCCTCGGCGACACCCGAGGCGTCCACACGCTGGCGGATGATCGACACCGCCTGGTCGAGCTGCTCCTGCGACGCCGACTGCCCGTCTTCGAGCTGCGGCGCCAGGATGATCTGCGTGCCGCCCTCGAGGTCCAGGGCGAGCTTCGGCGTCCAGGAGCCCCCGCCCCAGATGACGCCCGCCGCGTTCACGGCGAAGAGGCCGACGATGATGACGCCGAGCCAGGTCAGCGAACGCCAGGCTTTGCGGACCGGCGCGGGTCGGGAGGACCGCTTGGATGGTGCAGCCACGATGGTGTGCCTTCTCTGCTGACGTCCGCACCGTCAGCCGGCACGGGCGTGGGTGAGGTGAGTCCTAGTCGTCCGACTTCTTCGTGTCGGGCCGCTCGTCGGTGGGGCGCTCGACGCGCTCACCGAACTCCGGCTCCGGGGAAGACACGGTGTCAGCCGGGTCCGCGACCACGGCGTCGGTACCCTGCGTCTCATCGACGACCCGGGCGACGACCTGACGGTGCACCGTGATGACGGTACCGGGGGCGACCTCGAGCTCGACCTTGTTCTCGTCGTCATCGATGGAACGGATCGTGCCGAACATGCCGAAGTTCGTCATGACGGTGGCGCCGGGCACCACCTTGGACTGCAGCTCCCGTGCGTCAGCCTGGCGCTTCCGCGAATTGCGGAACATGAAGAAGATCAGCACCGCCAGGATGACGAGCATGATGATAGTGAACGGATCAAAAACCATGGGGTGCGGGAACCTTTCGCGTGCGTCAGAGCGCACACTTGATGATGGGGGCCAATAGCCTTCCCAGGATTATAGGTCATCGAGGGGAAGCGCCGTTGAACCCTGTGGGGTCTCGGGCGCCAACCCGAGGTGCTGCCACGCACGCGGTGTCGCGACGCGCCCCCTCGGGGTCCGCGTGATCAACCCGATGCGGACGAGGAACGGCTCGACCACCGCTTCGATGGTCTCGGCCTCCTCCCCGACCGACACGGCGAGCGTGTTGAGCCCGACCGGCCCGCCGCTGAATCGCGTGAGCAGCGTCTGCATGACGGCGCGGTCGAGACGGTCGAGACCGAGTTCGTCGACGTCGTAGAGCTCGAGCGCCGACCTGACCGCGTCGACGGTGGCACCGCCGCCGTGCACGAGCGCGAAGTCACGCACCCGCCGCAGCAGACGGTTGGCGATACGCGGCGTGCCTCGGCAACGCCCGGCGATCTCGGCCAGCGCGTCGCCGTCGATGGGCAGCCCCAACATCGTCGCGGCGCGCGCGAGCACCTGCTCGAGCTCGCGCTCGTCGTAGAACTCCAAGTGCGCGGTGAAGCCGAACCGGTCGCGCAGCGGATTCGGCAGCAGTCCGGCCCGCGTGGTCGCGCCGACCAGGGTGAACGGCGCGAGGTCGAGCGGCACGGACGTCGCTCCCGCGCCCTTGCCGACCATGATGTCGATGCGGAAGTCCTCCATGGCGAGGTAGAGCATCTCCTCGGCGGAGCGCGCCATGCGGTGGATCTCGTCGATGAACAGCACCTCGCCGGGAACGAGCGAGCTGAGGATCGCCGCGAGGTCGCCCGCGTGCTGGATCGCCGGTCCGCTCGACATGCGCAGCGGGCGCCCGCCCTCGTGCGCGACGATCATCGCGAGCGTGGTCTTGCCGAGCCCCGGAGGGCCGGCGAGGAGGATGTGGTCGGGTGTGCGCTGCTGCAGGGTGGCGGCCGTCAACAGCAACTGCAGCTGGCCGCGCACGCGGGTCTGGCCCACGAACTCCTGCAGGCTCTTCGGGCGCAGCGCGCCCTCGAAGGCCAGTTCGGCCTCGTTGGCGAGCTCGGGGTCGGTGAGGTCGTCGAGGTCGCTCATTTCGCCCTCCCGGCCTGCTGCGCCGGCCCGAGGCGCGCGAGGGTCAGCCTCAGGAGCGCGGGCACCGACGCCGCATCGGCGTCGGAGGCCTCGGCCACCGTCGCCTCGACGGCCTCGACGGCGATGCGCTCCGACCAGCCCAGCCCGGTGAGCGCCGCCAGCACGTGGTCGGCCGCGCCACCCGTGACCACGGCCCCGGCCGGGGTCGCCGCCGCGACACCGGTCGCGCGCACCTTCCCCGCGAGCGAGACGGTGATGAGCTTCGCGGTCTTCGGCCCGATGCCGCTGACCTTGCGGAACGCCGCATCATCCTCCTGCTCGACCGCCTGGGCGATCTGCTCGGGCGACATCGCCGACAGCACGCCGAGCGCCGACTTCGGCCCCACGCCGGTCACCCCGATGAGGAGTTCGAAGACCTCGAGCTCCTCGCGCGCACCGAACCCGAAGAGGGTGAGCGCGTCTTCCCGCACGATCAGTGTGGTGTGCAGCGACGCCTCCTCGCCGAGACGGCTGGCGAGGGCCAGGGCGGGCGTGGTGTTGACGAGAAAGCCGACACCGCCGACCTCGAGGACGACAGAACCGCCGGATGCTTGAAGCACCCGGCCGCGGAGCGAGGAGATCACGGGTTCAGCCTACGTGCGGCCCCCGACACCGCCGCGGAGCGCTCGGCGGCGAGCCACGCGCGTTGCGCGGGCGTGAGCGAGCCCGGTGCGGGCGCGGACATGCTCGTGGCAGAGGCATCCGTCACCGCCTGCCCTCCGACGCCGCCGGTCCGCCAGGCGTGGCAGACCGCGAGGGCGAGCGCGTCGGCCGCGTCGGCCGGCTTGGGCACGGCGTCGAGACCGAGGATCCGCGCGATCATCGCGCCCACCTGCTTCTTGTCGGCCCGACCGTACCCCGTGATGGCCGCCTTCACCTCACTCGGGGTGTGGAGGGCGACGGGAAGTGCCCGGCGCGCGGCAATGAGCATGGCCACGCCCGAGATCTGGGCGGTGCCCATGATCGTGGACACGTCGCTTCGTGCGAACACCCGCTCGAGCGCGACCGCCTGCGGCCGGTGCTCCTCGAAGATCGCTTCCAGGCCGTCGGCGATCCTGGCGAGCCGCCGTTCGATCGGCAGGTCGGCCGGCGAACGCAGGACGACGACATCGACGAGCGTGGCTTTGCGGTTGGGCTCGACATCGACCACGCCCACCCCGCAGCGGGTGAGTCCCGGGTCGACGCCGAGCACCCGCACGGCGACGGCCTTAGTCCTCGGCCTCGAGCTCGGCCTGCACCTCGGGCGTCAGGTCGAAGTTGCTGTAGACGTTCTGTACGTCGTCGCTGTCCTCGAGTGCATCGATCAGGCGGAACACCTTGCGTGCCGTGTCAGCGTCGATTTCGACCTTGAGGTTCGGCACGAACTCGACGTCGGCCGACTCGTAGTCGAGCCCGGCTTCCTGCAGGGCCACGCGAACGGCGACCATGTCTGACGGGTCGGTGATCACCTCGAAACCCTGGGCGTGCGGCTCGATCTCTTCAGCGCCCGCCTCGAGCGCGGCCATCATCACGTCGTCTTCGGTGGTGCCTTCGCCGGAGACGACGATGACGCCCTTCCGGGAGAAGTTGTAGGCCACCGAGCCCGGGTCGGCGAGTGTGCCGTTGTTGCGGTTGAGTCCGGTGCGCACCTCGGCGGCCGCACGGTTCTTGTTGTCGGTCAGCACCTCGATCATCAGCGCGACCCCGGACGGGCCGTACGCCTCGTACGTGATGCTCTGGTACTCGACGGCCTCGCCGCCGATGCCGGCGCCGCGCTTGATCGCCCGGTCGATGTTGTCATTGGGCACCGAGGTCTTCTTGGCCTTCTGCACCGCGTCGTACAGCGTCGGGTTGCCGGCCAGGTCGGCGCCGCCCATCTTCGCGGCGACCTCGATGTTCTTGATGAGCTTCGCGAACGACTTCGCACGGCGCGCGTCGATGACGGCCTTCTTGTGCTTGGTCGTCGCCCACTTGGAATGCCCGGACATGCGTCTCCTGAATCGAGTCTCGAGCGGATGCCTCGAAGGCATCGCGCCTGCCCATTCTAACGGCGGCCACCCACGGCGACGTCAGGCGAGCAGCTTGTGCAGTGTGCGGAGGTTGCGATTCGTGGTCGTCGGCGCGAAGCGTGGCTTGCCGAGCAGTTTGCCGAACGGCGTGTGCAGCGTGGTGCCCTTCACAGGGTTCCAATACAGCACGGAGTCGCCGGCTGCGATCGGATCGGCGTCGGCGTCGAACGCTGCGGAGCCGTCGACGAGCTCGTCGATCACGCCGGGTTCGGAAGCGAACACCACGTACGGCTGCCGGTTCGGGTCGTCGGCGTCGAACGGGAAAGACGCAACGACCCGCTCGAGCGCGTCACGCGTCACCAAGACGATCCACGCCTCGTATCCGAAGCGCTCGCCGAGCGCGCGCTCGATGCGCCGCTTCAGCTCTGGGTCATCGTCAGCGGATGCCTCGAACCGCACGTTTCCGCTCGCGAGCACGGTGCGCACGGCCTCGAATCCGAGTTCCTCGAACACCTCGCGCAGCTCAGCCGACCTGATCGCCACGCCCCCGACGTTCACCCCGCGCAGCAGCGCCACATACCCGGTCATACGCCGAGCATATTCCCGTCCCTCGCACGCTTGTCAGGCGCACGTAGTACATTTGGCCGTATGCCGTCGATCAGCAAGCGTGAGCTCAATCAGCACACCGCCGCGGCACTGGCGCTCGTGACCGCGTCCGAGGATCTCATCGTCACCGAACGCGGAACGCCGCGCTGGCGCGTCAGCCTCGCCGGCGAGCGCGAGAGCACACTCACCCGACTGGAGCGGGAAGGCCGCTACACACCGCCATCCTCGTCTCCTGCGCCCTGGACGGACCATCCGGGTGGCCGTCGCTATACAAGCGAGGAAGTCGACGCACTGTTGGACGACATGCGCGGTGACTACTGAACCGTGTCAACCAACCTCATCTACCTCGATTCCTCGGTGGCGCTGCGCGCCATCCTCGACGTACCCGAGCGCGGGGTCATACGATCGTGGCTGCAAGCGCCGGGCGCGACCTTCGTGTCGTCCCGACTCTTGCGAACCGAGATCGTCCGCACGCTCCGACGTGAGCGGTATCCGGTCGCCATGAGTGCGCAGGTGCTCGATCGTGTCGGCCTGTTCGACATCTCGGGCGAGACCCACGCCGTCGCCGAATCCATCGAACGGCACGTCGAAGCACTCGACGCGATACACCTGGCCACCGCCCTCATCTTCGGCGAACCGGTCACGGTGGCCACGCATGACGCGAGCATGAAGTCCGTCGCCGAGCACCTTGGCTTCCTCGTGATCGACCCGGTCGAGTCCGTCTGAGCGCGACGGTTTCCACTCACAGTCCGCTCACGCGGCGACGTGCGCCCTGACCTTCTCGAGGAAGTACTCGTGGAAACGGTGCTCGCCCGTGATCTCGGGGTGGAAGCTGGTGCCGAGGAGGTTGCCCTGCTCGACGGCGACGACGCGGCCGTCGACGAGGCTCGCGAGCGAGGTCGCGCGCTCCCCCACGGATTCGACGACCGGACCGCGGATGAACGCGGCGTGCACCGGCTCATCGCCGAGTGCGGGCACGTCGAGGTCGGTCTCGAACGACTGGTTCTGCGAGCCGAACGCGTTGCGCCGCACGACCACGTCGAGCCCGCCGAGGTTCTGCTGGCCGTCGATCGCGTCGAGCACGCGGTCGGCCAGCATGATGAGCCCGGCGCAGGTGCCATAGACGGGCAACCCGGCCGCGATCGCGGCGCGCAACGGCTCAGCGAGCCCGTACGCGCGCGCGAGCTTGTCCATGACGGTCGACTCGCCGCCGGGGATGACGAGGCCGTCGATGACGGCGAGCTCCTCAGGGCGGCGGATCAGCTCGACGTCCGCCCCGAGCGAGCTCAGCACGCGCGCGTGCTCACGGAAATCCCCCTGCAGGGCGAGGACGCCGACGCGCGGACCTCCGCCCGAGGCATCCGCTCGCCCCAGCGACTCGTCGCGGAGCGTCATTACCAGCCGCGCTCGGCCAGGCGGTGCGGCGCAGCGAGGTCCGCGACGTTGATGCCCACCATGGCCTCGCCGAGACCGCGTGAGACCTCGGCGATCGTCGCCGGGTCGTCGTAGAAGGTCGTGGCCTTGACGATCGCGGCCGCGCGCTCCGCCGGGTTGCCCGACTTGAAGATGCCGGAGCCGACGAACACGCCGTCGGCGCCGAGCTGCATCATCATGGCCGCGTCGGCGGGCGTTGCGACGCCACCGGCGACGAAGAGCACGACGGGCAGCTTGCCGGTCTCGGCGATCTCGGCGACCAGCTCGTACGGCGCCTGCAGCTCCTTGGCCGCGACGTACAGCTCATCCTTCGTCATCGAGCGCAGGACGTTGATCTCGCTGGAGATCTTGCGGATGTGCTTGGTCGCCTCTGAGACGTCGCCGGTGCCTGCCTCGCCCTTCGAACGGATCATCGCGGCACCCTCGTTGATGCGACGCAGCGCCTCACCGAGGTTCGTCGCCCCGCACACGAACGGCGTCGTGAACTGCCACTTGTCGATGTGGTTGACGTAGTCAGCGGGCGACAGTACCTCGGACTCGTCGATGTAGTCGACCTCGAGGGCCTGGAGCACCTGCGCCTCGACGAAATGCCCGATGCGGGCCTTGGCCATGACGGGGATGGAGACCTCGGCGATGATCGCCTCGATGAGGTCGGGGTCGCTCATGCGCGCCACGCCGCCCTGCGCGCGGATGTCGGCGGGCACCCGCTCGAGCGCCATGACCGCGACCGCGCCGGCATCCTCGGCGATGCGCGCCTGCTCGGGCGTGACGACGTCCATGATGACGCCGCCCTTCAGCATTTCGGCGAGTCCGCGCTTCACGCGGCTCGAACCGGTCTCGACCGTGCTCATGGGGGCTTCCTTTCGTCGGGGTGCGCCACGTCCAGCGTCGAGACGACAGCGGATCACGTTGGCCTAGGCCAAACGCTAGCATGGTCCGGGCCTACAATCGGAGATGCCATGGATCATGATGCGACCCTCCAGATCGAAGGCCGTTCGGCGGCCGAGATCGCCGCGAGCGTGCGCACCCTGATCGAGCGCGGCACGCTGCTCCCAGGTGAGCCGCTGCCGCCCGTCCGCAGCCTCGCCGACGAGCTCGGCGTCAACCGCAACACCGCGGTGTCCGCCTACCGCCAGCTCATCCAAGCGGGCCTCGTGGTCACCCGGGGGCGAGGCGGCACCCACGTCGCCGACCGGTCCCCCGTCGATCAGGAGGGCTTCGCCGCCGACAGCGTGCTGCGCGACGTCGCCACCGGCAATCCCGATCCCGATCTCATCCCTGACCCGTCGCGCGCACTGGCCCGCGTCGTGGGCCGCCCCGTGCTCTACGGCGAGCCCGTCATCGATCCGGGTCTCGAGCAGTGGGCACTGGAATGGATGAGCGCCGGCCTGGCGCCGGCCGACGTCCGGCTCACCATCACGAGCGGCGCCGCCGACGCCGTCGAACGACTGCTCGCGCAGGCACTCGTCCGCGACGACGCGGTCGCCCTCGAGGACCCGTGCTTCCTGACCAGCATCCACACCGTGCGCGTGGGCGGATACCGCCCGGTGCCCGTGCCGGTCGACGACGAGGGGATGACGGTCGAGGGCCTGCGAGCCGCCCTCGAACAGGGCGTGCGTGCGATCGTGTGCACCCCGCGCGCCCAGAACCCGACCGGCGCGAGCCTGACCGCTCGACGCGCCGAGGCGCTCCGCTCGGTGCTGCGCGCGCACCCGTACGTCCTCGTCATCGAGGACGACCACTTCTCGATGCTGTCGCAGCAGCCGTTCCACTCGATCATCGGCCCCGAGCACCGCCGCTGGGCACTGGTGCGCTCGGTCTCCAAATTCCTCGGGCCCGACATGTGCCTGGCGGTCACCGCCTCCGACCCCGACACGGCCGAGCGGCTCGCCATGCGCCTCACCCCGGGGACGACGTGGGTCAGCCACCTGCTGCAGCGGCTCGTGCTCGCGCTGGTGACCGACCCCGAGGTCGCCGAGCGCATCGCGGCGGCCGGCCGGCACTACGCCGAGCGCAACCGTGCCTTTGCGGGTCGCCTCACGGCGCTCGGCGTGCCGGCCGGCGCGGGTGACGGCGTGAACCTCTGGGTAGCGCTCCCCGTACCGGCTCGCGATGTGTCCGAGCAGCTGATGCGCCGCGGGTGGCTCGCGCGCGCCGGCGATGCCTTCGCACTGGCCGACGCTCCGGCGGCGCGCCGACTGCGACTCACCGTGCATGATCTGAACGACACTGACGCCGCCCGGCTCGCCAGTGACATCGCCGCCGCGGTCCGCGCGGCCGGAGGGCGGCTCGTCGCCGCAGAACAGGAAACGAACGAC
>Ga0180223_1001647_pt1 | contig 16269 bp, 17 predicted proteins | sample eDN5th30CKraftOP_FD_151337 | JGI IMG/M metagenome (GOLD analysis project Ga0180223, IMG submission 151337) | Enriched Organic Plus compost microbial communities from Emeryville, California, USA - eDNA 5th pass 30_C Kraft OP (version 2) (version 2) ...
TGTTGACGCCGGCGCGGAAGGCGAATTCGCGCTGGCGCGGTTCGCCCGGCACCAGCGGCAGCATGGCCTGGCCGTCGGGCCGCAGCGCCCAGGCTCCGGCAAGATCGTTCGACGTGATCATGATCGAGGACACGCCGTCGCCGGCACGCGCCGGGCGGCTCGGGTCTTCCTCAACGTCCGCCGGCAGCGCCTCGACCCAGAGCCGGCCGGTGGTGAAGCGGCCGGGGAAGTCCTTCATCAGGAAGAACGTCTTGTTGAGGACGTGATCGGGGCGGATCGGCTCGAGCTCCGGCACGTCGAGCGACGACAGGATGGCGCGCAGCGCCACCATGCCCGGCGAACGCGTCTCGCCATCGGGGCCGGGCGGCGCATCGATCGCATCGCGCGTATCGAAAAGCATGGTGCCGCCTTGCTTCATATAGGTGTCGATACGGTCGAGAGTCTCGCGCGACGGCTTGGCGGCGCGCTCGGAGATCGGCCAGTAGATCACCGGAAAGAACGACAGCTCGTCGCGCGACGGATCGAGGCCGACCGGCTCGCCCGGCTCGAGCGCGGTGCGCTGCGCGAGGAACAGCGTCAGGCCGGCGAGGCCGGCGCGGCTGACCTCGTCGACCTCGGCGTCGCCGGTGATGATGTAAGCAAGATGCGTCTGTTGCGTCGCCTTGATGGCGTAGTCCTGCTGCTGCGGCGATAGCGGCTGCCGCTGCGGCAAGCTTTGCGCCGGCATCAGCGTCGATTGCGCGCGAAGCGGCTGCGGCATCGCCAATGCACCGGCGACCGCCAAAATCACAACGGCCGCGGTCGCCGCGCCGCGGCGAGCGAAGGCCGCCATGCCGCCGGCGAGCACGAACACCACCAGCGCGTCGAGCGCGATCAACCCGAACGCCGCCATGAACACCGGCCCACGCAGATCGACCGGCTCACCGAAGCGATAGACGTCCTGCCGCGCATTGAGCGGAGAGAAATCGAGCGGCGCGGGTCGATCCTCCGGCATCAGCGTATTGACGGCAACGAGGCCTTCCGGCGGACCATAGAAGCCGGGCGGATGATCGGCGCTGGCGCGGCCCGCAAATCCCGCCGGGACCGGTCGCGCGCTGGCCGGCGGCACCGTGAACGCACCGAAACCGTCGAGCACGCGCGTTGCCGGCACCGCCTGAGCATTGGCCCGATTGGCGTTCGCGCTATCGCCATCCGCGGTTGGTGTCGCACCGGCGAGCGAGACGATCTGGCGCAGCATATCGACAAAGGCGCCGGACAGCGGCAGGTCCGACCAGCGCGTGTCGGCGGTCACATGAAACAGCACGACCAGCCCCTTGCCGCGGCGTTGCGCGGTGACGAGCGGGGTGCCGTCGGCGAGCGTTGCCCAGGTGCGATCGGCGAGCGTCGCATCGGGCTCGGCCAGCACCTGACGGGTGACGGTGACGTCATTTGGCACCGCCATCGAAACGAACGGGCTTTCGCGCGAGAAGGCGGCAAGCTGCTGCGGCTTTTCCCAGCTCAGCGAGCCGCCGAGGATGCGGCCGCCGCGACGCAAGCGCACCGGCACGAGATCGTCGCTGCCGGCGGCGAGATGCGGACCGGCAAATCGCACCAGCACACCGCCGTTCTCGATCCAGGTATCGAGGCGGCCGCGCGCTTCGGCGACATTGCCGACATCGGCGAGCACCAGCATCGGCAGGCGCTGGTCGAGGAAGCGGCCGATCGCCTCGGCCGGCGCCACGCTTTCGGCGAGCCGCACGTCGGCGAAGGGATTGAGCGCGCGCGACAGATAGTAGCTGGCCCCCAGCAGCGGCTGCGAACGATCGGCGGCCGAGCCCGACACGATGCCGATCGTGCGGCGGCGCCAGCGATTGTCGAGTAGTTGCACACCACCTGCGGAGCGTTCGCCGGCGATTTCCAGGCGCGCCACGTCGTTACGGATTTCGACCGGCAAGGTGATCCTGGCTTCGGCCTCGCGGTCGCCGCTGCCGAAAGCGAATGGGGCATCGCCAAGCGGCAGGCCCTTGAGGTCGATGGCGTGAACGAGGCCGTTCTCGCTGACCCCGGTCTGCGCGCGCAGGACCTTCACTGTCAGCGCGCCGGCGGCGTTGTCGGCAGCAGCCAGCGCATGCGGAATAGCGATGCCGCCGGAGACCACCGTCATCGGCCGCGAACCAGCGATCTGTTTGAGGCCGTCGATAAAGCCCGCGCCCAAATTCTTGTTGGAACTGCCCATATCGACGCCGTCGGACAGCCAGACGATCTCGGCATCCGGCGTAACCTTGAGGAAGCGATCGATGACCGGCAGCGCCTCGACGCGATCGACCGAATGCGGCTTTGGCTTGAGTTGTTTGGTCTGGACCCGCAAAGCGCCGGCCACCTGCAGCGAAATATCGCGCGCCGTCTCCGACAGCGGCAGCAGGGCGACGCCGCGATTGTCGGCTTCCGCGCGCGCCAGCATTTCGTCGGCGGTGCGCAGGCGCACATCCCAGGCCGATGCGGCGGCCCAGCCGTCATCGACGAGAATGAGAAGCGGCGCGTTCCTCGCTCCGGTCGCGACCGGCGGATTCCACAACGGACCGGCGGCGGCGAGGATGACCAGCGCGGCCAGCAGCAGGCGCAACAGGATCAGCCACCACGGCGTGCGCGACGGCGTCTCTTCCTTCGGTGCGATCTCGAACAGAAGCCGTGTCGGCGGGAACGACACGACGCGTGGGCGTGGCGGCACCAGCCGCAGCAGCCACCACAGCACCGGCAGACTGAGCAGACCGAGCAGGATCAGCGGCTGGGCGAAAGCGAGTGGCAGCGAACCGATCATGCCGCGCCCCCGGTGTGCCGGCTGTTGAGCGCGGTCTGGATCGAGTGCGCACCCATGCGGCCATGCAGCGCGAACAGCAGTTCGGTAGGGCCGCGGTCGGTGCGATGCACCGTGAAGGTCCAGCCGAAAGCTTCGGTCTCGGCGCGTAGCGTGGCGCGGTGATTGGCGAGCAGTGCCTGATAGTCGTTGCGCCAGGTTTCGGCGCGGCCGGCGGTGACGCTGCCAAGCCCTTCGGATTCGACGAACTCGACGCGGCCGGAATAGGGGAATGTCTCTTCCGCCGGGTCGCAGACCTGCACCACATGGCCGCGCGCACCGTTGGCGGCGAGTTGGCCGATCATCTTGCGATACTCGCTGATCGGGCTCCACAGGTCGGAGAAGATCACGACTTCAGAAAAGGGAGCTGGGGCGAAATTCGGCGGCAGGCTCGGCCGCTCAGTGCGGTCGTGGATGATACGCTGCGCCATGGTTTCGATGACGTTGCGGCTGGCGGTCGGCCGCATCAAAAGCGGGATACCGACGCGCTCGCCGCCCTGCACCAGCACTTCCGACAGCGCGAAGGACACGACCAGCGCGCGGTCGAGCTTGGACCATTCGGTCAGGTGCGAGGAGAACTCCATCGACGGCGAGCGGTCGGCCCACATCCAGATCGTATGCGAGGCCTCCCATTCCCGTTCGCGCACATAGAGATGATCGTCGCGCGCCGAGCGCCGCCAGTCGATGCGGCCGGCCGGCTCGCCGGAGACGAAGTGCCGATACTGCCAGAAATTTTCGCCGGTGCCGGCGCGGCGGCGGCCGTGCAGCCCATGGATCAGGGTTGCGGCGACCCGGCGCGCCTCGAGGATGAGGCGCGGAATGCGGGCGGCCAGCTTGCTGCTCTTGCCGGCTGCGGCATTGACCGGCGTTTCGCTTGTCCCAATCGCAGTCGGCTCGGCCAAAACGTTTTCCGCCATGTTTATCCGATGCGCGACTTCAGCCGCTTGATGACATTGCCGACCGTTTCGCCTTCTGCGCGCGCGGCGAAGGTGAGCGCCATGCGGTGCTTGAGCACGGGCTCGGCGAGTTCGAGCACGTCGTCGATCGATGGCGCGAAGCGGTTGTCGAGCAGCGCTCGGGCGCGGACCGCCAGCATCAGCGCTTGCGAGGCGCGCGGACCGGGGCCCCAGGAGATGAGATGGCCGAGGTCGCCGGCTTCCTCGCCCGGGCGCGCCGAGCGCACGAGCTGCAGGATCGCCTCCACGACCGACTCGCCGACCGGCAGGCGGCGCACCAGGCGCTGCGCCGCGATCAGGTCCTCGGCGGTCATCGCCGCCTTGGCCTGGCTGTCCTCGGCGCCGGTGGTGTCGAACAGAATTTTACGCTCGGCGACGATGTCGGGATAATCGACGTCGATCTCCATGATGAAGCGATCGAGCTGTGCCTCGGGCAGCGGATAGGTGCCTTCCTGCTCCAAGGGGTTCTGCGTCGCCAGCACATGAAACGGCTTGGGCAAATCGTGCCGCGCGCCGGCGACCGTCACATGCTGCTCCTGCATGGCCTGCAGCAGCGCGGACTGCGTACGCGGCGAAGCGCGGTTGATTTCGTCGGCCATCAGAAGCTGGGCGAATACGGGACCCGGAATGAAGCGGAAGCTGCGCTTGCCCGCGGTGTTCTCCTCCAACACTTCGGAGCCGAGAATGTCGGAGGGCATCAAGTCAGGTGTGAATTGCACGCGCCGGGCATCGAGACCGAGCGCGATGCCCATGGTCTCGACCAACTTGGTCTTGGCGAGACCGGGCACACCGACCAGCAGCGCGTGGCCGCCGGACAGCACCGTGATCAGCGCCCGCTCCACCACCTGTTCCTGGCCGAAGATGACCGTGCCGATGGCGTCCTTGGCGGCGCGCACATGGGCCGCCGTGGTCTCGGCCGCGCGCACGATCATATCTTCCAGCTTTTCAATGCTTTCACCGCCTGCCGACGCCATGTCTGTCCCTTTCAGCTCCCGCGCTCATGCGCCAAACGGCGCCGGGCGCTCCGGCTTTTCCCAGAAGCTCTTGCCTAGAGGCTATGCAACAAACGCACCAAGCAGTTATGGCGTCTTGCCGAATCTGCCTCATTATTTTGCGTAGCCTACGCTATCTTCTTGTGGCGTCGGGGATTGTCACAAAGTTGCGAACAGCCGGCGCACGCCATAGGAGAGTACGAAGGTAACAATGGCGAAGACAGGGCAAGAAGCGCCGCAGGACGCGAGTCCCGACCGCAAAAAGGGCGGCCTGGACGGCATCGCTGCCATGTTGCCACGCGAGGGCGGTAAGGGACTGCCCCCGGTGCACCTGTGGAATCCACCGTTTTGCGGCGATCTCGACATGCGAATCGCCTCCGATGGCACCTGGTTTTACGAAAAGTCGCCGATCGGCCGCATCGGGTTGGTCAAGCTGTTCTCCTCGGTGCTCAAGCGCGAGGGCGACAAGTATTTTCTGGTCACGCCGGTGGAAAAGGTCGGCATCGTTGTCGATGACGCGCCGTTCACCGCCGTGGAACTCAAGATCGACGCGGCGGAAGGCCGCACATTGAATTTTCGGACAAATGTCGATGAATGGATCGCCGCCGGTCCCGGCCACGCATTGCGTTTCGAGGAGGATGCCGACAATGGCGGGCTCGCGCCTTATCTGCATGTCCGCCGCGACCTGTGGGCGAAAGTGACCCGGGCCCTGTTCTATGATCTCGTCGACCTCGGCGAGGAACGCGACATCGACGGCAAAGCGATGTTCGGCGTCGCCTCGCGCGGCGAGTTCTACGCCATGGCCGAAGCCTGTACCTTGCGGGAGTTTTTCTGATGCTTGACCCGCAGTCGCGCGTCGCGCCGCTCTCGGCGCCGGAGTTCTTCGCACGCGCGCGCGAACGGCTGACGCAGGAAACGCCTGCGGGCCTGACCGATCCCTCGGTCACACCGATGCGCGGTGATCACGACGCCGATCCGGTGATGAAGATGATTTCTGAAGTCCGGCCGATCCGCCCCGCCGCGGTGCTGATCGCAGTCGTCGATCATCCCGAACCGACGGTGCTGCTGACCCAGCGCGCCCAGCATCTGCCGGACCACCCGGGGCAGATTTCGTTTCCCGGCGGCAAGATCGACAAGACCGATGCCGATCCGGCGGCGACGGCGCTGCGCGAAGCTGAGGAGGAGGTCGGCCTCAAACGCGAACTCGTCGAGCCGCTCGGCTATCTCGATCTCTACATGACGACGCTCGGCTACCGCATCGTTCCGGTGATCGCGCGCGTCGAGCCCGGCTTTGAGCTTACGCTGAACACGTCGGAAGTCGATGTCGCCTTCGAGGTGCCGCTTGCCTACCTGATGGCGGACGCCAACATGGAGCGCCATTCGCGGCAGTGGCAGGGCGTCGAGCGGCACTATTACGCGATTACATTCGGCGAGCGTTACATCTGGGGCGTCACCGCCGGAATCCTGCGCAACATGCGCGAGAGGATCTATCGATGATCCGCACCGTCGCCACGGAAGTTGCGCTGTTTCTGCTGCCGTTCACGCTCTACGCCGTGTTTCTGTGGTCGACCAAGGCCGGCGTGTTCGATCCGGAATCCTGGCCGGCCAAGCGTATCGCGTGGCTGGCCATTGCTGCGCTGCTGCTGGTCGTCGGCAGCTTTGTCTATTTCGCGCAATATGGCGGCTCCGCACCCGGCTCGCGCTACGTGCCGGCGCATATCGACGAGCAGGGCCGCTTCGTACCGGGGCAGATGCGATGAACGCCACGGCGCGCAAGGTCGATTTCTCGGTCTGGCCCTTTGCCGGGCAACTGGCGCGGCTGCTCGATGTGCTCGACCGCGACGGCGAGGAGGCGCGCGTCGTCGGCGGCGCGGTGCGCAATTCGCTGATCGGTGCACCAGTGCACGAAGTCGATGTCGCGACCACGGCAGTGCCGGACGACGTCGTGCGCCGCGCCACAGCGGCGGGCTTCAAGCCGGTGCCGACCGGCATCGACCACGGCACCGTCACCGTCGTCATCGACAAGCACCCTTTTGAGGTGACGACCTTGCGCACCGATGTCGAGACCTTCGGCCGTCACGCCAAGGTCGCTTTCGGCCGCGACTGGCGCGAGGATGCGCTGCGCCGCGACTTCACCATGAACGCGCTGTCGGCATCGCGCGACGGCACGGTGCACGATTACACCACCGGGCTTGCGGATCTTGAGGCGCGGCGCGTGCGCTTCATTGGCGATGCGCGGCGGCGCATTGAGGAAGATTACCTGCGCATCCTGCGCTTCTTCCGTTTCCACGCCGCCTATGGCCATCATCATCCCGACGCGGATGGGCTTGCCGCCTGTATTTATGAGCGCGACGGCCTCGACCAGTTGTCGCGCGAGCGCGTGCGCATGGAGATGCTCAAGCTTGTGGTTGCGCCGCGCGCGGCGCCGACCCTCGCGGTCATGGCGCAGGCCGGCCTGCTGCTGCGTGTGCTGGGCGGGGTGCCTTATCTTGCCGCCTTCGAGAACATGGCCAAGGCCGAGGCTGCGGCCGGCCTTGCGCCCGATGCGGCGCGCCGCCTCGGCGCGCTCGGCGTCATTATTGCCGAGGACGGCGAGCGTCTGTGGCGGAAGCTTCGGCTTGCCAATGCCGAGCATGCGCGATTGACGGCGATGGCGGAGAACTGGCGGCGGTTTTCGCCGCGGGCGAATGAGGCGGTGTCGCGCGCGCTGCTCTACCGGCTGAAGGAGACCGCCTATACCGACAGCGCGTTGCTCGCCTGGGCGCGTTCGCAGGCTTCCGATCACGATGCGCCATGGCGCGATCTGGTGACGCTGCCGCAGCGCTGGATGCCGCCGGTGTTTCCGCTCAAGGCCGACGATTTCATGAAGCGCGGCATCGAGAAAGGCCCGGCGCTCGGCGCGGCGCTGCGGGCGGCGGAAGATGCCTGGGTCGCGGCGGGGTTTCCGGACGATGCGGCGGCGCTGGCGGCGATTGCGGATGCCGCTGCGCGCGGTTGAAACGAATACCCCGGGCAAATTTGCCCGGGGTTGTTTCTTATTGGCTCGTTGCCGGCCCGATGAATACGCTAGAAATGATAGTTCACGCCGGCCCGCACAATGCTGAGATGCCGTTGCTGCACATTGACCGGGATCGCGACGGTGTAGCTCGTGTCGTTCAGGTCCGCATACAAGTATTCGACTTTGGCCGACCATTTCGGTGCGAGGAAGGCTTCTACACCGCCACCGACGGTCCAGCCCGCGCGGGCTTTGTTCGACTCGAATCCCGGCTGGCCTGCCTTGACGGTGTCCCAAGCGAGACCGCCCGTGATGTAGAGCAAGAAGTTGTTCCAGGTCATGCCGACGCGCGGGCGCAAGGTACCGAACGACGTGATCTTCGTATTGCACCCCACCGCGCAGCCCGTCGTTGTCGAGCCGCTGATGTGAGCCCAATCCCAATCCGCTTCCAGACCGATTACCCAGTTGGCGTTTTGCCAATTGTAGCCGAGGGTTCCGCCGATCATTCCCCCGCTTATATCGAAGTTGCCGGTCGTGACACCGGCCGTATCGGTGTGGTTGCTGCGACCCCAGCCGCCACCGCCGTTGATGCCGACATAGAAGCCTGTCCAGTTGTACATCAGCGGAGCAGTGTAAACCGGCGCCTTGACGGGCAGGTCCGCCGCGTTCGCGGTCACACCACCCAGAAGCGTTGCGCCCAGCAACGCCACAGCAAAACGATGCATATCGACCTCCTTGCTGTTTCATGCGCGCAGCGCGCCGCGTTGTGCGCATTGGCTGAAGACTGGTCTCTCCAATCTTCAGAAATTCTCTGTGAATGAAGGCTAGGCGCACCGCCCAGCGACACTCAATACGGGAGAGTGCGTAAGGCGGTCTGAGTTGCGTGCATTTTTGGGCGTTGTTGCGAGCATGCAACTATTTGTGGAATTTTATTATTTCGGAGAATTCACGGTAGTAGCGCTATACGGTCAAGGTCGGGTGCGGATCTGAGCCGGGCGCCTTGAACGACCTCTTACGCAACCCGATTCTAGTGTCATGCCCCGTCACGACACCCCGCGTGATCTTGCCCGTCGGCTCGCCCAGGCGAGCGAGCGGCGCCAGCGCGATTCCTACCGGCGCCAGACCTTCGCCCTGCCGCGTGAGGCGGCGCGCGCCAAGGCACGCGAATGGTTCGAACGCTATCCCAGGGCGGCCTACATGACCGAGATCGAAAGCTGGCGCGTGCTGCCCGGCGACATGATCGAGTTCACCATGCGGCGACTGCCCAGCGCTGATTGAACGGCCGAATAACGGGCATGTGTCTGCCACTTGAAGCGCGCACCCGCTAACGTCCCTGAACAAGGGAGGGAATCGTGCGCGGATTTTGGCGAGGCCTCGCGATCTTTCTGCTCGGTGGCGTTCTCGGCACCGGCTTCGGTGTCGCGCTTGGCTTCTTTCTTTTTCCGTATGTGTTTCCGCCGCCGCCGGCGACCGAGCAGATCACCGAGGCCGACCGCGCTGCGCTGGTCGCCGCCGGCAATTTCATCCACGCCAATCCATCGGACCCGATCCACTACGGCAAGGGCAAGGTCAGCGTCTATCGGCGCGCGGTGTTTCTCGAGCCCGACTTCGAGGTCGGTCCGGGCCCGGCCTATCACGTCTATCTGGTGCCGAAGCCGAGCGTGCGCAGCGAGGCCGACGTCAAGGATGCCATGTTCGTCGATCTCGGCCGCTTGCGCGCCTTCAAGGGCAGCCAGCGGTATGCCATCCCGGAAGGCGTCGACCTCGCGAAATATCCGAGCGTTGTCATCTGGTGCGAACGCTTTGGCGTTCTGATCTCGCCGGCCGATCTTGCCGCCGTAAAATGACGTTTTGACATGCGGTCTCCGGCCTTGACCTGCGGTCCTTGACCGGGCACGCGCGCATTCATGGATACGCTCCCAGGACTTCTCGGCGGCTTTGCCGACATTTCGCTGCTGCAGATCGTCCTCGTCGCCACGGTCGCGCTGCTGGCAGGCATCATCGGCGGCGTGTCCGGCTACGGCAGCGGCGCGCTGATGCCTTTGGTGCTGGTGCCGATGGTCGGCGCTGCGCCGGTGGTGCCGATCATCGCCATTGCCGCCCTGTTCAACAACGCCGGCCGCGTGTCGGCCTATCTGAAAAATCTCGACCGCCGCCGCGCCGCCATTGCGACGGTGATGGCGCTGCCCGGCTGCGTGCTCGGTGCCTGGGGCTATTCGCAATTGACCGGCGCTGGCGCGGCGATCGTCATCGGCACCATGCTGATGGCGAGCGTGCCGCTGCGGCGCTTTGCCCGGCGGCGCGACTGGCGCATCGACGACCGCGGCCTGGCGGTCGGTTCGGCCGGTTATGGTGTGCTGGTTGGCGGCACTGCGGGCTCGGGCGTGATCATGCTGTCGCTTTTGATGGCGGTCGGGCTTGAAGGTGCCGCCGTGATAGCGACTGATGCCATGGTGTCGATCGGCGTCGGCATCGTGAAGGTGTCGGTGTTCGGCCTGTCGGGCGTCCTGACGCCGCAGATTGTCGCACTGGCGCTGCTGACCGGGCTGATGTCGATGCCTGGCGCGCATTTGTCGCGCTTCATCGTTCAGCGCATGCCCATCCACGTCCACACCGCGATTCTCGACGCGGTGGTGCTGGTCGGCGGCGCGACGATGATCGTATCGGCGCTCAGTTAAAAGAGACGTCAATCCTCGTCGTCTTCTTCGTCGTCCTCGTCGTCGCCGACCTCGACCTGCTCGAGCGCGACCGCAGGAATGACGTCGCGCGACAATTCGCCGACATCGCTCATCCAGATGCACTCGACGCCTTCTTCACTGGCCGCGACGACGGTCATGGCCGGTCCGCCGGATTTGAGAACGACAATGCTGCCTGCCGGAAAGGTCATGGCTACCCCGTTGTGCTTGATGGAAATCTGCGCAAGCCTAGAGACGAAGCGTGACAGTCAAATCACGGCCATTTCACGACCGGTGGCATCGACGACAGGATCGAGTCGACGTTGCCGCCGGTCTTGAGGCCGAAAATGGTGCCGCGATCGTAGAGCAGATTGAATTCGACATAGCGGCCGCGGCGCACGAGCTGTTCCTCGCGATCGGCTTCGGTCCAGGACGCCGTGAAATTGCGCTCGACCAGTGTCGGATAAATGTCGCGGAAGGCGCGGCCGACATCCTGGGTGAAGGCGAAGGTCGTGTCCCAGTCGCTCTCCAGATAATCGTAGAAGATACCGCCGATGCCGCGCGGTTCGTTGCGGTGCTTGAGGTGGAAGTACTCGTCGCACCACGACTTGAACCTGGCGTAGTCCGCGACCCCCTTGTGCGCGTCGCAGGGTGCCTGCATTGCGGCGTGGAACGCCACCGTGTCGGGGTCGTCCTGGGTGCGCCGCCGGTCGAGCACCGGCGTCAGGTCGGCGCCGCCGCCGAACCAGGCCTTCGAGGTTACGACGAAGCGCGTGTTCATGTGCACCGCCGGCACATTCGGGTTCTGCGGATGGGCGATGAGGGAGATGCCCGACGCCCAGAACTGCGGATTGTCGGTGGCGCCCGGAATCTGCCCGCGGAATTCCGGCGCGAATTCGCCATGCACGGTCGAGCAGTGCACGCCGACCTTCTCGAAAACGCGGCCGCGCATCAGCGACATGACGCCGCCGCCGCCGGCCGCACCGGTGTGGTCCGTGCGTTGCCATGGCGTGCGAGTGAACCGCCGGGGCGGCCGATCGCCATGAGGAGCCGACGCGGGCAGGGCGTCTTCCAACGCCTCGAAACTGGCGCAGATCTCGTCGCGCAGCGCCTCGAACCAGGTGCGGGCGCGGTTTTTGCGGTCGTCGAGAATGTCGAGTGTGGCGGTCATGGCTGGGGATTTAGCTGCCGCAGGGCTTCGCCGGCAACCATGGCGGTAGCGACGGCGATATTGAGCGAGCGGAAGCCGTGCCGGATCGGAATACGCAGGCGCACGTCAGCGGCGTCGTGCACGGCTTCCGGCACGCCGGCCGATTCGCGCCCGACCATGACGATCTGGTCGTCTCCGTACCGATGGTCGAGGTAGGAGTTTTCCGCCGCGGTGGTCATCAGCACCAGCTTCAGCCCTTGGCGCCGCCGCCAATCCTGGAATTCCGCAAAGGATGCGTGCCGCAGGATCGTGATCCGGTCGAGGTAGTCGAGGCCGGCGCGCCGGAAGGCGCGATCGGTCACCGGAAACCCGGCAGGCTCGACGATATGGGCCTCGATGCCGAGGCAGGCGCAGGTGCGCAGGATGGTGCCGGTATTCTGGGGGATATCGGGTTCGTAAAGCGCAATCCGCATCGGTATGCCTTGAAGCCGGGACGGCCCGGCTAAGCGGTTCTGAACCAACGATTTGTGCAGGGTGCCGGGGGTAGCCTGTGTGTGGGCTTGCGCTCGCACCGCAAGGGTGTCAATAGAACGCTTCGAAATCGCCGTTCTGCCTTGAACAGGGCCGCGCGATGCCGGTCTGCCCCGCAGCCTTTGCAGGAAGAGGTTTCCTCAAGGGCGCCAGCCTGGGGCGGAAAACCAAGCCGGGGGAGAGGGTTCAGACGTGACGACCGTGTCTTCTGCGGAGCACACGCGCCGCGATTTTCTTTATGTAGCCACTGGGGCCGTCGCCGCCGTCGGCGGCGCCGCCGTGTTGGTGCCGCTCATCGCCCAGATGAATCCGGATGCCTCGACCATCGCGGCCGGCGCGCCGATCGAAGTCGACCTGGCGCCGGTTGCCGAAGGCCAGGTCATCAAGGTGTTCTGGCGCTCGAAGCCGATCTTCATCTCGCACCGGACGAAGAAGGAAGTCGACGAAGCCAAGAACGTCGATGTCGCGACGCTTCCCGATCCGCAGACCGACGCCCAGCGCACCAAGCCCGGCCACGAGCCCTGGTTGGTGGTGATCGGCATCTGCACCCATCTGGGTTGCATTCCGCTCGCCCACCAGGGTGAGTATGGCGGCTATTTCTGCCCCTGCCACGGCTCCGTCTACGACACCGCCGGCCGCATCCGTAAGGGCCCGGCGCCGAAAAACCTCGAACTGCCGCCCTACCAGTTCGTTTCAGACACCCGCATCCGGATCGGCTGATCCGCAACGATTGCATTCTTGAAGGTTCGATCATGAGCGGACACTCGACCTACCAGCCGCAGAATGGCTTTCTGCAATGGATCGAGAAACGGCTGCCGATTGGCGGTCTCATTCATTCATCTTTCGTCGCCTATCCGACGCCGCGAAACCTGAATTACTGGTGGACCTTCGGCGGCATCCTGTCCTTCATGCTTGGCGTGCAGATCATCACCGGCATCGTGCTGGCGATGCACTACACCCCGCATGTCGACCTCGCCTTTAACTCGGTCGAGGCGATCATGCGCGACGTCAACTACGGTTGGCTGCTGCGCTATCTGCACTCCAACGGCGCGTCGATGTTCTTCATCGCCGTCTACATCCACATCTTCCGCGGCATGTATTACGGGTCCTACAAGGAACCGCGCGAAGTGCTCTGGATCCTTGGCGTGATCATCTATTTGCTGATGATGGCAACCGGCTTCCTCGGCTACACGCTGCCCTGGGGTCAGATGAGCTTCTGGGGCGCCACCGTCATCACCAACTTCTTCTCCGCGATCCCCGGCGTCGGCGAGACCGTCGTCACCTGGCTGTGGGGCGGCTACGCCGTCGGCAATCCGACGCTGAACCGCTTCTACTCGCTGCACTACCTGCTGCCGTTCGTGATCGCTGGCGTCGTCGTGCTGCACGTCTGGGCGCTGCACGTCGTCGGCCAGAACAACCCGGCCGGCATCGAGCCGAAGTCGGACAAGGACACGGTGCCGTTCACGCCCTATGCGACGGTGAAGGACGGCTTCTTCATCGTGGTGTTCTGCATCATGTTCGCGTGGTTCGTGTTCTACACGCCGAACTACCTCGGCCATGCCGACAACTACATCCCGGCCAACCCGGCGGTCACCCCGGCGCACATCGTGCCCGAATGGTACTACCTGCCGTTCTACGCCATCCTGCGCGCCATTCCGGACAAGCTGCTCGGCGTCCTCGCCATGTTCGGCTCGATCGCGATCCTGGCTTTCCTGCCGTGGCTCGACACCTCGCGGGTCAAGTCGGCGCGCTACCGGCCGCTGTACCGCCAGTTCTTCTGGCTGTTCGTGGCGGTCTGCATCGGTCTCGGCTGGCTCGGCTCCAAGCCTGCGGAAGGCATCTATACGCTGATCGCGCGAATCCTGACCTTCTACTACTTCGCGCACTTCATCATTGTGCTCCCGCTTCTCGGCATCTTCGAGAAGACCAAGCCATTGCCGAATTCGATTTCCGAATCGGTCCTGGCGAAGGCCTGAGCGGGAGAACGGACATGACGATGCATCGCACCTTCACCGCTCTCGCTCTGGCCGCCTCGCTCGGCGCGGCCGTTCTTGGCACCGGCGTCGCTCAAGCCGCCGAAGGCCAGCCTCATCCGCCGTCGCTGAAGTGGTCGTTCTCCGGCCCGTTCGGCACGTTCGACCAAGGTCAGTTGCAGCGCGGCTTCAAAGTCTACAAGGAAGTCTGCGCTTCCTGTCACTCGATGAGTCTGGTCTCGTTCCGCAACCTCGCCGAAGCAGGCGGGCCGGGTTTCTCCGAGAAGCAGGTCGAGGCGCTGGCCGCCGAGTACAAGATCAAGGATCTCGACGACAAGGGCGAGGCGATCGAGCGCGACGGCCGTCCGGCCGACAAGTTCCCGGCGCCGTTCGCCAACGCACTGGCTGCCGCGGCTGCCAATGGCGGCGTCGCGCCGCCGGACTTCTCGACGCTGGCCAAGGCCCGCACCTACGAACGCGGCTTCCCGTGGTGGATCATCGACATCTTCAGCCAGTTCCAGGAGCAGGGCCCGGATTACATCCATGCCATCCTGGTCGGCTACGAAGACGCGCCGCAGGGCTTCACGATGCCGGCGGGCGGCAATTACAACAAGTACTTCCCCGGCCATGTCATCGCCATGCCGAAGCCGATCACCGACGGTCAGGTGACCTACGATGACGGCGCGCCGCAGACGCTCGACCAGTATTCGCGCGACGTTGCGGCCTTCATGATGTGGGCGGCCGAGCCGCACCTGGTGGCGCGCAAGCGCCTCGGCTTCCAGGTCATGATCTTCCTGCTCGTGCTCTCGGGCCTCCTGTACTTCACCAAGAAGAAGGTGTGGTCGGCGGTGCACTAGGTCGCCGCCAGCGAATTAGAGATGCGAAGGGCCCCCTCGAGGGGCCCTTTGTTTTTGGGGTGAGTGCGGTAGTCTGGCCATCCATCCAGCGAAGGATCCGCATGACCAAATCCGTGCTCGGCGTTATCGGCGGCTCTGGTATTTACGACCTGCCTGGTCTGGAGAATGTCCGCGAGGAACGTGTCCACAGCCCCTGGGGCGAGGCATCCGGGGCGCTGCGCATCGGCGACATCGCCGGCCTGCCGGTGGTTTTCCTGCCGCGTCACGATAAGGGCCACCGGCTGTCGCCATCCGACATCAACTATCGCGCCAATATCGATGTCCTCAAGCGCGTCGGCGTCACCGATCTGGTGTCGCTGTCGGCCTGCGGCTCGTTCCGCGAGGACATGCCGCCCGGCACTTTCGTGCTGGTCGACCAGTTCGTCGACCGCACCCACAAGCGCGAGAGTTCGTTCTTCGGCAAAGGCCTCGTCGCGCACGTCTCGATGGCGCACCCGGTGTCGCCGCGGCTGCGCGACCGCATCGCCGCGGCCGCCGTCGCCGAAGGCATCGAGCCAAAGCTCGGCGGCACCTATGTCTGCATGGAAGGGCCGCAGTTCTCCACCTATGCCGAGAGCATGACCTACAAGCAGCTCGGCTACTCGGTCATCGGCATGACCAACATGCCGGAGGCCAAACTCGCCCGCGAAGCCGAGATTTGTTACGCGACCGTCGCCATGGTCACCGATTTCGATTGCTGGCACCCCGACCACGACGCCGTGACGGTGGCGCAGATCGTCAACGTGCTGCTCGGCAATGCCGACCGCGCCAAGCGGCTGGTGTCGCGGCTGGCGCGTGACTTCCCGCGAGAGCACGAAGCTTGCCCGATCGGCTCCGACCGGGCGCTCGACAATGCGCTAATTACACATCCGGACGCGCGCGACCCCGAGCTCATCGCCATGCTCGATGCGGTGGCGGGCCGGGTGCTCGGCAAACGTTAGAGCGTGAGAGCAGTTTTCATGAATGAAACGACCGTCCAATCCGACCTCCGCGACGCCGTCCGCTCGATCCCGGACTATCCCAAGCCCGGTATCGTTTTTCGAGACATCACGACGCTGCTGGGCAATGCGCGCGCCTTCCGCCGCGCGGTCGACGAGTTGGTGCAGCCATGGGCCGGCTCCAAGATCGACAAGGTTGCGGGTATCGAAGCACGCGGCTTCATTCTCGGCGGCGCGGTGGCGCATCAGGTGTCGGCCGGCTTCGTGCCGATCCGCAAGAAGGGCAAGCTGCCGCACAAGACGGTGAGCGTCGCCTATGCGCTGGAATAC
>Ga0180223_1001648_pt1 | contig 16262 bp, 14 predicted proteins | sample eDN5th30CKraftOP_FD_151337 | JGI IMG/M metagenome (GOLD analysis project Ga0180223, IMG submission 151337) | Enriched Organic Plus compost microbial communities from Emeryville, California, USA - eDNA 5th pass 30_C Kraft OP (version 2) (version 2) ...
CCGGCTACACGTTGCTGAACGATGTGTCCGCGCGCGCCGCGTTACAGCGGCCCAACGCGATCTCGCCGGCCTTCGCCTTTGACTGGCTTGCCTCCAAAGGCCAGGACACGTTCTGCCCGATTGGGCCTGGCATCACGCCGTCGTGGTTTCTGCCTGATCCCGCGGCGATCAAGTTCGACCTCAGCGTCAATGGGGTTACGAAACAGTCCGCTTCGACATCGGAGCTTGTCACCGATATCCCGCATCTCATTGCGGCGGCCAGTAGCCTGATGGCGCTTGAGCCTGGCGATCTGATCGCCACCGGGACTCCGGGAGGCGTCGGCATGGCGAAAGGCGAATTTCTCGATGATGGCGACGTGGTGATCTTGAATGCCGCCGGGATCGGGACGCTCAGCAATCGCGTGCGCTTGCAGCAGTCAAAGAGGGCAGACGCCGTCAGGACGGCGGCCTGAGTTGCGCAGGATGCTGGTTGCCTAACAGGCTATAGGAGGAATGGGTCATGCTTTCGCAGGAGGACAACGAGAGGCTTGTCAGAGTCGGGCCGGGCACCGTCATGGGCAACTTGATGCGACTCTACTGGATTCCGTTTCTTCTCTCGGCCGATCTTGTCGCCGATGGACGGCCGAAGCGGGTGAGGCTGTTGAAGGAGGATCTGGTTGCGTTCCGTGACAGCGAGGGCAAGGTCGGTCTTATCGACAATGCCTGTCTTCATCGCGGTGCGCCACTGATGTTTGGTCGCAACGAGGAATGCGGCCTGCGCTGCGTTTATCACGGATGGAAGTATGACATTGAGGGCCGCGTCGTCGAGATGCCTGCCGAGCCAGCCCGCAGTCGGTTCAAGGAGAGCGTTGGGATCAAGGCCTATCCCTGCCGCGAGCGGAACGGCGTGATCTGGACCTATATGGGACCTAACAAGGAGAGCCTCCCACCGCTTCCAAACATGGAGTGGAATCTGGTGTCGGCGGAGCAGGTGCATGTCAGCCTGCGGGTGCAGGAGTGCAATTGGCTGCAGGCGCTTGAAGGCGATGTCGATTCCGCACATGCCCCAATCCTCCATGGCCGGATCGATTCGAAGGGAAATATGAGTTCCCTGCTCGCGATGCAGGACCTGAGGCCGACGTTTGATTGCGTGCGGCAGGATTTCGGACTGAGCATTGCGGCACGCCGCCACCTGCCGAACGGAAAGGTCTATTGGCGGGTCAACCAGTTCGTGATGCCCTTCTACACGCTGACGCCGCCGCAGGCGAAGTTTCCCGAGCTGAGCGGCCACGCCTGGGTACCGATGGACGACGAGCACACGCTCTGCGTGATGTTCAGCTATCATCCCAATGCGCCGCTCTACCCAAAGAGTCGCAAGCTGTTTGAAGAGGGCTATGACGGCCGTGAAACCGGCCATCCCAGCCGTAGCGGCATGCGGGACGCTGATCCTTCCGTGCCGTATTCCGACTACTGGACGAAGTTCAACCCGGAGAACGACTTTCAATTGAACTACGAAAGCCAGGTCACGAAGTGGTTTTCAGGATTGCCGGGTCTTTGGGTCCAGGACGCGGCATGTCAATGCCTGACCCCGATCTATGACCGCACGAAGGAGAAACTTGGTGTCAGCGATGCCGGAATCGTCATGACACGGCGTGTCCTGCTCGAAGCGATCGCGGCCTATCAGCAGCATGGAACCATCCCCAACACGGCTGTCGATCCGGATGCATTCATGGTCCGCTCGGTGGCATTGCAACTCGCTGACGATGAGTCCTGGGTTGAGTCCGGCCGTGAGCCGATGACGGCGCGGCTTGGCGCAGGCTTCGGCTACGAGCCTTGAGGCGGGTGGCGGAGCCTGCTGGATTGCTGATGGCGGTACGCGTGGGAAATAACTCAGCACGTCATGCGGTGATTGCCGACGGGGTCAACCGGCCTGGATGATCGAAGGTCTGAACGATCGGCCAGGGGATGACCGTCAAGTCAGGCTTTCCGAAGAGATCTCGAGGCGGCTTTCTTGTTCGGCTTGCCATTCATCACTTTTGCCGATCGCGATTTTCGCGACGTGACGCCGGCAAGACGGACGCCGTCAGGCTTCGTCTTCGAGGTGCTTCGTTCCATCGCCGACATCAGAATCTGTGCTGTTGTCCGGTAATGGTAGTCGAGAAACTTGGTGGCCGATGCCGCATCGCGTGCGAGTGTGGCCTGCATCAATTGCTCATGCTCGCCGGACGAGTCGCGCCGTATTCGACCCGTGGTCACGATTCGGAATGTGACGACGCGGTGGCGTTCGGCCTGGTCAAACAGGAGAGCCGCCAGTTCCATCTGCCAGCGCGAGCCGCAGGCGCTGATCAAAGCCATATGAAAATCGCGATGCCGTTGACTCCAGGCCTCTGCCAGCGTTCCAGGGCCTTCGGGGACCGACAGCCGGGACAATGCATGATAGCAAGCGACGATGTTTGTCTCCCACGCGATGTCTCCCAGGGCGATCGAGCGCGTGAGGGCTTCGCGCTCGATGACAATACGCGTCTCCATCGTGTCTCGAACGTCGTCGGCGGTCAGTGGCGCAACACGGAAACCTCTTTGACCTGAGGCCGTGACAAGTCTCTCGCTCGCAAGCCGCGACAATGCTTCACGAAGGGGGCTGATGCCGACTGAGTAAATGTCACGCAACTGGTCAGATTTCAGGGCCGCGCCCGGAGGGAATTTGCCCCACAAGATGTCATTTCGAAGTTTGCGGTAGACGGCCTCACTCAGGGTGCGGGGAGCACCAGTTTCGGCGCCGGTGGTGATAGCCGTGCTGGAAAAACTCATGAGGGCTCAGTCTGTTGTCGCCTTAGCAACGATATACGGTTCATCCGAAAATACAAATTCTATTGGAACGCCGGGTTGCCTCGCCACAATAGCTGGTACATTGACACGGCACAATTTGGAAAATATCATAAAATTTATAAATCAAGCTCCCGGATGCCGGATGCGCTCCAGGGAACAACAAGCGGGAGGGAAGGCTGATGTCGCTCAGGGCCTTCGCAATTGGGTTGGCTGGCGTGGTCATGTTGACGACGACGATCGCTTCAGCCCAGACAATCATGCCGGGCAGCGGCAACGTGCGGGTCATCACCTTTGCTCCGCCCGGTGGATCGCTTGATCTGATCGCGCGTGTCGTTGCTCAGGGTCTTCCCGAGTTCATCGGAAAGAATGCCATCGTAGAGAACAAAGTCGGGGCAGGCGGAAATCTGGGAGTGACGGAACTGGCGCATGCAGCGCCCGACGGCTCCACCATCGGCATTATTTCAAACGGAACGAACGGCATCAATCCGGCGCTCTATGGCAGCAAGCTGTCGTTCGACCCGATCAATGATTTCGCGCCGATCAGCATGCTGGTGCATCTCAAGCTCGTGCTGGTGACCAGCCCAACGCTGCCCGCGAAGACGATTCCGGAACTCGTGGCTTATGCGAAGGCTAATCCCGGAAAGGTCATGTTCGGGTCGACCGGTGTCGGGTCAGCAGCTCATCTCTCGGGCGAGCTATTCAATCTGGCCGCCGGTATAAAGATGGCTCATGTGCCTTACAACGGCTCTGCGAAGGCGCTTTCGGCGCTGAGCACGAATGAAATCCAGGCGCTCTTTCCGCCGATTGCGGAATCCAAGGCCATGATCGGAGACGGCCGCGTGCGTGCCATTGCTGTGACGTCCAAGGAGCGCGCAGAAGCCTTGCCTGACTTGCCGACTATCGCGGAGCAGGGCTATCCGAGTTACGATGTCACTGCATGGCTCGCAATAGCGGCGCCAAAGAGGACCCCAAAGGAAACGATCGACCGTTACAATGCGGCGATCGCGAAGATCCTCAGCAAGCCGGAGGTCAAGGAGCGGCTTGGCAACCTAGGGATGGAGATTCGCACAAGCACGCCGGCCGAATTGGCTGCGACCATGAAACAGGAATTGGCCAAGTGGCCGCCTGTCGTCCAGGCATCGGGGGCTCAGATCAACTGAGGCCCGCGCCGAGAAATCGTTTCGCTGTCGCGGTGAAATCCTCGAGCCGGTCGTGATGAACCCAGTGTCCGGCCCGCGCGAACGAGACCACCTCGGCATCTCTGAAGAACTGCGCGCGGCCGTCCTGTGCCGGGTTCGACGCCCAGCTCTCCTCACCGCACACGAGCAGGACTGGGCAGGAAATGCTCGACCAGAGTGACTGAACCTCCTGCGGCGGCAGATCGTACGGTGACCGGACGCGCAGATAGTTGTCGAACTTCCAGCTGAACGTACCATCCTCGTTCTGAGAGATGCCGTGCCGCGTCAGATGCATCGCCTGGTCCCGGGACAGATGAGCGTTGACCTCCTGCATGCGGGCGAGCGCCTCGTCGAGGGAGCGATACCGTCGGGGAAGTCTCGTTGCCAGTCCACGCTCGCGATCGATCCAGCTCCGTAGTCGCGCGTCGACAGAGGGAGACGTGCCGTTCGCGGGGGCTTCAGGCGTTGGCCCCAGGCCCTCAATAGCGATCAGCCGGGTGACGTTTTCGGGATAGATGCCCGAATAGCGCAGGGCGATGTTGCCGCCGAGCGAATGACCGATGATGGCCAGCGGCGCGAGCTTGAGCTGATGGATGAGCTGGGCGACATCGTAGATGTAGGCGGCGATATTATACTGGCCGTCGTTCGACCATTCGCTGTCGCCGTGTCCCCGGAGATCCGGAGCGATGATATGCCAGTCCTCGCGCAGATGTTCGGCAACCCAGTCCCAGTTGCGGCAGTGATCGCGGCCTCCATGCAACAGAAGCAGAGGAGAAGCATCGGGATTGCCCCAGTCGAGATAGTGCAACTTGAGGCGTTGCGAGATGTAGGTGTTGGACGTCGGTCCGGATTTCTGAAGGATCATGTCGCAAGTGCTCCCACCCATGCTGATGCCTCTCTCACCTGGCATCGAAGGCATTGGCTGATTCATATTAGGAAAGGAACCTGTGATGGACCGCAAGCGCTACAGGCTCGGCGTCGAACTCCGACGGGATATTTTCGGGGAATCTTACGTCGAGAAGCAGACAAAAGGAAACGATCCAGACCTGCAAGCCTGGCAGGACTATGTGCATGAATTCGTGTGGGGCGGTATTTGGGGCCGTCCCGGTCTGTCACGGAAGACGCGCAGCCTGCTGAATCTGGCGATGCTCAGCGTGCTTGGGGCCAGGGAGGAACTCAAGCTCCACCTCCAAGGCGCGTTGCGAAACGGTGCGACCCGGCAGGAGATCGTCGAAGTGCTTCTGCAAACGGCAATGTATGGAGGCGCTCCGCGGGGTGCGATGGCTTTCTCGGTGGCGCGAGAAGTGTTCTCCGAGGGACGAGCCAGACAGCGCGTGAGCCGGAAGATGCGCGCAGTCCGGAAGGCACGCATCGGCTGAAGCGAAGCGAATCCGGATGCGAAAACCGAATGGAATGCTGCGTGCACATAGTGCACCAACTGGCCTCTTCTGTTCGATTTTTTCCAGACTTGTTTTATTTTTCCAAAGAAAAGGGAGGAGACAGGTGCCGCAAGTCGAAGGGCGATGCGCGTTCCATTCCTCATATTGAAAGCATCGACGGGCACGGCCCACGCCGGCCCGAACAGGATTTCGAGGCGGCGGAGACGGGTTGTGACATGGAGTGGTGCCTCTCATGACCGCAGTTGCATTCATCGGTGTCGGATCGTCATCCGTTGAGCGGCATTCCGATCGCAGCATCACTGCCTTTGCGCTCGATGCGGCTGTTGCGGCGATTGAGGATGCTGGCCTCGATCGCGACGCCATCGATGGCTATATCGGCTCGCCGAAATCGTCTCATGCTGCGGCCTTGCATGTCGATGGCGCGGACGAGGTGTCCGTCCGGCTGATGGCGGAGCGGCTTGGCCTGCGCGGCCTGAAGTTCGGCATCGATCTCAACAGTGCCTTCGTCACGGAGATGGCTGCGACGGCTGCGCATGCATTGCGGAGCGGTGCCTGCAACTATGTGCTTGCCGTTCGTGCGCTCCATAACCTGCCGGGTGTACGCTACGGTCAGGACGAGACGGACCTCGCCTATGGCGAGGATCAGTTCAAGGCGCCGTTTGGTTACGGGACCGGCGGGGCTCGCTTCGCCACGCGGCTGCGGACGTATCTCGACCGGTCGGGCGCCTCGCGTCGTGATCTGTATCAGCTTGTTTCGCTCGCACGCCGCAACGCGCGTCGCAATCCGTATGCCGTATGGCGCGACAAGGGAACGACGCTGGACGAATATCTGGCGGCGCCGATGATCTCTGAACCTCTCTGCCGGCTGGACTGCGACATGCCGGTATGCGGCGCCGTCGCCCTGGTGATGACCACGGCGGAGCTGGCGCGCGAGGCGCCGCACACGCCGGTCTATCTCGCCGGCACAGCGAATTGGCAGACGGCCGATCAGATCTTCGAGCGGTCGCAGCGCGATCGCGCCGACATCGACATGTGCCAGATCTACGATGGCTTCTCCTTCATGGTCTACGAGTGGCTCGAACGCCTGGGCTGGTGCGAACCTCACACCGCCTGGAAGTTCGTCAACGACGGCCACTGCGAGCCGGAGGGCCCGCTTCCGGTCAACACGTTTGGCGGCAGCATTGGAGAAGGCCGCCTGCATGGCGCAGGGCACTTGCGCGAGGCCGTGCTTCAGGTCAGCGGACGGGCTGGAGAGCGGCAGATTGCCGGCGTCGAGAACTGTTTGGTTCAGATCGGACCGATTGACTACTCGTCCCTGGTGATTGTCAGCAGCAATCCGCATTGAGGCGGCAATCGGCAAAGCCGATGAGAGGTTGTGTGAAACTGATCGACTATCTGAAGGTGCCTTATTGCCTCGAAGCGGAGTCGGTCGAAACCTCGCCCGGCAAGTGGGTCAGCCGTGTCTCCTATCCGGAATTGCCGGACTGTCTTGTGGAGGCGTCAACGATCGAAGCTGCTGTTGATGCTCTGGAGCTGCAGCGCATCCAGATCATCGTTGCCATGCTGCAGAGCGGGCGGAGGCCTCCGACGCCGCGGTCGCCTTTGGCTTCGAGCGAGCCGGGCTGGCTGATCGAGAAATTCGGCTTGCAGTCGGATCTGGGACCGCTGCTTGAGAGAGAAGACAGCGAACTCGCCGAGAATGCCGGCGCGGTCTCGGTGATGTCCGGGGCAGCGCGACACACGGCGAACTCGTGAGAACGACGATTTGGATAGCTCAGGGATAGAGGCGTGAGATGTTGTCGCACGAAGATAATGAGACGCTGGTGCGGGTCGGGCTGGGTACTGCCATGGGAGATTTTCTCAGGCTCAACTGGCTGCCATTCCTGCCTTCAAAGGATCTCGTCGCCGATGGTCGTCCCAAGCGGGTCCGGTTGCTCGGGGAGGATCTGGTCGCGTTCCGGAATTCCGACAACGTGGTCGGACTCTTGGATCACGCCTGTCCTCACCGTGGAGCGCCGCTCATTTACGCGCGCAACGAGGAATGCGGACTCCGTTGCGTCTATCACGGATGGAAATTCGACGTTGCCGGTCGTGTTCTCGATATGCCGGCAGAGCCGGCGCGCAGTCGCTTCAAGGACAACGTGACCATCAAGGCTTACCCATGCCGGGAGCGGAACGGCGTGGTGTGGACCTATATGGGCCCGGACAAGGACCACCTGCCGCCCCTGCCGAATTTTGAATGGAACATGGTCTCCAGCGAGCAGGTCCATCTGTCGATGCGGGTGCAGGAATGCAACTGGCTGCAGGCGCTCGAGGGCGATATCGACTCCGCGCATGCTGGATTCCTGCACGGCCGGATCGATTCGAATGGACGGATGAAGCGATTGCTTCTGGTCCGGGACATGCGGCCGACATTCGATGTGATGCGCCAGGAATTCGGGCTCAGCATCGCCGCTCGGCGGATGCTGGAGGAGGATGTCATCTACTGGCGCGTGAACCAATTCGTTCTGCCGTTCTACACGCTCACGCCGCCGCAGCCTTCGTTCCCCGAATTGACCGGACATGCATGGGTGCCGATCGATGACGAGAACACGCTCGTCATTATGTTCAGCTATCACCCGAACCAACCGCTTTATGAGAAGACACGCCGTCTCTTTGAAGAAGGCTACCACGGACGTGAGACAGGACATCCAAGCCACGGCGGATTACGGGAGGACGACGCGAGTCGTCCCTATGCGGGCTACTGGACCAAATTCACGCGCGAGAACGACTATCACTTCGATCTCGAAAGCCAGAAAACGACATGGTTCTCCGGCATTCCGGGCCTCTGGGTGCAGGACGCCGCCTGTCAGGGCGGCAATGGACCGATCTACGACCGCGCACAGGAAAAGCTCGGAGTCAGCGACACCGGTATCGTGATGGCGCGCCGCGTTCTGCTCGAAGCCGTGCGGGCATTCCAGCAGGACAGCGCTGTGCCTGCGGTCGTTAGCAATCCTGACCTGTCCATGGTGCGCGCGGTGTCGCTGCGACTGTCGCCAGATCAGTCGTGGTCGGACGAAAGCGGACGGCAGCATATGACTGCAGAGCTTGGAAAAGGATTTGGATACACGCCATGACAGGTCCTGCCGAAGCCCAGCATGTCTCCGAAGAGCAGAACGGCACGGGACAGGCGCTTGCCGGTCTGCGGGTGCTCGAACTCAGCCATGCCGCAGCCGCCGTCACCGGCCGCATCCTGGCGGATCTCGGCGCCGATGTGATCAAGGTCGAGCCCCCCGGCGGAGAGCCGGGCCGGTTTGTCGAGCCGACCGTGCCGCTGCTGAACGGTGAGCGATTGAGCCAGTTCTGGCTCGGCTTCAACATCAGCAAGCGGAGCATATGCGTGGACCTCGAATCCGCCGCCGGACTTCGCGAATTCGAAGCCCTCGCGCGATCGGCTGACATTGTGATCACGGATTTCCAGCGTTTCGATCTCGCGCAAACTGACAGCCTCGCAGCACGCGCCCGCGCTGCCAATCCGGCGCTGGTCTGGACCGAGATCTGGCCATTCGGCCGCGGACAACCGTTCGAATCCCATCCGGCCGGCGAACTCGTGTTGCAGGCGCTCGGTGGACATCTGTGCCTGAATGGGGATCTCGATCGGCCGCCGGTCCGTATCGGTTTGCCGGTTGGCATTTTGCATGGCGGTGCGGAAGCATCCTCCGCTGCGCTCATGGCTTATTATCATCGGCTGAAGACCCAGGTCGGACAGCGAGTCGACGTGTCGATCCAGGAATGTGTGACCTGGACGCTGCTCAACAGCACAATGATCTGGCAGCTCCTCCAGATTGACGAGGAGCGGGGTGGTGCGGTCCGCAAGGAGCGCGCCAACAAGTTCTACACGCGGCTCGTCTGGCCGTGCGCTGACGGGTTCATCACGATCGCTCCGGTGGGCGGCGGCTTTGGCGTCGTGCGCGAGCGTTCCTATGCAGCCCTCGTGGCGTGGATGGCGGAGGAGGGCATCACAGATGAGCTGCTCACCTCACGCGACTGGAACGGCAAGGACGCCTTCCGGATCAGCCAGGACGACTACGATCGGGTTGCGGAGATCATCGGCGATTTCATCAAGACTAAGACCAAGGCTGAACTGATGGATCGCGCCGTCAAAGATCAGATCCTCCTGGCGCCGATCAGCGGCATCAGGGACGTCCTGGAGAATCCTCACCTGCGGGACCGCGGACTCTACCGGGAACTCAGAGACGACGTGCGCGACGTCAAGATCGAATATCCCGCGCTATGGGCGAATCTGAGCGAAACGCCATTGCATCCGCCAAGGCCTGCGCCGCGTGCCGGCGAGCACGATGCCGCCATCCGGCAGGAATTGAAGTGGCAGTCGCAGCTCCAGCAGGAGGCGGTATGAGCGATCAGATCTTTTCAGGCATCAAGGTTGCCGACTTCACCTGGGCTGCTGCGGGTCCGATCGTGACCAAGCAACTGTCGGACAACGGTGCAACGGTGGTCAAGATCGAGTCCAAGCGGCATCCTGACAGCGTGCGCCTCGGGGGACCGTTCAAAGATGACAAGCCGGGCATCAATCGCAGCGGCTTCTTCGCGGACTTCAACAGTTCGAAGCTCGGCATTTCCGTTGATCTCAATCATCCCCGGGCGAGGGAGGTCATCGAGCCCCTGGTCGCCTGGGCTGATATTGTGGGAGACAGTTTCCGGCCGCAGGTCATGGCGCGCTGGGGCTTCGGCTATGACACGCTGCGGCAGATCAACCCGCGCCTGATCATGTTTAGCTCTTCGCTTTACGGGGCCGCCGGGCCGTGGAGCAGCCACCCGGGATTTGGTGCGCAGGGACAGGCGATTGCCGGTTTCCATGGCATGACGGGGTGGCCGGATCGCCCGCCAGCGGTCCCCAAGGGCGCTTATACCGATTCCGTCTCGCCGCGCTTCGCCGCTGCGGCGTTGATGGCCGCGTTGATTTACCGGGAAAGGACTGGGCAAGGCCAGTATATCGAACTGTCGCAGACAGATACCGGTGTGATGTTCCTGACCCCTGAGCTGTTGGGTCTTCAGCTCGCCGGTCAGGAGGCCGAGCGGAAGGGCAATGCCGATCCATACGCGTTGCTGCACGCTGTCTTTCCATGTCGCGGTGAAGATCGATGGATTGCCATCGAAGCCTGGAATGATCAGCAGTGGAATGCATGCCTGGACGTCCTCGGCAGCCGCGGCGAGATCGAGGGACTTCTGCTCGCTCCGCCCGACGTGCGTGCCAGCGATCGTGAAGCAGTTGAGACGGCGATTGGCCGCCTGACCTCAGCCTGGGATCCGTTCGAGCTGATGACGGCGCTGCGGCGTGCGAGCGTGCCGGCCGGGGTGGCGCTGCGCGGCTCCGATCTGTTGGCGGATGAGACGCTGCGTCAACGCGGCCATTTCTGGCCGTTGGAGCATCCGGAGATGGGCACGCTCGACTACAACGGCTCGGCCTATCGGTTCGAGCGAACGCCGTCGCGCCTCACCAAAGCGGCGCCCTGTCTCGGCGAAGACACCGACATGGTGCTCAGGGATATCCTGTCGTTCGATGAGGATAAGCTCGCCGAGCTGAAGGAGTGCGGTGTACTGCAGTGACGTCATCGTTTGTCGCTTGACGTCACGCATCGATGAGCATCTGGGAAGGAAACGCATATGCGGTCCGTTACCGCGGCAGTCAGCAGGGATGATACCGGAACGCTTGCCTTCGAGCGCCTCACGCTCGAGGCGCCCCGGCCGGATGAAGTAGTCGTTGAGATCGGCTTCGCTGCGATCTGTCACACGGATATCAAGGCCGCGCATGGCGAACAGGGTTCGCGCAAGCCGGCGGTGTTTGGCCACGAGGGAGCCGGCATTGTTGTTGATGTCGGGTCTCAGGTCACATCGGTGAGTCCTGGCGATCGGGTGATGTTGACCCACCTGAGCTGCGGCACGTGTTCCTCATGTTCGGGTGGCGACACGGCGTATTGTCTCAATTCCCGATCCCTTAATATGCTGGCCGGGCGGCAGGACGGCAGCAGCGGCTTCTATTGCTCCGATGTCCACAGCCATTTCTTCGGGCAGTCGTCCTTCGCGACCTTCTCCCTGGCCAACGCGCGCAACACGCTGAAAGTGCCCGACGATATCCCGCTGCCGAGCGCCGCAGCGATGGGATGTGGCGTGATGACTGGCGCGGGCGCAGTTTTCAATGCGCTGAACGTGCAGCCCGGCAGCTCGATCGTGATCACGGGCACCGGAGCGGTCGGACTGGCGGCGATCATGGCAGCGCGGATCGCTGGGGCAGCTCGGATCGTCGGGGTCGATCAGGTGCAGGACCGGCTCAATCTCGCGCGTGAACTCGGCGCCAGCCATGTGGTCAATGCGTCGGACGCTGACGCGGTGGAACAGATCCGTGAGGCATGCAGCGGGGGCGCCCGCTATGCGGTCGAAGCTTCCGGTGCGCCCGCCGCATTGACGACTGCGCTGTCAAGCCTTGGCCTTCACGGTTCCTGTGTCATCGTCGGCGCGGCGGGCGATGTGGACGGGACTTTCCGGTGGCGTGACCTGCAGCGGCGCGGCATCACCATCCGCGGCAGCGTGATCGGTGACGCTCATGTCCAGAGCTTCCTGCCGAAACTCTTTTCTTTCTATCGCGAAGGCACGTTTCCGGTCGATCGGATGATCACTTACTACGACTTCGCTCAGATCAATCGCGCCATGGCGGATGCGGAGGCGGGAGGGCCAGTCAAGCCCGTATTGCGCGTGAACGGCCAGGTCGAAGCGCGATCGTCGATGAACTGATTGCGGTGGGATCGTGAAACCGAGGTAACGACGATGGAAGGTCGCGATACGAGTGTGCAGGAGATGCGCCGGTGCCCGTTCGGGGAGTCGACGCCTTATCCGTTTGCGCGCGACCGTCGGCGCCCGCTCGATCCTCCGCCCGAGCTTGGCATCATTCGTGGCGAGCAACCGGTGACCAAGGTCACGCTATGGAATGGTGACAAGGTTTGGCTGATCACGAGATACGATGATGTCCAGGCCGTGCTGAGCGACCCGCGTTTCAGCTCGGTGCCTGCCAATCCGGGTTATCCCACCCTGTCTCCGACGATCGCGGCGTCGCGGAAGGCGGATCCGACTTTTCTGCGCATGGATCGGCCGAAGCACACCGAGCATCGGCGGATGTGGACACCGTTCTTCTCGATCCGGCGTATCCAGGAGATGCGTCCGGGAATCCAGAAGATTGTTGATGAGACTCTCACCAGCATGCTCGAGCGGGAGAAGCCGGTCGACTTCGTCGAGCATTTTGCGCTCGTGATTCCCTCGCGTGTTATCTGTCAGCTGCTGGATGTGCCAGACAGCGCCCACGCTTTCTTTCATCGCCACAGCAAGACGCGGATGACGATGAACGGCACCCCGGAAAGCATTCTCGATGCGATGCGGGCACTGGATGACTTCTGGGATACCATCATCACGGAGCGCGAAAAGAATCCGGGAGATGACCTTGTCAGCCGCCTGATCGTCAGCGAGGTCAGGACCGGCCATCTGACCAAGCGTGAGCTGATCGGAATGGCACAGCTGATGCTGTTGGCCGGACACGAGACGACGGCGAACATGATCGCGCTCGGGACGGTGCTGCTGTTACAGCATCCCGAGCAGTTGGCGAAGATCAAGGCCGACAAGATGCTCATCCCGTCGGCGGTTGATGAGCTCCTTCGGTATCTGACGGTGGCCCAGCATGGGCTGGGGCGAACGGCGATCGCCGATGTCGACATTGGCGGCAAAACGATCCGTGCCGGAGAAGGGGTTCTGGTCGTCGTCGCCGCGGCCAATCGTGACAAGGCCGCGTTCGATCGGCCGGATGAGTTCGACGTCACGCGACAGGCACGGCGTCACGTCGCGTTCGGCGCGAGCATTCATCAGTGTATCGGGCACCCCCTCGCGCGCGCCGAACTGCAGATCGTATTCGACACGCTTTTCGACCGTGTTCCGACCCTCAAGGTGGCGATCGCGGATGACGAGATTCCTTACAAATACGAGAGCCTGTTCTTCGGCATTCACGCTTTGCCGGTGACCTGGTGAGGATGGCCATGGTCGGTAAGCGACAATGGTGCGACCTGGACAGCGGCCGATGATTGTCGAGTTTCCGCGTTCGCATGTGGTGCTGGTCTGTGGGGGCACTGCGCCCCTCGGGGCCGCGATTGCTGCTGAGATGGCGAAATCCGGCAGCGGTCAGATCATCATCGCCGGACGTGATCGCGGGAGGGGAGACGCCATGCTCGCTGAACTCCGCGGCACGGTTCCCACGGCGGCCTTCGACTATTTGCCCGTCGATCTCTCGGATCATGCGAGCACGGCCGCGATGTTCGAGCAGGTGAAGGTTCGTTTCGGTGGCCTCAATTCGTATGTGCACTGCGTGCCGCCAGGCGGCGCAAGCGGGATGCTGGCGGTTGCCGATCTTGACCGCTTTCGCGCCAGCCTGAGCAGCGGGCTCGGAAGCTTGGCAGAGAGCTGCCGATTGGCGGCCGGGCTGATGGCAGAGCGCGGCGGCTGCATTCTGACCTTCTCGTCCGATGCGGGCCGAATCGCGTCCCCCGGGCATGCGCTTATCGCCACCGTCCAAAGCGGAATCATGGCGCTGACGCGGTCGTTGGCGCTCGAACTCGCGCGCGACCAGATCCGCGTGAACTGCATTTCACCAACCTATGTGCAGGACACGCCGATGTTTGATCGTCTGATGCAGTCGCCGGCAATCGCCCGGGCGATCGACAAGGCGAAGAAGCGTGCGGGGCTTGGCTTGCCTTCGCCGGCCGATATCGCGCCGCTGGCGGCATTCCTGCTCAGCGCGTCCGCCGCGAAGATCACGGGGCAGATCGTCAGCGTGAATGGAGGCCTCAGTGCCGCGTGAGCATCGGTGAGTATCGGCCGCACGCCGCGTGGCCGAAGATCGGGAAGCAGCGAATGATCAGTGTCATCATTCGCGCGATGGAAGAACGTCAGGGAGAAAATGATGCTCGCGAAGGTCGTCAAGCTCGGATTTCTGGGGCTCAACTGTGTCCGGCACGACGAGATGGAAAACCACTATGAGCGCATCGTCGGGCTGCCGGTCTCAGCCAGGGCCGCGGGCGAGACCTACTTCTCGTGTGGCGGTGATCGCACGTCTCTGAGTCTGCATCGTTCCGACAAGCCTGGATATCGGCATGTGGGGCTTCAGATCGGCGGGGACGAACCTCTCTCGGACGTCGTCGCCCAGGCAACCAAGGCCGGGCTGAAGGCCGAACTGAGGTCCGATGCCTTCGACGGCATCGGCTCCTGCATCCAGATCCATGATCCGGACGGCTTCGCAATCTATTTGTTTCGTGATGCGGAGCCCGTGCGCCAACCCTATTCGGCCGCAGGCGTGAGTCCCGACAAGCTTGGGCACGTCGCTCTGTTTGTCTCCGATGCACAGAAGACGGCACAATACTACACCGACATGCTTGGCTTCCGGTGGTCGGATTGGCTCGCCGACTTCTTCGTCTTCATGCGCTGCAACTCGGATCATCATACGATGAATTTCATGCGCTCGGAGAAGCAGGGCATGTTTCACGTCGCGTTCGAGCTGCATGATTTCTCACATCTCGGTCGAAGCTGCGACATCCTTGCAGCGAATGACATCCGGATTCTCTGGGGGCCGGGGCGGCACGGAATGGGCCACAATCTGTTCACTTACCATCGGGATCCCGATGGGAATGTCGTCGAGTTTATCGCTGACCTTGACCGGATGTCTGACGAAAGTCTCGGCTATTTCGATCCGCGTCCCTATCATCAGGACTTCCCGCAACGGCCCAAGGTGTGGTCGCCGGGCGATCTGTCGGCCGTGAATTCGTGGGGGGCGCCGACACCACCGGATCTTCGCTGAAGACGACGCTTGCTGAATCAAAAAAACAGAGGGAGGAACGCAATGAGGACATACGGTGTTGGATGGCTTCTCGCGGTTCTGATAGGGCTCGCGGCGGGCGCTGGCCACGCGCAGGACTATCCCAGCAAGCCGGTGCATATCGTCGTGCCCGCCGCCCCCGGCGGCGGCAACGATCTGGTTGCTCGCCTGCTGGCCAATTTCCTGCAGCCTCGCCTGGGCCAGACGATTGTCGTCGACAACAAGCCGGGCGCGCAAAATATGCTCGGCAGCAAATTCGTGGCGCTGGCGCCGCCGGATGGCTATACGCTGCTGGTTGCAGCATCGAATTCCGCCTTTCCGGTCTTCAACAAGGATCCCGGGTTTTCTGTTGCCGCCGACCTGGAGTTCATCTCCCTGATCATGCGAGCACCGCAAGTGTTCGCCGTGAATGCGTCGCGTCCTTATCGCTCGTTCGCTGACCTGGCAGCTCTGTCGAAGGCCGAACCTGGCAAACTGAACTTCACCAGCTATGGCCAGCTTCTCTGGCTGCAGACCGAGATCGTCAACAAGGCGGCCAGGATCACGGCCACCCATGTGCCGTTTTCGAATGCACCCGAGGCGGCGAAGGCGGTGGCATCAGGCGAAGCCGATTTTCTGCTGGCCTCAATGGCAGCGGTTGGACCCTTCGTTAACAACGGTCAGCTTCGGCTGCTGGCCGTCACGACGAATGAACGGGACCCGAACGCGCCGGGCGTTCCGTCGATCGCCGAGGCCGGCCTCAAGTTAGACGATCTGTCAGTCTGGATCGGTCTGTTTGCGCCCAAGGGCACCCCACGGCCGATCATCGATCGCCTGAATGCGGAGGTGCGTGCGCTGGTGGCGAACCCAGACATCGCGAGCAAGCTTCGCAACGTCGGCTTTACGCCTTACGCGAACTCGCCCGACGAATTCAGGGCGGCGTTTGTTCGCGAGGAGAATCGCATGATCGAAATCGGCAAGGCTATCGGGATCAAG
>Ga0180223_1001652_pt1 | contig 16223 bp, 13 predicted proteins | sample eDN5th30CKraftOP_FD_151337 | JGI IMG/M metagenome (GOLD analysis project Ga0180223, IMG submission 151337) | Enriched Organic Plus compost microbial communities from Emeryville, California, USA - eDNA 5th pass 30_C Kraft OP (version 2) (version 2) ...
GCGCGGACTATCTGCGCGCCGTCCTCGACGACGGCACCGCCACGCCGGTCGCCTCGCAGGACAGCGCCGCGATGCGGGCCGCGGCGCGGGCCAACGCCCTGATCGTCCGCCCCGCCGGCGCCCCCCCTGCCGCCATCGGCGAGACGATCGACCTGCTCGACTGGACCGCGCTCGGCCTCGACTGACAAAAGCGCGCAAGAGGCGTTGACAAGCCGCCCCCCGCCCGCTACCCGCGCCCACCTACCCGGCGAGCACCACTCGCCCCGTGCCCAGATGGCGGAATTGGTAGACGCACCAGCTTCAGGTGCTGGCGATCGCAAGATCGTGGAGGTTCGAGTCCTCTTCTGGGCACCATTTGTTCTTCCGAGCACGTCCGCTGACGTCCGAAAAACGTCTGATTTCAGCCGTTTTTGTGCTATGACCGTCCGGTCAAATCCGGGCGGATACGGCACCAATCGGGAACAAATCGGGTATCCTGGAAGGTATCGTTCTCCTCCCTTTTTGGAAGCGATACCTGCAATGGGCACCCTCTTTGCCACCACCGTTGCCAACGCGAAGCCGACGGACAAGGACTATAAGCTCACTGACGGCGCCGGGCTATATCTGCTCGTGCGGCCGAACGGCTCGAAGCTCTGGCGATTCAACTACGTCCATCACGGGAAGCATCGCACGCTGGCCTTCGGGGTCTGGCCGGAAGTCGGACTCGCCGACGCGCGCGGCAAGCGCGACGAGGCGCGCCGGCTGATCGCGGCCGGCCTCGACCCCTCGCACGAACAGAAGGTCGCGCGGGCCAAGGCCCGCGTCGAAGAGAACGACACGTTCAAGACCGTGGCGAAGGAATGGATCGCCAAGAACGAACGCGAGGGCATGGCGGACATCACGCTGGCCAAGATCCGCTGGCTCCTCGACATGGCCTATCCGAAGATCGGCAACCGGCCGATCGCCAAGATCACCACACATGAGGTTCTCGCCGTCCTACGGTCGGTCGAGGCGACCGGGCGCTATGAAAGCGCACGCCGGATGCGCAGCGTCTTGGGCCGTGTGTTTCGCTACGCCGTCGCCACCACGCGAGCCGAGCGCGATCCTACCGGCGACCTGCGCGGTGCGCTGACCGTGCCGAAGTCCAAACATTTGGCGGCAATCACCACCGCCAATCGCGCCGGCGAGCTCATGCGCGCGATCGAAGGCTACACCGGGCACGCGATAACGCTCTACGCGCTCCGGCTCTCGGCGCATCTCTTCGTGCGCCCGGGCGAGCTGCGGCAGGCTGAGTGGAGCGAGTTCGATTTCGACCCGTCGGTCTGGAACCTGCCCGCGGAGAAGATGAAAATGCGGCGCGCGCACCGCGTACCGCTCTCGACCCAGGTGGTCGGCATGTTCGAGGAGCTTTGGGAGTTGACCGGCACGGGCCGCTATTGCTTCCCCTCGTTCCGCACCGATCGGCGGCCGATGTCGGAGAACACGGTCAACGCCGCGCTGCGCGCGCTCGGCTTCGGGCAGGAGGAAATGACCGCCCACGGCTTCCGAGCGATGGCCGCGACGCTGCTCAACGAGTGCGGCCGGTTCAATCCGGACGCGATCGAGCGGCAGCTCGCACACATGGAGAACGACGGCGTGCGGCGCGCCTACACGCGCGGCGAATATTGGGACGAGCGGGTCACCATGATGCAGTTCTGGTCGGATGAGCTCGACCGCCTGCGCAGCGGCGCCAAGCTGCTCAAGCCCAACTTCGGCGGGCGCCGTGCAGGCGCGGGCTGACAGCGTCAGTCGAGGCGCTTCGCATCGTAGATGTAGACGTCGTCGTCCATCAGCTTGAGCTCGGCGATACGCTTAGAGATCGCCTCCGGCGCGATCCGGGCCTCCAGCCAATTGCGATAGAGCCGCGCGAACTCCAGCAGCTCGGCGAACTTGGGGTCGACGTCGTCGGATGCTTCCCACATAGCGATGAGGCCGGACAGACCGTCGATCTCCCGCCTCCGTTCGATCTGACGCTGCAGGAAGGTGATCCGATAACCTTCCACGCGGACTTGGCGCTCGTGATCCTTCCGGCGCCGTTCCTGCTCGTCCCAGTTCCGCTGCCACTGTTCCTGCTCTTCGCGTCGAGCCTTTACAGCCGCCGCCCAGCGCTCGAGCGACTCCATCATGGACGGCACGAGGTCTTCAAGCCGCTGCCGCTTGCCGTCGGAAAAGGTCCGCCGCGTGCCGCCGGCGGCATAGTTGTGATCGAACTTCAGGACGAGCTCGCCATTGGGCACATAGTCATGTTCAGGAATCGACGGGGGACGCCAGGGCCGATAGCCGATCCCGCGATCGGCCAGCGCGCATTTGCGATCATACTCGGCCTTTTCCTTCGTCTCTGCGGCCGTGACGACATGGGGCACGCGATCGAGCTTCTCCTCGATCATGAAGCCGACGCTCTCCCCATCAGCGAGGACCGCATATCCCTGCTCGGTGCTGTCCAAGGCCCATCCGCGCGCCTCAACCGCGGCGATGAGCCGATCGAGGATAGTGCATGCGCGCTCACCGGAGGTCGGCGCCACCAGCAATCGAAACTTGCCGCGGCCACCGATTGCTGCGCGATCGGATGACCGGCTTTTCTGAATAGCGCTCCGGGTGTTGGCGACTTTCTTGTGTTCGTCCGGTTCGATCTCCTCGGCGCCCTCAGGGCCAGGCGCCGTTGGTCGGAGGTCGTTTTCGCGAGGCTCAGCCACCGCGGCATCATCGGCCTTCTCCTGGGCGGCGGGCTTCTCGGGTGGGCGTGGCGAGGGTGGGCGACGAACTTGCGGAGCGGCGATTGCGAAGCGCTCGGCGTCGAGGGCCGGATCAGCCGGATAGTCGGGGGTGGCCGGCTCTTTCCCGACCTCCTTCTTCATCCAGTGACCCGCGCGCGGCAGCGGCAGGCCCAGGCGCTTCGCCAGCGCGGAAAGCACGAAGGTTGAGGTGCCCAGTTCCGCCGCGTTGATCGTCATCGGCTTGGACCAGATGCGATCGAACAGCTCGCGGCGGCTGATTTCGGTACAGCTAATCGAAGTCACTCTCGCTTGTATCCATTACATCCGTTGTGTTTGGCAGGTCTCGATGCCTGGCGGTCAAAAACTCAGCGATGCTCCTGCACCGATCACCCGCCCTTGGCCCGTTCGAACGGTTGGAACGGGGCCGAAACTCTGACCCCAGCTTTCATAACGCTGGTCGAAGAGGTTGTTCGCGAAGACATAAATGCTGATGCCGCTGTTATCCCAGCCGAGCTTACCATTCACGAGATCGTAAGCGGCGAGAGCGAAGCTGTTGAGGACGTCCGCGGCCCGGCCGCCGACATGGTGATAGCTCACTCGCGCCGATAGAGCGCCCGGTAGCCCGAGCTGCTGGACGGACCGGCGATACGCCATGGAAATGTTTGCGGTGAAGTTCGGCGCGTTCGGCACTTCGTTGCCGGATCTCGCGCCGGTTGGATTGCCAGGGGATATGTCCTTCAGCCGGGCGTGGGTATAACCGAGCCCTCCGGAGAGCTCGAGGCCGGCGACTGGACTGGCAATCAATTCGATCTCGCCCCCGTAGCTCTCGTAATCCAGAGCAGCCATGGTGAAGAGCCCCTGCGCCGGCAGGAAGGCCGCCAGGTGGCCATTGCGCACGTCGTTATAGAATGCCGAGCCGTTGAGGATCAGCCGCTTGCTCAGCAGCTCGGTCTTGAAGCCGGCTTCATAAGTCCAGCTGGTCGAAGCGGGAAATATGGCGTCCGGCTTGCCGAGCGGGCCGTTGACCGAGATCGCCGGATACCCCGCGCTCACATAGCCTCGCGCCACCAAGGCATAGGTCATCACCTGCGGCGACCAGCGATAGCTCAGAATTGCTCGACCGCTGACGAATTCGTCGGAGAACGACGCATCCTGACTCGACGAGGGCACCACACCAGGCAGGCCATTGCTGGAAAACCTATATGAGGCCTGCTTGCGCTCATGTGTTCCGCGCAGCCCAACGGTCAGGTCGAGCCGTTCGATGAGAGGTATCGTTACCTCCCCAAAGACGGCGTAGCTGTCTGTTGTAAAGCGATTGTTCTGGATGCCGTTGCTCGTGAGAAACGCGGGCGTGAGCGCGCGCGCGTCACGGTCCGAGTCCAGTTCCGTGCGGTAATAGTTGACGCCAAGCGCCCAAGCGATCTTCGCCCCCTCCTGCGATGCGAGGCGTATTTCCTGGAGGTACTGTTGCTCGCGGAAATCAACGTATGCGAGGTCGGCGCCGGGAACGTCGAAGAAGCTGGCCGGAAGGCCTATGACCTTGGCGAAGACGAGCCCGTCGGTCAGATCCAGCAGCTGCGTCGAATGATTGCGCTGGAAGCTGCTGAGCGAGGTCAGCGTGAGCCCGTCAAATCGGTGATCGACCCGGAGGTTGGCCCCGATCGTATCGCCGTCCACGTCTGTCCTCGGAATGGTCTCGCTGATCGGGAAAGACAAGGCATCGCGCAGCAGGAAACGCGGGGAATGCGTGTGCTCACCGCCGTAGGTCACCATCAGCAGTGCCTCGGTTGCGGCGTCGGACTTGAACAGCAGCGATCCGCGGACGGTCCCCACGCCGAGGCTGCCATCCTTGCCGCCAGCCGCGATGTTTGGGATGTCGCCGTTGTACGTCGCGTAGCTCATCGCCAGCCGTGCCGCCAGGCGATCGGGCACCAGCGTTGCATTGCCGATCGCTTGGGCGAGCCCGTAGCCGTGGCTTCCCACCTCGCCATTCGCCCAAAGTGAGTCGTCGAAGGCGGGCTTGGCCGGAACCACGCTGATCGCGCCGGCCTGTGTGTTGCGACCAAAGAGCGTGCCCTGCGGCCCACGAAGGACTTCGACACGTTCGACGTCGACTAGGTTGGGGCTGATGCCGTAGACCGACTGTGGGATCTCGCCGACATAATAGACCACCGAAGTGTCGTCTGAGGCGACCGGCGAGAAAGAGCCGACGCCGCGCACATTCGAGAAATTGGTCGATTGGCCGCCGGCGTCGACGAAGGTCGCATTGGGCACCGCGCGGGCAATGTCGGCGTTGGCAGCGATCGGCGAGATGGAGAGCCGGTCGCCGGCGAGCACCGTCATGCTGATCGGGACGTCTTGGACCCGCTCTTCGCGCTTTCGCGCTGTGACGATGATTTCATTGAGTTGATCGCCGGAGTCGTCTTCGTCGGCCGCCCAGGCGCGCTCGGCCGGTGTGAACAGCACCCCGCATAGCAGCAGTGAGATCAGGTGCGAGCGAAGACCGGACAGCCTCAAACGTCGATTGTGCATTAAACCCCCTTTGAACGCTGGGCGCACCTGCGGCGCCGACTCTGCGAGTGACTTGCAATAGCATACTGATCGTGCGATCAGTCAACAGTGCAATCGATCAATCAGCGCGCTATGGTAGGAGGTGCGAGTCGAAATGGGAGACCCGTCCATGCCTGAGCTTCGCCCCGTCTTTTCGCTTCCTGATGCGCGCGACCTGATCATCGAGGCGGCTCTTGCCGCCTTTGCCGAGCACGGTTTCCACGGCGCGAGCATGCGCGATATCGCCGCGCGCGCCGGCATTTCGCAGAGTCTCGTCCACCATCATTTCGGCAGCAAGGATGCGCTCTGGAACTTCGTGGGTGAGCGCATCTCGGCGGACTTCCTGGCCTATGTGGCGGAAGCAGCGCAGCCCTCCGAGATTACGCCGGAGAGCGTCCCGCAAGCGCTCCGGACCTATATGAATTACTGGAAGGAACATCCCGCAGCCTTCCGCTTCAACCTCTGGCGCGTACTCGAAGGTCCGAAAGGCGAGCGTGAGGCCAGATCGGAAGCGATCACCACCAGAGCCGTCCCCCTCTTCAAGCAGGCTCAGGATCTCGGTTTTATTCGGCAGGATCTGCCCGCCGGCCTGGCGATGATCGTCATGGGCAGCGTAATCCAGTTCTGGCTGCACAGTCAGACCGAGGCGCGCGACGCGCTTGGTCAGACCGGCGACGCTGCGCTCAATGACGACACCTTCCTTACCCACCTGGTGCGGCTCATTCAGAGCGATCCCCAGCCCGCGGCTAAGAGGCGCTCGCGCCGCGCCGCCACTTCGTTCGAGCTGGAACGCGCGCCGCGCAAGCGACCAGCACGAGCCAAGAAGGAGAAGGGAACATGAAGCCTGGCGTTCGCAGCACGACTGCTGATTTTGCCGCGATGATGCGGGCGGCTCATCTCGTCATGGACAGGGAGCCGAAGATCCTGTGTGATACCTTCGCGCTCGAGCTGAGCGGTTTCGATAGCGAAGACGGCCTCCGCCGGACGATCGCCGAAATGGGCGCGAACCTTGCCTCGAAGCTGCCGGGCGCGTCTGCCGATGGCCTGATGCAGGCGACCCGCGCCGGGATAGCGGTACGAAGCCGGTTCGCCGAGGACCGCCTCCGTGGTGCGATCGCGCGCGGCGTCTCCCAATATGTCATCATGGGCGCGGGACTGGATTCCTCGGCCCATCGGCTTCCGGACAGCGCCCGCGACGTTCGCGTTTTCGAGGTCGACTTCCCTGCGACCCAGCAATGGAAGCGCGCTCGGCTCGCCGACATGAAGTCGGCTGCCCATCCTGTCACCTATGTGCCGATTGACTTCGAGCAGGATTCGCTCTTCGCTCGCCTGCGCGAAAACGGCTTTGATCCCGGGCGGCCCGCTTTCTTCTCATGGCTCGGTGTCGTCTGGTATCTGAGTGATCGCGCCATTTTCAGAACGCTACGCGAAATCGCGGCGGCGGCCGGCGGCAGTGAGGTAGTCTTCGAATATCCTGTGATGGCCGAACTGGTCGATCCCGACGATCGCCCGCTCGTCGAGATGGTCAAGCAGGTCGGCGCCCTGCGCGGTGAGCCCATCGGCCCGGGATTCGATCCTGCCGACTTGGTTCGGAAGGTTGAAGGACTTGGTTTTGAGACCGTCATCGACCTGTCGCCCGACGAGATCAACGCGCGCTATTTTTCAGATCGCACCGATAACCTCAGGATGCCGGGCATCGGCCACCTCCTGAGCGCGCGGGTGGGCTCACGCTGGTCCGACCAGTTCGAGCATTACGACGTATCCGATTTCCCGATCGTGCGCATCGACGGCGCCAGCCTGCCTGCGGGCTATTCGAAGAAGTGGGTTGCCGAAATGGAGGCGCTGCTCGCACGCGGCGACCCTTTCGCGTTCATTTTTCTCAGCAGCGCCGAGCACCCTGATCATGAAGACCAGAAGCGGCAGACCCAATGGCTGAAGGCGCATAAGGGCCCTCTGGTGGAGCTTTGCCGCGGGATCGTCGGTATCGAACCCGATAAGGCCAAGCGCATCTTGAAGCGCGCCCAGGCCCTCGTGGTCACTACAGCCTTCGGCTTGCGCTTCTCCATCGCCGCCGACCGGGGAGAAGCAGAGCGACGGGTCGCACGCCTTCTTGCTGGGGAAGATGTCGGCGACGATGACGCATGAACCCGAGCGCAGCTACCTGAGCGTCGGGAAATGGCGCTTGCGAGTGCCGCACAGCCGCGGCACCCGGATCGCGCTTGGTCTTCTTATCCTTATGCGCGGTTTGGTGCCGACGCCGACAAGCCCGCTTCTCCTCTCGGCCGCAACGATACTGCTTTCGAAGGACATCGTGTGGCTCAGGCGCGCCCGCCGACGTTGTACGGTCCTCCTTCGCCGTCGCGGGCGGGCAGCGCCTTGCGGGGCCCGCCTGCAGCGGCTCGTCGGGGCATCCATCCAATCTTCTGCATCAGAAATAGGGGATTAGTCCGAGCCGGCTGAGGGCCGGGAAACAACAATAGCGAGAGGGGGCGTTCGCCGGACTTCGAACCGGCAGGAGGAAGTCGATGCCCGCGGACCGCCGACGGTCGCGGCTGGCAGCCGGCGCGGCCATGGCGGACGCCTTCATCCGCGCGGCCCGGGCCGCCGCGACCGTGCACGACTTGGCCCGGCTTATGGAAGCCGTCACCGCCGATCTGGGTTTCCAGCATTATGCGCTCATCCATCATGCGGACCTGCGCGGTTCGACATTCTAGGCGAAGGCCGCGTCGACACCGAAGTCCGCGTGGCGCCCGAGCAGACCGAACGGATCGTGCGCCTCGTCGCCAGCCATGCCCGCGCCGAAGTGCATGGCGAAGCGCCGATCGTCTCGGCCGAGCTTCCGCCGCACATCGACGGCGGCGCCGGCGAGCGCTTCGAGGGCGTGCTGCCGCCGGTCTCGACCGCGCCCTGCTTCTCGATCCGAAAGCCCGCGACCCGCCTCTACACGCTGCTCAACTATGTCGCCGACGGCATCATGGCGCCGGAAACGGCCCGGCTGCTTGGCATGGCCGTCGTCGAGCGGCGCAACATCCTGATCGCCGGCGGCACCAGCTCGGGCAAGACGACGCTCGCCAACGCGCTGCTCGCCGAGATGGGGCATCTGGACGCGCGCGTGATCCTGATCGAGGACACCCGCCAGCTCCAAAGCCCCGCCCCGGACACGGTCGCGCTGCGCACCCGCCCGCCCCACGTGACCATGACCGACCTCGTCCGCTCGACACTGCGGTTGCGGCCCGACCGGATCGTGATGGGCGAGGTGCGCGGTCCTGAGGCGCTCGACATGCTCAAGGCCTGGAACACCGGGCATCCCGGCGGAATCGCCACACTTCATGCGAACAGCGCGATCGCGGCGCTCTCGCCGGATCTCCATGGCGCGCTGGTCGCCTACCCGAACTACACCAAGGGTTGGGTTCGGGCATATTTTCTGAAGTCCAGACGGTCAGGTTCGTGATCTCAGGTATTTGCGGTGAGAGCCTCGAGATAGGGACGAATTACGGTCGACACTCCACCTCTTTCGGCCTGCCGACTGATCTCAGCCGGGGTGGTCTTGCGCTGGCGCAGGGCTTCTTGGACACCTTCGAGGGCGACCGAGAGGCCGATTTTGCTGCGATGCCGGAAGCAGTCTGCAATGGTCTTGCCGACGCCGAATACCTTTATGGAAACGCCTTCGATCATGTGGGTTTCGACGCCCTCGGAAAGCAGGGTGCTCGTGAAGCGGACGACACGGATTGGCGTTCCATTCGACTTCGGAGCCCAGTCCTTTTCGCCGATCGCCATCCAGACCTTTCGCGGAAGCTGGTCGGTCAGACCGTGGAACGCGAGAGCCGAGACGAGGCAGACGACGCCTTTGGGCAGGCGCTTGGCGGCCTCGGCCAGACTATGGCTTACGTCGAGCGGGGCGTCAGGTAGTTGGTAGATTCCTCTTGCGAGCCGGATAACTTCACCGTTTCGCTCCATCCGGCTGATTGTGGCGGCGGTAACGCCGGCGGCGCGCAGCTCGGCGAGGCGCAGGATCCCGTTCGCCCTAAAGAGCGAATGAGCGGTTTCGCGCTGGGAGCGGATTTCGGGCATGATACAAATGCTAGTAGTTAGGGGCCTATGTTCCGAGGATTTGTATCACATCGTTGTCGAAGGCCGCACTTCGTGCGCTCTCTTCTTCGGCTTACGAATCGCTCTCTGAAAAGCGGGTTGATAGAAGGGGAAGGACTCGAACCGCTACGAGGAAAAGTGCTAAGGGTATCGGTTGAGGTATCGAAGGGATGGTATACAAAAAACTGCTGTATATTCAATCAGATGCGATCCATTTCGAGTCCTCTTCTGGCACCAGTCAACCACTTTATCGTGTTGTTTTTGCACGATAAAGTGGTGGGACGAGAAAACCTGCCCCACATATGCTCCCACGTTTTGCGTGGGGTTTGATGGTATGGTTCGGGTCTTGCTGGGACGCCGTTGCAGACTCATTGATGATGCCGTGTCGATGATCGGTCGCGCATTCATTTTCGGTCACCCGGTCGCGATTCAAGTCGCTCCCCCGCAGCTTTTGGTCGACCGTGTTGCAGCTGGACCGCGATTTCTGAAATGCTATGACGCACCCGGCGCAGATATGACGTTTGCGCGGTTGCAGCTGGACCGCGATTTCTGAAATGCTATGACCCGGCACCTTCGCGAAGCTCTGGCTCGGCGGTTGCAGCTGGACCGCGATTTCTGAAATGCTATGACTGGTCTTAACCTGAACCATAGAAGCCTCTGGTTGCAGCTGGACCGCGATTTCTGAAATGCTATGACCACACGCAGCGGCACCTCCGGAACCGGTACGTTGCAGCTGGACCGCGATTTCTGAAATGCTATGACTGGCCAATGGTAGTAGTTATGCAATCACTTGTTGCAGCTGGACCGCGATTTCTGAAATGCTATGACTTCGTGAAGGTCAACGCCAGCGAGACATGCAGTTGCAGCTGGACCGCGATTTCTGAAATGCTATGACGGGACAGATTAAGGGCTGATCTGTTCTATCGTTGCAGCTGGACCGCGATTTCTGAAATGCTATGACCGGGACTCTCCTGAGAAAGAAGCCTACGAAGTTGCAGCTGGACCGCGATTTCTGAAATGCTATGACTGTCTTGGGCAAGTCGGATGCCCTCATAGAGTTGCAGCTGGACCGCGATTTCTGAAATGCTATGACCGAATAGGAGACGATGTCGTCGTCTATCTTGTTGCAGCTGGACCGCGATTTCTGAAATGCTATGACCGGGCGCGCAGGGATCGCTTCCAAGCGTAAGTTGCAGCTGGACCGCGATTTCTGAAATGCTATGACGCCTTGCAAGGCGACTCCGTTAGGATAGTTGTTGCAGCTGGACCGCGATTTCTGAAATGCTATGACGTAGATCAGTTCCGCTTCGAGACGCTTTGCGTTGCAGCTGGACCGCGATTTCTGAAATGCTATGACCAGACAGAGGTCTGTCCTGCAACCATTGCAGTTGCAGCTGGACCGCGATTTCTGAAATGCTATGACCTCGTGCGGCGACTCGTGCGGCGGCTCGTGGTTGCAGCTGGACCGCGATTTCTGAAATGCTATGACTGATGGGTACTTAACCGGTTGAATTTAGACTGGAAAAGCTCCCATCTGCCACAGCAAAAATGCGGCAAAACATCAAAACATGGCGAGCTGATCCGGGTTTTTTCGCTGCCGCTGACGGCGCTGGCTCGAAAATCGGATGATGTTTTCATACTGTTTGTCAGTGAAGTTGAGCACATGAATCTCTCCACGTTCGGGCAGATGAGTCTCGATTCGCCGAAGGTATGTCTCATAGTGTTCTTTGCCATTGCAGAACCGAGCATAGATCGAAAACTGGCTCATTTCAAAGCCTTCATCAAGCAGAAATTCCCGGAATTTCGTCGCTTCGCGCGCGTGTTCCTTGGTGTCCACCGGCAGGTCGAACATTACGAATATCCACATCAGCCGGTATCCACTTAGATTCATGGTTCGATCGCCACCGGTTGCCCGAGCGAGGCCCAATCGAGGGGATCGGGCGGATCAAACAGGGCCAGTGCCGATTTGCGTTCTTCGAAACTTCGGGCAAGCGATTGCGCCAGGCGCTGGGTTGCCACGGACACGGGCGAGACTGCTCCGCCCAAGCGTAGGTCATGGCCGATCAGGCACGCCAGCCGCTGTTTCGCTTCGGAGGTGACGGTTTCGATGCCTTCCTCGCTCATCCGCCGAACCAGCGCGTCAACAAGCGGCCGGAACGGCTCAACCAAATCGTCGGCCAGCGCGAAGCCGTTAAGGCGGTTGTGGTGGTGCAGCCCGATCGCCGGGTGAAGCCCCGCGCCGATGATTGACCTTGCAACGCAGGAACGCACGACCGTGTAGCCATAGTTCAGAAGGGCATTTGGGCCATCGGTATTCTGATCCCGACGGAAATCGCTCCCCAGCAGGGCGGGCCAGTATTTTCGCGCGGCCTGCGCCTCCAGATTGTCCGGATCGCCGGAACGAACACGCCGTGCCATCAGGGCCAACGCATTGGCTTCACCCCTGCCTTGCGCCGCCAGCAATGAGGCTTGCATCGAAATCTTGGCGACAATGATCTTCTGCCAGAGCTGTTTGAAAAGGGGACGAGGTGCCTCCCATTGTGCCCGCATTCTGGCAGCCTGAGCGTGATGACCGCCAATGGGTGAAATGATCGCCACTGGCGAATGGTTGGCGGCGCACAGCACCATGATTGCACCGCGTTCGGCAAGTGCGACTACAAGGCTGGTCGTCCAGGTTACGCCGTGGGCATGAACGATGACCGCCTGAATATCATCGAGCGCTACGCGCCCCTGTTCCTGGCGGTCAAGGCTGACGACAAGAAATCCGCGATAAGCGGAGAGATGAAGGTCATTCGTGGCAATATCGACAATACGATCCATGGCCGGCCTTTCGGGAACGCAGGCTGGCACATCATGGATAATGACTGGTTAACGCGGCCCGGGATCGAAGATACGCCCGAGTTCATCGATGCGAACCTGACGGGCTCTCATCTTCTTGAGGCCGCCAGCAGTAGGCGATGAATATTTGAATGGATCAAGATCATTGGGCTTGGCATCCCGCTCCTTGAGCGGGCCAGCTTCCTGATGTGCGGCAATCGTGATCTGACCGTTTGCGCCGAACTTCACCACGCGCGCGATTTCCCGGAAAGCACCGTCCTTCTCGATCGCGATGAGATCATTCTGACGAAGACTCATGATCTTCTTTGCCGCCGGATGCGGGCGCTCGGGGACAAAATCGTGCCGATGCGCGTCGAACATCGAAACTACCGCAGCCGTCCATTTGCCGTCCGGCAGTTGCCACACATCAAACCGGGCGTTGGCGTCTCCCTTGTAGCCCTTATAGGCCACGCCGGATTTGTCGCGCACAGGAATGACCTTCAAACCTTCCCTTACCCGCACTCGCCGTATCCCTTTGAACACCGGGTCTTTACGGGAAAAGTCGAGAAGCGCTTTTTCAAACTCCTTGCCAGACAGATCGCGTGTCGCGCGCCACAGCGCATCGCGCAGCGTGGCGTCGGGGATGCGATCGGGGTCGGTCAAATCGGCGGGTTTGAGGCTGGTCAGCGGCACGCGGTGGACGACGATTGGCAGGCCACTGTCACTGGTCAAACTCGTCAGGCCATAAGCGGTATCGTTGTGCAGCCTTGCCGCTGTCGCGTCGCGGTCTTTGGCAGGTTTCCTACGGCGACCATGATCTGCCTTGTGACTGACGACGACACGCGCAAGGGACTCACGTAAGTCTTCGCGGAAGCCATCCCAAGGCGTCGGCAGGCCGTCAAACAGCTTGTCGAGATTCTGTTCCTCTGCTCGGCTGGCCGCTTTTGAAATCTTGTTAAGCAGGCCGCGCGTGGTCGCACCGACGACCGCTGCGTCGATAGCATGATGGCGATGATCGAGGCGGTTCTTTGGCGCGCCGCTGTGCGGATTCTCGACATAGTTATGATCGGGGAGGAGTTCGTTGAGACCCCAAAGTCTCCGAAGCATCGCCGTCATGCGGCCCGGGACTACATAAACGCCCCTAACACCATCACCGGGCAACCGATCCGATGGACGCTCGGGGTAGAGACCCGACAAATAGGTGCGCGCCATGCGGGCCAGATACTGCGTATCGGTCAGTTGTCGGGCGATGAAGCCTCCATCCTTTTCGAACCGCTCCATCGCGTCGGGGGCGAACCGCCATTGCTTGCGCTTGTCGAGGTGGGCGACCTGTTCGGCGATGGCATCCCAGCGCGGTGTTCCACCCCATTTTTCCCACGGTGTCTGATTGCCCTTCTCGCGGTTGCACGACCGGTGAGCGATGACCTTGTTGGCGGCGCTATCGTCAAAGGTGCGGGAATAGGGGAGGATGTGCTCCACTTCCGCCTGACCATCGAACAGCATGTGAATGGGAAGCGGCTTCGCACAGAAGGGGCAGAAGTGATTGAGGGCGCTGTTCGGACTGAGTTCCTCCCACAAACGCAGCAACATGCGATTGCCGCCGTGGTCGGTCTGTCCCAGTTCCGCCAGCTTGCCTGATCGCGCCTGGGCCTTTCGCGTATTCTCGCCCAGCTCCTTGTTGTATTTGGCTTTGTCCTTTTCGTTCAGTTTCAATTCGCGTGCGAGCTCCACGACGATCTCGTCCGGGCGGCCATGCACGCGGATAATGGCATTGAGCAGGCGGCGGAGCTGGTTCAGCCCGATATGGACGGTGGGATTGGTTATCTTGCCCCAGCGGGTCTCGTCGTCGTCATTCGGATCGAGCGTGCCGGGCGGAATTTCACGGCTCAGGATTTCGCCATAATAGGGCAGGAAGTCCAGCACTTCACCGGTGCGAAAATCGCTGTGCGACTTGCCAAGCGCTGCTTCCACCGCCTCGTTATAGGTGAGCGGCCGCCCATCGATATGGCCGGTCTTCAACTGCTCCACGATCAGCCGCGTCGCCGTTTCGCCTAGCCGCCCATGCCCTTCGGGCAGACGAATGCGGCCGATGGCGTCCGCCTGTTCGGCCGTCACGCCATGCGTCGTCATCAGCCACTCGTGCAGGCGAACCGGGTCTTCCTCTTCGGCCACCGCCTCGATGATCGACCATTGCACGCCAGCGTCGAAATGCGCCCAGCGCGGGCCGAAACAATTTTTGTGGCTGAATGCGAAGAATATCTCGTCGCCGGTCAGGCCCGTGCGATTGTCGCTCGCCTTGTTAAAGCTCTCACCATCGGCGAGTTTCAACAATCTTGCCAGAGTGGGATGGAAGCTGGCCGTCTTTGCGGACTTGAGTTTGAGGATAATCGCATCGCGCTGGTCGAATGTCAGCTTGCGCGATGCCGCCCCGGCCCGCGTGATTTCCAGCTGGTTGACCTCTTCATACAGCCGCCGCTCCTGAAACAGCGGATGCGCCTTGGGCAGGCGCGGCTCTTCGTTGAAGAAGGTGCAACCGCCGACCTTGGGTGCTTTCAACGGACGCTGAAAGAAAATGATGCGGCGCAGCCGATCGCGCGCTGCGTCAGTCATCAGGGCGGGGTGATGCGGCGCCTGTGCAGCCCAAAAGCAATCGAACTCATGCTCCAGATGGCGGCGCTCGGGATAGAAATCATAGCCTTCGCCGCCGAGCGGCATCCGCACGCGCTTTGTGTCACGGCCTGCCAGAAACTCGCCATAGGTTCGCGCGCCTTCTTCCTCCATCGCGATGTCCAGCGCCTTCGCGCCGGTGGCGATCTTGCCGCTTTCCTTGTCGTCGCCCGATTTGCGTTCGGCCTTGCGGTTGGACTTGAAGCCGCGCCGCTGGTTGAGGTGAAACAGCGCGCGGCCGACCTCGTGAGGCTCCAGCCGTTCATCCAGGCCGCGCTTGCGCAAGTCATAGGGATCGCAACCGGCAAGCGCCCTGGCGTCCTTCGCATCGGCAGGCATCAACCCGGTTTCGACGAGTGCCTGCAACAAGGCCGACCGGCGACGTAGATAACGATCCCGCCGCCGGCGCATGGCGCGCGCATTGCGGCGATCGACAGCCAGGGACGCGCCGGACTTCGGATCGCGCCCATCCGAAAAAATGCGCACGCCGATGTCCCGGATGCTGTCGCCGTCATAGAGGCACCAGCCGATACTGTTGGTGCCGATGTCCAGGCCAAGGCGTGTTGTCATGTCCCACCACCCCCATTTCAAAGACGCAAATAGCCGGACGAGACGGCCGACACCCGTGCGATTGCTCAGTCTCAGGGCGATATATACGCCCTAGGAATCCAACTTTCAAATAATTTGACAGGGCGTTAAGGCTGGCGCATGGTATCGCCACATGCGAAGCACCTGCCTGCTCCGCCGGGGTTCAAACCCGGATGGAACAGGCTAGCTAAATCGGCCAATTCAGCGAATTTTGTGAGTAGCATGAGTGTTCGGTGTCCACAACCGAGCGCGTCCGCCTAGGCAAGCTTTTGATCCACTGGTCTCAGTGAATTAACTTGGATTCCTAGTTGCGGCCGGACCATCCGATTTCTGATACCCTTGACGCCGCCTGCGATTTCTGAAAAGCTTCGGCCTTCAGAAATCGTGGTCCGGTTGTTAACAAGCAACTTGATTGCACCAAATAAGGTGGGGGCTACGGCCCCCATTTTTCTCCCTGCATCATCCCTCCACATCGGCGTCCGGTTGACCCGCCATTAGCGCGTTGATCCAGGCGAGGCACAGGTCGCGGCTGCGATAGCGGCCGAATTTCGCCGTCTCCTCGCGCTCGATGATGGTTGACGTGCTCCCCAAAGTTCCTTCACTCATGAGTAGAGTCCGGGGTTGTCATGGTGCCCATCCGGGCGGGGTTGCAAAAGCCGCCTGGCAGCATCGGCGGGCGTCAGCCCGCCTATCCCGCTATGCGGTCGCACATGGTTGTAATCGTCGCGCCAGTTGCACAGCACCGACCTGGCATGGCTGAGCGACGCGAACAGCGTCTCA
>Ga0180223_1001654_pt1 | contig 16207 bp, 22 predicted proteins | sample eDN5th30CKraftOP_FD_151337 | JGI IMG/M metagenome (GOLD analysis project Ga0180223, IMG submission 151337) | Enriched Organic Plus compost microbial communities from Emeryville, California, USA - eDNA 5th pass 30_C Kraft OP (version 2) (version 2) ...
GGCGATCCCGAGGGCCTTGCGACGCTCGTAGATGCTCGGGCGGGATCGGTCGAGGGCGACGCCTATCTCGGCGTCGGTGTATCCCTCTTCGACCATCTCGCGCAGAGCGGCGTCATCGTCGGGGGTCCATGGAGGGCGGCGGATCGGCTCGTCCATCCCTGCGGCGGGGATGAGCTTCTTGCGTCTTGTAGGGGTGGTCGTGTTCGCGACCGGGTTGAGATGTGCTTGCATGTCCTGTCTCTCGAGGACTACGCCTATTCGCGTCCTCGAGAGCAATGATTTGTCGGCCGGCGGGAACGGCCAAGTGCCGGATTGTCGGAGGCATGCCGACGCCTGACCGTATTCCTCTGACAACCGACAGGAGGACAGCATGGACGCACAGAAACTCGTTGAGGCGCTGCGGGAAGACCCGAAGGCCATGCGCGATTTGATCCGCGCGATCGCGAACGCCGACGAACGCGAGACCGCCTTCCTCGGCCGCCGAATCCAGCAGGCGCAGCGCGACGTCAAGCGCGCCAGGGAGGACTGAGATGGGCCTGCACGAGATGTCCGTGACAGCCCTCAAAGCCGAGGAAAACCGGATCACATCGGCGATCCGAGAAGCAAAGGAAAGGGTCGCAGGATTGAGAAAACAGTTGGACCATGTACAGAGCGTCATCGCGAAGCGGCAGCCTGCGGGCTTCGAACCGAGGGTCTCCGACCACGCTGTGTTGCGTTACATAGAGAGGACCAAAGGCTATGACGTTGAGGCCGTCAGACGAGAAATTTTGACACCGGAGGTATGCGCTGCACTACGTGCCGGGGCCTCGGCATACACGGTCAACGGCGTGTCCTTTAAAGCCCACAACGGCACGCTTACGACGGTCATCGTCTAGAGTTGACGCCGCGCTTTCGGCGCCTCAATCTTGAGCCTGGTTATCCTTCAACTAGCCCGCACCGGTCCGCCGAGGCGGGTTTTTCTTTGGCTCTTTTTGTAGGCATGCCGACGCCGCACGCTTCTTGTCTCGAACACAGGAGGGACATGAGCATGGATGAACAGGGACTGATCATTAGGCTCGCCGATGCCACCGGTCTGGACATCGACGAGATCCGCGCATCCGACGGTGACGTCCTCATCGACTGGATCGAGCGCGTTAAGGCCCTCCTGCCGGATGACGTCATGTTCGCGGACAGCGGCCTTCCTGACCCCGCCGTCCTTTTGGGAGGCCGCCCATGATCCGCACCAGGATGATGCGCGACTGGGCCTTGTGGACGGTCAACGGCAGAGGCCCTTACGTCGCCGGCCGCGATGTTTTTGGCACCCTTAGGACCAGCACGGCGGTCGTCGCTTACGATCCCGTACGGCAGCGCTGCGAGACTGCCTCCGGTGCCATCTACCGTCTGGATGAGGACGGCGAGAACCGAGTGGCCGCGAAGATCGCTATCGGCACGCATTTCGTGGTCGGCGACGACGTCACAATTGGATTCGTTGACCCGGCCGACGTCGTAGCCGTGATCGAGCGGAACGGGAACGCGAGCAGGGTCTCACCGGAGGAACGCGCGGCCCTCGTCGCGCAGCGCACGGAAGTTTTTGTCCGGGAGATCGCCGACGGCCTCGCGATGGCCGACCGTCTCCACGGCGTGAGCGTCGAGGACATCGCGCAAGGGTCTCACCTGAGCGCCGACGTCATCGTCAGGATTGCCTCCGGGGAAAGGCCTGAGGGCGTCACCGACGATGACGTCGAGGACGTCAATCGGCTGGTCTGGGAGGTCGTCAAATCGGGCGTCGCGCCCGCCGCAGGAACGAAGCCGTGAGGCCTGCCGACGAATGAAATGCGAGCGATGTTCAAGGGACGGCCAGACATGTGGCCGTTCGGGTGAATGGCTTTGCGAGCGGTGTCTGGACGAGGCCGAACCGCTGGAACCGGAGGAGCAATGAAATGGTAAAATCGGTCGAAGAAGAACCCACGATTGTGCTCAGGCACTGGCATCTCGTCTATCACGACGACATCGGATACAGGCTCGTCGGCATTCGTCAGGAAGGTGCCCGCATATCGTCCCCGGTCGTCGATCTCGACGTCGCCGGCGGGCGTGCAGTGACGGAATCAGGGCGAGAGTACCGCCTCATCGGCGAGCCTGATCCCGAGGCTGTCACAGCGGTCATCGCGAGGATCGAACGCGCTAACATGCTCAGGCCGGGGTCCGTGTTTCGGCTTGCGGACGCCGACGAATTTGAGGGGCGGCCACGAACGGGGCTGCATTGATGCCCGGTAGGCTCCCTGAACTCGCTGCGGCACTGACCACCGCAGCATCCGTTCTCTTCGTCCTCGCGGTGATGTTCCTATAGGCCTCCTGCGGGAGGCCTATAACTCTCTTTCTTCGCGGCCTATCTCGGCGATCCGTCGGCTCATTTCGGCCGCCTCTTGTCGACGCCGATCTTCCGCGACAAAGACCTTTTCGAACACGGTGCGAGGGCCGCGCCGTCTGAATCGTTTTTCCAGAACTTTGAATCGAATTACCGCAATTTATTTTACATTGTTTCCCTTTGTCAGCAATTTGTCTCCACTTGTCGGCAACCTGCATGATCATCAATCACGGAGCCTGAGCGCGCCCTTTCCCCGCATCATGAGCGGGAAGGAGACTCTCATGGCTATCGAGATCAAAGCCGATTTCAGGGACTTCGTTGCTGGCGCGGACCTGACTACGGCACGCGCCCGCAAGGCTGCCACGCTCGCTGCCAACCTCGTCGCCGAGGACATCCGCTCGCATCTCGTGCAGACGTTCCGGGATGACATCCACGAGCCTGTCCGGTTCACCCTCAGCGCCTTCACGCTCTTCAAGGCTCGCTCGTATGACCGCGCTGCGGCGGTCGCGCTGAAGAGCAAGCAGGCGGAGTATCTCGACCCGGTGCTTCACGGCGGTGAGCGCATGGACAAGGTCGTCCCGGCTCGGGCAGCCAAGCTGAACAGGCACGGCAACATGCCGCGCAACTACCTCCGCCGCATGGTCGCTCAGGACAAGGCCTTCTGGGTGACGCAGGACGACGGTACGAGCGTCATGTTCCGGAGAGACCGCAGGCACGACACGATGACGGCCATGGCTTTCCGCGTGAAGCGCGCCCGCTGGCGGCAGCAGGTCGACCTCGACGGCGCGGTCAAGGAGGTCGCATACAACCGCAGGTTGGTCGGGCGGCGTGTGGCCCAGGCGTGGAGCAGCGTCGATGGAAGCACAAAAAGTTAACAAAACCCCCACCGGGGTAGGTTCTTTCAGCCCCCGGAACCTCGGGAGGGTTCGCGCGCGCCGACCCTCGCTCGCTGGGGTTGTGTGAAAGTGGGTAACAGCACTTCGAAGAGGAACTCATGGTTGCATCGACAGGCGCAGCGGTTGTGAATCAGGCGGCGTTCGCGAAGCTCGCGGGCGTCTCGCGCAAGACCGTCACGAAATGGAAGTCCCAAGGTTTCCTTGTGCTTACGGCTGACGGACAGGTCGACGTCGAGAAGTCGAGGGCGATTCTGACCGACCGGGGATTCGGGAATTTCGACGCCGTTACCCAGGTAACGGGGGGCGTTACTTCGGCGACCGGAGCGCAGGACGACGACACACCCGACGGATGTCAGCCGCAGGACGACGAGATCGCCGCGGCGTTGATCCGCTCTGGCGGCGTCTCGCTGCTCACCCACGGCGAAGCCGAACGCATGAAGGAAAATTTCCTCGCCCTCAAGCAGCGGCTCGCCTACGAGCGCGAGGCCGGGAGCCTCGTCAGCAAGGCCGAGGTCGAGGCGCGGTTCGCCGAGAGGTGGACCGTAGAGCGTACTGCGTGGGAGAACCGACCGTCCGCGGTCGCCGCAGTGATGGGCAAGAGGCACGGCATCGACACCGTGAAGATGCGCATCATCCTTGAGGAGTTCGTCGAGGAGCATCTGCGCGAGCGCGTCGCCGAGGAGGAGCGCAGGCGTGGACTCCACTGAGGCGGCAGAAAGGCTTGAGCGGATCGTGAGCGAGCGGCGTGAGCGCCTGTCGTCGCCACGGGTGCGCAACGCCGACCGCCACGTCGCCGAGGCGTCGGCCGATCTCCAGTCTCTGTTCTCCGGTGCGCTGCCAGGCCTCGCCTCCCCCGCCGACGTCGAGGGCGACGCCTTCATGGCGGGATACCGCCCGCACGAACGCCTGCTCGTCTCGGAATGGGCGGACAGGCACAGGGTGCTGGAGGGAGCGGGTGCGTCCGAGCCGGGCCCGTGGCGCACGTCGCGCACTCCCTACATGCGCGAGATCATGGACAACATGTCCTCGAAGTCGCCTGTATGGATGCAGTCTCTGGTGGCGGGCGCTCAGGTCTCGAAGACCGAATCGGCCAACAACTGCGTGGGCTACTGGGCGTCGAGCGCACCCGGCCCGACCATGTACGTGCTGCCGAAGGTGGGCACGGCGAAGACGGTGTCGGACCAGCGCATCACGCCGATGTTCAAGAACACCGATGTGATCTCCAAGAGACTGCTCAAGGACCTGCTACTCAAGAAAGTCTTCGTCGGCGGCATGCTCCTCTTCGCTTCGGCACAGTCCGCCGCCGACCTCAAGTCGACGCCGATCCAGTATCTCGTCATGGACGAGGTGGACGAGTATCCGCTCGACATCGGCGGTCAGGGGTCTCCGGTGGACCTCGCCATCGCGCGCACGCGCACGTTCAGGAACAAGCGAAAAATCCTCCTCACCTCGACGACGACCGCCGAGGCGACATCGCAGATATGGAAACACTGGCTGGCAGGAGACATGCGGCTCTACCACATGCCCTGCCCGCACTGCCGCGAGATGATCGTTTTCGAGTTCGCCTTCGAGGGCGGCAAGGGCGGCCTGAAGTGGGAGTGGGGCAAGCCCAAGACCGTCTACTACGAGTGCCAGGAGTGCGGCGGGAAAATATACGAGGCCGACAAGACCGCGATGCTCGAGGCGGGCGAGTGGCGGCCGACCCGCAAGGACCTCAGCGAGGTCGAGGAAGGCGTCCGCTCCTACCGCCTGCCGTCGCTATACAGCCCCGTCGGCTGGCTGGGGTGGGACGAGATCGCGGAGAAATGGGAGGGCTGCTACCAAAGCCCCACGGGGGTCGCGGAGTTCCGCAACACGGTCCTCGCGCTGCCGTCCATAGAGGTCTCGCAGAAGGTCGACTGGGAGACCGTCTACACCCGAGGCGACGTCGGCGAGGAGCCGTACGACATGGGGACGGTGCCGGACGGCGTGCTCTTCCTCACGGCCGGTGCGGACGTCGGTCAGGATCACGTCGAGATCGGCGTATGGGGCTGGGGCCGCGACCAGAAGAGGTGGCTCATCGAGCACTTCCGCATCGACGGCAGCGTGCACGACCAGGCGACCTGGACGCAGGTTTCCGATGCCGTTCACCGCACCTACCGAAACAAGGCCGGGGTCGAGTTCGGCATCCGAAAGTTCTTTATCGACACCTCGGCGTGGCCTGAGCTTGTTAAGCCCTGGATTCGCACCCAGAACCAGCATGTCGTTATGGGCGTGGACGGCCTCGACCACCTCGACCAGCCCGTGAAGGTCGAGGTGCAGGCCGAACCCATAGCCTCGCGACCGGGCAAGAAGACCCGCGTCGGGGCGCTCTCGATCGCGTTCGTCGGTGTCTCGTTCCTCAAGGCGGAGCTTGTCGGCGCGCTGTCGATCCCTCGCCCGGATGTGCCGACCGAGGCACCGTACGGATGGGTGCACATGCCCAAGCAGGGCCTGACCGTGGACATGGCCAAGCAGCTGACGTCTGAGCGCAAGGTCACCGAACGCGACGGGAACGGACGCATCACCGGATACAAGTGGGTGCGCATCGAGGGAAGGCGCGCCGAGGTCCTCGACTGCCACAACTACGCCCGCGCAGGGGCCGCTCTCGTGGGCTGGGACCGTTTCCGCGACCCGGACTTCGAGAGGTTGGAGAACGAGATTGCGGCCGCCGAGGCGGAACTTCGGGAAGCCGCAGCGGCTGCCAAGCGCGGCACCCCCCTGCCCCGTCCGCCCGCGGCTCAGGTCGGGGTCATCGCCCCGAAGAAGGGGGTCACCGTCGTCGCTCCGGGCGGAACCACGGAGCCTCAGGCGGCCAAGGCGGTGCAGGCTCAGCAGAAGACGGGCGTGACGATCATCGGGCAGACCAAGCCCGTCGTCCCGCTGCCGAAAGTGTTGAGCGAGGCCTAGATGAGCGATCTACCGACCCTGAAGCTGAGACTTGCCGAGGCCGAACTGGCGAAGCACAAGCTGTTGATGGGCGAGAAGACGGTGATGCTGTCCTACTCCGCCGAGGGTCAGCACTCGACGCAGTATCACCAGACCTCGATCCCGCAGCTGTCCGCCTACATCAACGAACTCAAGGACAGGATCGCGCGTCTCGAAGGCGTCGGCGGCCGCCGTCCGATGTACTTCATTTAAGGGAGGCCGGACATGGACGTGATCAAGCCGGACCTCGCCGACAGGGGGCTGCCGAAGCAGGCGGACGCGGGACAGGTGACCGTTACCGCGAGCGATACCGCGTACAAGGCGGCGTCGCACACTCTCGACATGCGCGACTGGAATCCTTCGAGGGGGTCGGCGGATACCGACCTCTTGCCCGAAAAAGGCGACATCGACGCCCGCGCACGCGACCTGTCACGGAACGAGCCCGTCGCGCGCGGCGGCATCAACAGTCAGCTGGACACCGTCGTCGCCACCGGTGCGACGCTCCGTCCGATCCCCGACTACCGCGCGCTCGGCATGACCAAGCAGCAGGCTGACGAGTGGGCGCGCGACGTCCGTTCGCGCTTCCACGACTACGTGGATTCGTGCGGCATCGACGCCACGTGGCACGACAATCTGGCGGGTCTCACGCGGTTGTTTTATCGCAGTAAACTGACTGTCGGAGAAGGGTGCGCGATACCCGTCTACCTGCCCAACCGTCCGGGCGTGCGCTACGGGACGGCGATCCAGATCATCGATCCGGACAGGGTGTCCAACCCGAACTTCATCCCGGACAAAGAAGATTTGAGGTCTGGCATACAGATCGACGAATTCGGCGCGGCGGTCGGCTACCACGTGCAAAAGGCCCATCCGGCCGACGCGTTCTTCGGCAGCACCGCGCCCTATGAGTGGGAGTACATCGAGGCGCGCACCTCGTGGGGCCGCCCGCGCTTCATCCACGCTTTCGAAAAAGAGCGGCCGGATCAGCACCGCGGCGTGAGCGTCATGGCCGCTATGATGAGCCAGTTCAAGCTTCTGTCGGAATAAAAGTCGGCAGAACTTCAGGCCGCGCTCACCAACGCCATCGTCGCGGCCTTCACTGAATCCGCGCTCGACAGCGAGGCGCTGCTCGGACTCTTCGGCGGCGACGCCGAGAGCATGATCCGGCAGCGCGCCGAGTACATCATCAAAATGAAGGCGGGAGCGGTGATCCCGCTCTTCCCCGGCGACAAGTTCGCGAGCCACGCGCCAAGCCGACCCAACCAGGCGTTCGGGCCTTTCGTCGACAACGTCCTCAAGCACATCGCGGTCGGCTTCGACCTGCCGTACGAGATGCTGATGAAGGACTTCACCAAGGGGTCATACTCGGCCATCCGGGCGGCTTTCATGTCGATGTGGAAGACGGCGGCCACCGCGCGATACTGGCTCCAGACCCAGTTCCTCGACGTCGTCTACGACCTTTGGCTGGAGGAGGCGGTCGCGCTCGGCGACGTGGTCGCTCCGGGATTCTACGAGCGCCGCCGCGCGTGGACCCGAGCCAAATGGATCTTCGACGGCAAGGGCTGGCTCGATCCCGTCCGGGAGGCACAGGCGTCGCAGCTACGCCTCGCCACCGGTCTCTCGACTTACGAGGACGAAGCGGCCGAGCAGGGCCGCGACTGGGAGGAGATCTTCGAGCAGCGCGCCGCCGAGCAGGCATACATGCGCGAACTCGGCCTCGACCTCAACGCCATGATCCAGACCGTCGCCATCGCGCCCCAGATGCAGGAAGAGAAAAGTGCCGAGGACGAGTCCGGCGAATGACGTAGCCTCAGACCACGGACGTGGGGTCTCCTGATCATACAGATCGGGAGACCCGCATGCGGTTCAGGAAGTCGACATTCTCGCACGGCAAGCCGTGGCTCATGGAAGAGAGCGCGCTCAACGCGTTGCTCGTCGCCGCATCCCAGCAGGACGCGTCCGTCGAGGCGCTCGCGCGCCAGCAGGGCAAGGCCATCGATGGTAACTACCTCGCCACGCAGTACGGCGGCGTCGCCGTGATTCAGGTGGCCGGTCCGCTTATGCGTCAGGACGACTTCTGGTCGTGGCTCTTCGGATACGGCTCTTACGAGGCCATCGCCGAATCCATCTCCAAGGCGGCCGACGATCCGACGGTCACCGCGATCGTTCTCGACGTCGACTCTCCCGGAGGCGAGGTGACTGGCTGCTCCGACCTCTCCGAGATGATCTACCGCATGCGCGGGTCCAAGCCGATCGTCGCCTACGCGACCGGGGACTGCTGCTCTGCGGCGTACTGGATCGCGTCGGCCTGCGACCGGATCATCGTGTCGCCGACGTCGCGCGTCGGCTCGATCGGCTGTCGAGCGTCGATCAGGGACTACACCCAAGCCGAGTCCAAAATCGGCATCAAGACCTTCGATTTCGTGTCGTCCGTGAGCCCCTACAAGGCCGCCGATCCGAACACGGACGACGGCGCGGCGCGCATCCAGGCGACGGTCGACGCCCTCGGTCAGGTGTTCGTCGAGACGGTCGCGAGGAATCGCGGTGTCTCAGCAAAAAAAGTCATCCAGTCTTACGGACAAGGCGACGTCATGGTCGGCGCGGCAGCGGTTGAAGCGGGCCTCGCGGACGGTCTGGGAACCCTGGACGACGTCCTCGCCGAGTACGGATCGGCGGCTGAGGCCGCAGGAAAAACGGGAGAAACGGGCGTGGCTATCATTGGCGCTAAGACACTGAACGCTCTCAGGCTGCTAGCGAAGGCCTCTGAGGAGGACGAGAAGCTGAAGAGCAAGGCCGTCGAGGACGAGACCGAAGAGGACGAGGACGCCTCCGAAGAGGAGGAGGACGAGACCGCCGAGGAGGACGACGAAGAGGACGCCTCCGAGGACGAGGACGAGCCGAAGGCCAAGGTCAAGGCCAAGGGTGAGCGCGGTCGCATCGCAGCCATCCTGAACTCGCCTCACGCTAAGGGCCGCTCGGCTCTCGCCAAGCATCTCGCGCTCGGGACCAACGTCTCCGCCAAGGAGGCCATCGGCATCCTGAAGGCCGCTCCGAAGGCGTCCGCCGCAGGCAAGTCGAAGGCGAAGGGCGGTAACGAGTTCGCCGCTGCCATGGGTGCCCTCGGCAACCCGAAGGTCGGCGTCGGCAAGGCCAAGGCGGCGACGGAATCCGAAAAGGGCGCGGCAGCGATCGCCGAGGCGGCACGCCTGATCGGCCTCGGACAGTAAAGAAAGGACACGAACATGCAGGTCTTTGAGCCAGTTTTCACCACGGATACCTACGAGCCGTCCGAGATTTACGCCTCGGAGTATCCGCGCATCACGGAGCACGTGACCATCGCCGCCGGGCAGCAGCTTCTTCGCGGAGCCGTGCTCGGACGCGTGACGTCGAGCGGGGCGTATGTCCTGTCCGCAGCCGAGGACGGAGAGGGCGATCCGGTCGAGGACGGCTCGGAGAAGCCGGTCGCGGTCCTCGCCTCCGAGTACATCGATGCCTCGGGCGGCGCCCGCGGGGCGATCGTCTACCTGTCCGGGCATTTCCTCGGAACCAAGTTGACGATCGGGACGGGCCACACGCTCGCGTCCGTCAAGGACGACCTGCGCCCCCTCGGCATCTTCGTGAAGTAATAGACCCGGGAGAGAGAAATGGATCATCTTTACAGAACTGACGCAATGCTCGGGGCCATCAGGTCGCTCAAGCGTCCGAAGCCTTGGATTCTCGAAACCTATTTCCCGCTCGTCCAGACGGAGGAATCGGAAGAGATCCATTTCGACGTCGAGATCGGCAAGCGCAAGCTGGCCCCGTTCGTCGCCCCGACCGCGCAGGGCGTGATCGTTGAACGCAACGGTTTCCAGACCAACACGTTCAGGCCCGCCTACATCAAGCAGAAGACGCCGCTGCGTCCGGGCGCTGCCCTCCGCAGGGCGATGGGCGAGCAGCTTGGCGGAGGTCAGCTGACCGCCGCTCAGCGTCAGGCTGCCAACCTCGCGCAGACGCTCTACGACCACGTGGATCGCATCACGCGCCGCCTTAACCACATGGCCACCGAGGCCCTTGTCAGCGGCACGGTGACGGTGAAGGGCGAGGGCTATGCGCCGCACGTCGTGAACTTCGGCCGCTCTTCCGACCTGTCGATCGCCCTGACCGGTGTCGACAAGTGGGACGATGAGGATGCCGATCCGATCCGCGACATCGAGGAAGCCATCGAGCTCGTGCACGAGATCGAGGGCGCGTCCATCTACCGCGTCACAATGGACCCGGTCGCGTGGAGGCTGTTCAAGGCTAACCGCCGCGTCCAGGCGATCCTCGACAACCGTCGCGCCGCCGGCGCCAACACCGCCGAGTTCGGTGGCCTCGACCTCGCCAAGGGAGCCCAGTTCGGCGGCACCTTCGGCAGCTTCGAGGTCTGGATCTACTCCGAGTTCTACGAGGATCCCGACACCGGGGAGACCAAGCCGGTACTTCCGGCGGGCACCGTCATCGGCGCGTCCGACGACATGCAGGGCGTGCGCGCATTCGGGGCGATCCACGACGAGGAAGCGGGCATACAGGCCCTCGAATTCTTCCCGAAGTCGTGGGTTGAGAAGGACCCTGGCGTTCGTTTCGTGATGACGCAGTCGGCTCCTCTGGTGGTCCCGACCCGTCCGAACGCTTCCTTCTGCATGACGGTCATCTGATGACCGCCAGGTTGCGGGCAACTTGTCCTAGGTTGCCCGCAACTTAGAAAAAGTTGGACTTGTAACCGATCGGTTACATCGCAAAAAGGATCAGCGAAAATGAGCAAGAGCGCAGCCAAGAAGTCCGCCGCAGCGACCCCGAAGCCGTCCGCCCCGCCGACATACTCGCAGCGTGCGCTGCGCCTGACCACGTCGGTTCGTATCGAGCGCACCCTGCACCGCAGCGGCACCATCATCGCCGACGTTGACCCGAAGATCGAAGCCGAGCTTCTCGCCCTCAAAGTCGCAGAGTATGTGCCGGACTCGGAAATTTCTGCTCCCGTCGCCGAAGTCCCTCTTGTCGAAAGCAACGTGTCGAACCAGACTGACCAATGACGGCGTCTCCATAACCGTCTGACTGACCAGCCCCCTGCCGATTGCCGTCTGCAGGGGGCTATCTATTTACGGAGCCTCAGACGCGCCTCCGCGTCCATCATCAGGGAAACCCTATGGAGGTTACCCTGATGACCAAGCTTCCTGTCGCCACCGCCTACGGCGATCACGACATCATCGAAATGCAGCCCATGCCTGCGCCCGACCGGGTGACGAAATACTCGACCGCCGACGCCGTCGAGCACACCGTCGGTGACACGACCAACGCCGTCTTCATCTACATCGACCCCGCATCCGCAGGGTCTGTGCTGATGCTCTACGGCGGCCATGAGGCCGATGCCGAAGAGGAATCCTCCGTGCCAATCTCGGCCGCCTTGCACCCCCTTGCGGTCACGCCCGGCAGCACTTTCACGCTGACGCCGGTCGGCGATAGCGAGGTCACTTTCAGGATTCAGGAGGTCACGTTCTGATGCTCGGCAGCCCGCACCACTGGCTCAGCCCGCGCTATTTCGTGACGACAGGCAGCCCCGGCCCCGATCCAGAGCCAGAGCCGGAGCCAGGCGAGCGCGTGCGCGTCTACAAGCGCTCTCTTGTCTACTACTCGTCGGGGTCAGTGACGAAAGCCTCGATCGCCGCGCTCCCCGAGCTCGACGGCGTCGATCTCGAGTCCGTCGAGCTCGTATTCGAGGCGATCGGGGGCGGACAGAAGGGCGTAGAGACGTCGAGCGAGTTTACGGCGCAGGCGTACGGCGGTGTCCCGGGCGAGGTGAAGCGCGCGACGCGCACATGGGATGCCGTGCCGTCTACTATCTCATACACCGTCGGAGCGGGTGGGCAGAGCTCGGGGGGAACGGGAGTGGGAGGAGGCAACTCGTCTATCGGAGATATCGTGTCGGCGCTCGGCGGTGCGCAGACGCATAATACGACGTGGCATCCCAAAGACAGGTCGGACGGCCCAGGTGCCGGTGGCAGGCGCAGCGACACCGAGGAAGACAGGCGCGGCGGAAACGCTAATGCTGGCACCGATCTGGAACTGCTGGGCGGCTCGGGCGCGACTGACGGCGACCCGGCCGGGAAAAACGCGACATCGCCATTCCAATATGGCAGCGGCGGCGCGGTGTCTAACGCGCAGGGACGGGGCCACGGCGGCCGCCCCGGAGGCGGTGGAGGACGAGGATTCTCGAACGTCGGCCAGCCAAAATCTGGGTGGGGCGGCGGCGGCGCGTGTCGCATACACATTTACGTATGGGAGACACCCGAGCCTCCCGCGCCGATGATGATGCGGGGGTTCTCGCTGATGGCAGAACCCGAGTCCGAAGGCGAAGGCGTCGAATCTTTGGAACCGATCATCGAGAGCGATGACATCTATTTCATCCTCGACTCGTCCGGGACAATCACCAATGCCGTCGTCGGCTATCCGGCGGTAATCGGTGAAGGCGAGGATGTCCTCGCGCAGACGGACGCTCCGGAAGAAGCGTGGATCGGGTGGTACCGCGACGAGGACGGGGTCTATCACGCCGATCCCGAGTGGAGTGAGGACGAGTGATGTCCTCTTACAACCCCTTCCCCCTGACCACTGCACCCGGCTACGAGGATTTCGCGAAGGGCATCCTCTCTTCGGCGGGTGAGGACATCGTCTGGACGCGCGCGGGCGGATCGCCCGTCCCGCTGCGGGCCATCATCCGAGAGAAGAGCCAGGCGATCGAGCAGGGCTATCGAACTACTACCCGTCACCGTCTCGTCGTCGCCAAGGTCGCTCCGGAGGACGTGCCGGGCATCGAGCCGGGCGACGCGATCTCGGCACGCGGCCGATCCTATAGGGTCGCACCAGGCGGGGTGCATCCCGACGGCGTCGCGTTCGTCAGGCTCGATCTCCGGGAGGTAAGCGATGAGTGACGTGACCCTCACCCCGAAATCCAAGCTGCGCAAAGCCATCGCGGCCCGTCTGAAGGCCTCGGTCACCGAGGTCGGCGGGCGTGTCTACGAGAGCCACTTCGTGCCGACCGATCCCCGCGACTGGCCGTGCATCATCGTACACACGGACTCGGTCACCGTGGAGGTCGGCGGCGGCTCGGCGCGGCCGGGCAACAGGCCGCAGCGGCGCGAGGTCGCCGTAGTCATCACCGTCATCGACGACGCCGAGCCGGACACGACGCTCGACGATCGGCTCGACCTGATCTCGCTGCGGGTCGAAGAGGCGCTGATGTCCGATCCGTACCTTGAGGACCCGTCCGGCAGGTCGGTCGTCGAGGACATGCGATTGACGGAGACTCAGACCGACATCGTGCATCAGCATGGAGCCATCCGTGGAGAGCAGGCCCTCGTCTGGCTCTGCACGTATCGGACAATCGAGGGGCGACCCTCGCAGACAATGGCTCGCTAGGAGATCGCGCATATGCCTGCTCAGTATCAGATCCTCGCCTCCGGCCTCTATCAGATGATGCGCGCGGAGGTCATCGTCCGCCCGTTTGAGGTTGGAGGTCAGACTAACAAAAAGTGGTTCACGCTCGGCGACGTCGACAGCTTCACCCTGTCGATCACGCCGTCCAAGATCAGCCGCAAGCGCAAGAACGCGGCCGTCCGCTCGACCGCCATCGAGGTCATCAACGAAATCGAATCCACGATCTCGATGTCGTGCTACCAGTATCCGGCCTTCACGCGAGCCCTCAGCGTCCTCGGTGCTCAGGAGAGCCTGACGCAGGAGGCGCAGGTCAGCCAGACGCTCTCCCTCGAAAAGGGCTATGTCGGCGGCATCTACTGGCTCGGCGCGCTCGACGTGTCGGGCGTCACGGTCACCACTCCGGGCGAGTCCCCTATCGTCTGGGATGCCGACGACTTCAAGGTGGTCGACCCCGCCCTCGGAATGGTGCAGTTGCTGTCGCTTCCGTCCGGCGCGACCGACGGCGGGCCCGTCAGCTTCGGGTTCGCGGCTGCCGAGATCAAGGCGTCCGACAACCGCCTCAAGGCGCGCGTCGCGTCCGAGACCGACATCCACGTCGAGCTTATGGTGCGAGAGGTCGGCCGCAACGCGATCCCCAAAGTGCTGCACCTCTATGACGTGACGCTGTCTCCGGCGGGCGACGTCAATTTTATCTCCGAGGATGACTTCACCCCGCTGGAGATCAGCGGCACCGCGCTCGACACTACCAACGGCGTCGGCGTCCTCATGGACCTCACTGACTAAGGGAGGCGCAGAAGATGAGCCGTAACCTGCAAGCCCTGCGCGCCATCGCGCCCAAGCTCGTCCGCCCGTTCGGCGACGCGGAGATCGAACTCCGCGGCGTCGGACTGCTCAAGATCGTCGAGCGCATCGTCAGCTATCCCGTCGTGATCGACGTCATCATGCAGCAGGGCGTGAGCGACTTCGGGCCGCTCCTGAAGGAGGCCCCGGCTTTCGTGATGGAGCTCATCGTCGACGCGATGCTCTCGGACGAAGAAGTCGAGATCGACACCGACGAAGTGCGCGAGCCGTATCGGAAGCTGATCAAGGCGCTGCCGCCGAGCCAGATCATCGAGCTCGCGGAGGCGGTCCGCGACGCCACCCTCCCGGACGGCTGGGACGCGCTCCAAAAAAAAGTCCGGGCGCTTCTTGGTTCGAAGATCAAGGTGGACATCGGCGCGGCGTCCGGCGCGAACGCGTAGCGCATCCTTCCCTCCCCGCGGCGGCGAAACCCTCGTCTCCTCGTCCGCCTGCCGCTGCGGGGATGGGTCTCATAGAACTCCTCGACTACGCCTGCGCCGTCCTGCAGGAAGCGGGCTATCCGAATCCGTGGGCATGGTCGCCTAGGGTCATCATCCACCGTCTCGACGTGCACAACAGGATCACCGCGCAGCGTCGCCTGATCGACATGCATGTCAGCCTCCTCGCGGCTCGCGGAGACCAGAAGCACGTCGAGCGATTCGCCGAGGCGCAGAAACGAATCGCGGAGCCTGAGAAGGCCACTCCGACCGATACTCGGGCTGTCTCGGCCGAGATTAAGCCCGCATCCAGGCGGCAGGTCGAGGAGATGCAAGCGGCCCTCGCGGCCGCCGGATGGAGTATGTGATGGCAGCCAACGGCCCGACGATCGTCGCGCGGTTCAGGTTCGAGGGTCTCGACGAGATCAAGAGCGCCTTCGAGGACATGCGCAAATCCTTCGAACGCGAGCTCGGCCGCATGAAGGCGGCGGGCGCGTCGGTCGGCGACGGCATCCGCAAGGGCGTGGAAAGCGCGCAGACTTCCATGCGCAACATCGCTACCGTCGGAACCCGATCGTTCGGCGTGATCCGGTCGGCCGCGTCCGGCCTGCTGACCATGCTCAAGTCCACGGTCTCCGCCTTCGCCACCCTTGGCAGGACGGCCCTAGGCGTCGCCACCAAGGTCGGCACCTTCGGCGTGCTTGCGGTCGGCGCGGTGAACGCCTTCGGGGTCTCGACGGGCAAAACCATCGACGAGCTCGGACGCATGGCGCGCGCCGCTGGCGTACCGACGGACCGGTTCTCTAGACTCGCTTCGGCAACGCGCCTCCTCGGCGGCGACGTCAATGATCTGAGCAGCGGTCTGAAAGACCTGTCAGATAAGATCATCGAAGCCGCCAAGGACTCGGAATCGGGCGCCGGGAAGGCGTTCAGGCAGCTAGGTCTCGACGTCCGCAAGAGCAACGGGGACATCAAGAGCACCGAGGAGATGCTCAACGAGGTCGCGGACGCGCTCGCCAGGGTTCCGTCTGACACGCTGCGCACCTCGGCCGCCATCGACATTTTCGGCGGATCGGCCGCCAATCTGATGCCGCTGCTCGAAAAGGGGGCCGCTGGCATCGAGGAGTATGCAAGGCAGGCCGACAGGCTCGGCACCGTCGTCACCGAGGCGCAGTCCAAGACCTCCCGCGAACTGCTCGTCCGCTATCGCAGGGTGACCGAGGCGCTGCGGGGCATCGCATACCGCGTCGCCGAAGGGGTGCTGCCGTTCCTCGCGGAAAACTCGGAGAAGGTCGCTG
>Ga0180223_1001661_pt1 | contig 16117 bp, 12 predicted proteins | sample eDN5th30CKraftOP_FD_151337 | JGI IMG/M metagenome (GOLD analysis project Ga0180223, IMG submission 151337) | Enriched Organic Plus compost microbial communities from Emeryville, California, USA - eDNA 5th pass 30_C Kraft OP (version 2) (version 2) ...
GCGCACGGTTCGTTCTTATCGATGCTGCATCGGCGGACCTGTGGCGGTCGATTGCAGATCAGGTGCCGACGGTCGAGGCAGTGATCGGCGTCGGCGAAGGGCACGGCCTCGACCACGATTTCGACGATATGACGCGGGACGCGCCCCACCACAATCCGGACATTCCGGTTGATCCCTTCGACGATGTCACGGTGAAATTCACCAGCGGAACCACCGGGGTGCCCAAGGGCTGTGTGCGCACGCACTACAATTTCACCATGGCGGCGCTGTCGTCTCTCACGGAAATGCCGGTATACGACAACGACATCGGCCTGGTCGCACAGCCGCTCGCGGCCGGCATGGCACTGTCGTTTCTGACAATGTATTTTTTCAAGGGCGTCACCGTGGTGATGCTGCCGCATTTCGACGCCGGGCTCTATCTCGATGCCATCGAGCAGGAGAAGATCACGCACGCGACGTCGATGGACTGGATGGCGCGGCGTTTCTGTGCGCACCCGTCGTTCCTCCAACGCGATCTGAGCGGGGTGCGCATCATGCACGGCATCAACTTTCTCGAAACGCTGCCGCCGATTCTGGCGCAGGGGACGTTCAAGGGCGGCTTCACCGCGGGATATGCCTCATCGGAGGCGGGCGGTCTGATCTCGTCCAAAACGCCAGCAGAATTTGCGCGGGTGATTGCCGATCCGGGCTTCCGCGGCGGACATTCTTCCGGACGGCCAGCGCGCCTGTTCCAGGTGGAATGTCTGGACGATGATCTTCGGCCCGTCCCGACAGGCGAAGTGGGTGAGCTTGCCATTCGCGGCCCATCGGTCTTCCGCGGCTATTGGGAGCGGCCGGAAGAAACCGAGAAAGTCCTGCGTGACGGCTGGCTGACGACCGGCGATCTCGCCGTCAAAGACGAGTCTGGCTATGTTTATCTGCGCGGGCGCAAGCGCGACATGATCCGAACCGGCGCGATGAACGTGTATCCTGCCGAGATCGAGCCGATCATTCAGCAGTATCCAGGGGTACGGGAGGTTGCCGTGGTCGGGCTTCCAGATCCAGAGTGGGGCGAACGTGTGGTCGCAGCCGTTGTCGCGGACGAGACGTGCACATCCCTTGATATTCTGACTTACTGCCGTGACAAGCTTGCACCCCACAAGCGGCCGAAAGCCGTCGAGTTTTTTGACAGATTCCCGCTGACGGCGTCCGGCAAGATCATCAAGAAAGATGTCGTCGATATCCTTCTTGCGCGGGGTGTATCGTGAGCGACGCATCCGCCACTTCGCAAAACCCGGCATTCGACCCCGTCGCAATGCGGCAGGAAGTCACGAAGCTTGGCCCGACGTTGACAACAGAACTGCTGGCTCAATCGCAGCGGCTCTATGCCCCCTATCAGGAAGCTGAGCCGTATGATGGATTGTTAGTCAGCCGCGACGTGGCCTATGGCAGCCAGGAGCGCCAACGGCTCGATGCCTTCCGTGCCGAAGTTGCTGACGCGCCGCAGCCCGCTCTTGTGTTTGTTCATGGCGGCGGTTTCGTCGGCGGCGACAAACACCGGCCCGGCAGTCCGTTCTACGACAACATCGCGGTCTGGGCCGCCCGCAACGGCCTGGTCGGCATCAATATGACCTACCGCTTGGCCCCCGATCACCCGTGGCCCGCGGGCGCGCAGGACGTCGGCGCCGTCGTCAGGTGGATTCACGAGAATGCGGCGGAGTTTGGCATCGATCCCGCAGCGATTGTTCTGATGGGTCAATCGGCTGGCGCGACCCATGTCGCAACCTATGTCGCGAACAAGGATGTCCAGCCGGCGGAGGGCGCGGGAATCGCCGGCGCCGCACTGGTGTCGGGTGTTTATGATCTCGCTATCGCGAACCCCAAGGCCATCTCCACAGCCTATTTCGGTGGCGACGCTTCATTGTACAGCGAGCGCTCGACGATCCGGGGGCTGACCGAGACAAACCTTCCCTTGCTGATCGCTGTCGCGGAGAATGATCCAGCCCACTTCCAACAGCAGTCGCTCCGAGTCATCAGCGCAGCCTTCGAGAAGAAGCGACAGCTGCCGCGGTTCCTGCAAATGCCGGGTCACAATCACATCACTGGCGTGCTGCATCTTGGTCTTGCCGATGATCGTCTCGGGCCGGAATTGCTGAGCTTCATTGGTAGAAGTCGGGCTGTTCTACAGCATTCCTCATAAAGCAACATCCAGGTTCGGGGGGATCGATGCTCTTATGATAACGGACGTGATGATAGTATTGGACGAAGGCGGCGGTCTGCCGTTCCAGTCCACCAGGCAGGTAGTCGTTGTCGGGCGGGATGCGGTTCTTCAAGGTCTGGCACCAGTCTTCGATCTTTTCCCCGGGTCTGGGGGTGATACGAAGTGCCGCGCACATGATGCTGACCGGTCTTTCGGACTGACGCAGAAACCAGGCCGACGCCCACCTAATCAAACTCACGATCTTTCAAAATGAGGGAGGGCGAGAACCGGCTTGTACTTGCGCTCCGTGCCGCCCCCACAGGTGGGTCGCGGTACTTCACAATCAAAATCGCCAATCAGTTGGCATTAGCAGGGAGGTTTGTTTGATGTCTTGTTCGCTCACTCGCGGAATGCGATTTGGCTGCTCGTCCCTTTTGGCAGTCGCAGTTGCGTTTTCTGCGTCATGTATCAGCGCGCTGGCGCAGCCCTATCCATCCCAGGACATCCACTATGTTGTCGGTTATCCGCCAGGCAGCGGCGCGGATGTGCTGGCTCGTTTTTTCGCTGAGAAGCTGCGGACGTTGGCAGGCCAAACGGTCGTGATCGACAACAAGCCCGGCGCACAGAACGCGATCGCGACGCAATACGTCGCACGCGCCAAACCGGACGGATATACGCTGCTCGGCGCAGGGAGCGGCGCAGCCTCCGCCATGCATCTCCTGGTCAAGCCGCCGGTCGATGTCACAACAGCCTTCCAGGTCGCCGCGACGATGGGGCGGCAAGGCTTCATGGTCGTGGTCGATGCCAGCAAGCCGATCCATACCATCGCCGATCTGACCGCCGCGATGAAAGCGAAGGGCAGTGCTGGTAGTTATGCATCTGCCGCACCGAACGGCACCGTCGTCGGTGAATTCTACAAGAAGAGCGCCGGACTCAAGACCGTCCAGGTCAATTACAGAACGAGCAACGATTCGCTCAACGACCTGATGAGCGGCGCTGTGGATTTCGCGGTTCTCGATCCGGTGGTGTCTCTGACGCAACAGCGTAACGGCAAACTGCGGATCCTCGCAATCAGCACGGGCGAGCGCCTGCAAGCTATGCCTGAGATACCCACACTGACGGAGCAGGGGATTCCGCTCGACCTCACCGGATGGACCGCGGTGACGGTACCGGCGGCGACGCCGCGGCCGATCGTCGACAAGCTCAACGGCTGGTTCCGGGAGATCGTATCGACTCCGGAGGCGCGCCAGTTTCTCAACGACGCAGGCTCCGATCCCTTCATGACATCGCCGGACGAGGCACAGGCCCTGTTGGTCAAGACTACGAAAGAATGGGGAGAGCTGATCAAGATAGCCAACATCAAACCGCAGGGTTGAACCCGACGCCCCTACCGAGAATGGAACGACCCGCCGGGCATGGCGGGTCTGTTACTCATACTCATGCGGCTCAGCCTCGACGGCTGACGTGCAGCCCACTCAGCATGCGTGAGGAATTCGCGCAGGTTGTTCAGGCTGCCTCCACGCATGACCGATCCGGGTCATCGGCGGCTGACGACGTCTTCCGCAAGCTGCGTGTAGTCGATCGGCTGCTCAAGAGCGCTTTACGGAAAAGTGGACATCGGCTTTCCGGAAGATGCCGTAGCTGGGAGCGCTGGCTTGTCGTGACTTGAGAGCATCTGACGATAGTCTACGCTGCTTCCGCCACCGCGCCCTTGCCCCGGATCATGTCGGCCCCCTTCTCCGCGATCATCATGACACAGGCGTTGATATGCGCCGTCACCATGTCCGGCATCGCCGAGGCGTCGATCACGCGCAGCCCGTCGACCCCGCGGACGCGCAATTGCGGATCGAGCACGGTGTCGGAGCTGATGCCCATTTGGCAGGTGCCGGCAGGATGGCTCACCGTGGTGGTCGTGCGGCGGATGAAGTCGTCGATGGCCTGGTCGCTCTGCACATCCGGCCCCGGGTCGAGTTCGGGACCACGGAATTCGTCCAGCACCTTCTGCATGGCAATGTCGCGGCCGCGGCGCACGCCCTCGCGCAGCGTCGGCAGGTCGTTCGGCGCCGAGAACGGGTTGAATTGAATGCGCACGAGGGCGCGCGGATCGGCTGAGCGCAGCATGACGCGGCCCCGACTGTCCGGGTGCATCAGTGCCGGGCGAATACCGAAAGCATCATTATAGCGCGCGCGGATGCCCGGGAACCACATACCGGGCCGCTGCGGCGAATTGGGGAACATGTATTCGATGTCGGGCACGGCGAGTTCCGGCCGCGTCTTGATGAAAGCCAACGTGCCGCTCGGGATCGAGGTGGCCGGACCCGTGCCGAACAGCTGCGCTTGCACCATGGCGCGCGCCATGCGGTCGAACCGCATCAGGTGATTGAACGGCCCCGGCGTCTTGCGCGCGTACAGTATCGTCGCCGCCCAATGCTCCTGCAGATTGAAGCCGACGGGCAGATCGGCCTTCACGGCGATGCCGTGTTCGCGTAGATGGTCGGCAGGCCCAATACCGGACAGCATCAGCACCTGCGGTGAATTGTAGGCACCGCAAGAGACGATCACCTCTCGCGCCGCACGGGCATTGGTCAGCGTACCCATCTCCTCAAATTCGACACCGACGACGCGCGATCCCTCGAACAGGATGCGCGTCACCAGCACCTTGGTCTTGAGCGTGAGATTCTCGCGGCCGAGCACCGGCTTGAGGAACGCAGTCGATGCCGAACAGCGGCGGCCGTTACGGATCGAATACTGGCTCGGCGCAAAACCTTCGGTATCGCCCGCGCTGTTGTCCTCAATGACCTTGTAGCCCGCCGCGCGGCCGGCCTCGATCCACGCGTCGTAGATCGGGTCGAACTTGACGGCGCGCTGCACACCGACCGGGCCGGAGCCACCGCGATGCTCGCTCTCGCCGCCCACCCAGGTTTCGATCCGCTTGAAATAGGGCAGCACGTCCGCATAGGACCAGCCGAGCGCGCCCTTCTGCGCCCAGCGGTCGTAGTCACCGCGGTCGCCGCGGGTAAAGCCTGTGATGTTGATGGAAGAGCAGCCGCCGAGCACCTTGCCGCGCCGCGCACCGATACGGCGGCCGGCGGCGTTGGGCTCCGGCTCGCTCTTATGCCCCCAGTCGTGCATGTTGTGCTTGCTCATCATGCCGACGCCGATCGGAATGTGGATCAGTGGGTTGTAGTCCCAGCCTCCGGCTTCCAGCAGCAGCACGCGCACCGCCGGGTCCTCGCTCAGCCGGTTGGCAAGCACGCAGCCGGCCGATCCCGCGCCGACGATGATGTAGTCGTATTCCTTGGCCATGAATGTCTGCCCGATTTCTATCCTGCGTATTTCGCTTCGGCTGTCATCGTAACGGCTTTGATCACGAAGGTCCTAATGGAATGTCGCGAGAGCCGGATGGAGATTTGGTTGATGTCTTGTTTGTTTACCCGCTGAATGTGATGTGACTGCTCGTCCGTTTAGAATCTACAGTTGTGTTTTCTGCGTCATGGATCAGCGCGCCAGCGCACCCCATCCATCTCAGAATACCCACTATGTTGTCGGTTGTCCGCCAGGCAGCGGTGCGGATGTGAGACGCACATGCAGCCTCACGCAGCATGTGTCAGGGACTCGCGCAGTTTGTTCAGGCTGCCGCCACGCATGACCGATCCGGGTAATGGATGGCCGACGACGTCTTCCGCAAGCCGCGCACAGTCGATCAGTTGTTCCAGGTCAACGCCGGTCTCGACTCCCATCTCATGACACATGAAGACGAGATCTTCGGTGCAGACATTGCCCGCCGCACCCGCATGGCCGGCGAACGGGCAGCCGCCAAGTCCGGCAACGGACGAGTCGAATTGCGAGACACCCATCTCCAGGCCGGCAAAGGCATTTGCGATGCCCATGCCCCTGGTGTCATGCAGATGAAGCACGATGTCGAGTTCCGGAAACCGGTCCTGGACCGCCCCCACGGTGCGCTTCACAGCCAGCGGCGTCCCCCAGGCCATCGTATCGGCCAACACCACCGATTTCAGCCGCAGGTCATGCCGATTGGCCTGATCGACAAGCTGCTGCACCAGCGCGACCACCTCACCCTCGGTGACATCGCCGTCGAAATTGGAGCCGAATGCGGCGGCGATGATGGCGCGATCGATCGGAATGTTTTTCGCCTTGTAGACCTCAAGGATCGAGTCCTGCGCCGCGAGGTGCTCTTCCGGCGTGCGGTTCTGGTTGCGCTTGAGGAATCGCGGCGATGTGGACGCGGACAGCGAGCCGAAGATGGCGAGCCGCCCGGTGGCGATGGCCCGATGCAGACCCTGCTCGTTCAACCAGAGGCCCGTATAGGTCACGCCGGGCTGCATCGTCAGGCCGGCGACCACCGCCTCGGCATCGGCCATGCCAGGAACGAGCTTCGGATTCACGAACGAGACAGTGATGATGTGCTTCAGACCGGTCCGTGCGACCGCGTCGATGAATTCGATCTTGCGCGCGGTCGAGATCGGTCCCTTCTCGATCTGGAAGCCTTCGCGTGGACCTTCTTCAAAGATATCGACGGAGCTCGGCAGGTTGGGCATTCAGATTCTCCCGCGGGTTTGAAGCCGGCTACTCAACATTGGTGTCGTGCGTACGGGTCACGATCAGGCCGTCGACGCCGAAACATCCGCTATCGGTGATGAGCAGCGGATTGATCTCGATGGACGCGAGCCACTCGTGATGCTGGACAGCGATGGCCTGAAGGGTCAGCAACGCATCGGTGATCTGGTCGATCACCAGTCCGCGCGCAGTCTTGCGCGTTGCGAACATGCGGCCCATCGCCGTCGCGGAGATACCGGACCTGATCGCTTCACGGCTGCTCGGGATCGGCAGCAATGTCGCCTGGTCGAACACCTCCGTGAAAATGCCGCCAAGGCCGAAAACCAGGAAATGGCCGAGGCCCGGCTCCTCGCTGACACCGAGAATGATCTCGGCCTTGGCCGGCAGCATCGGCTGCATGATGATGGGGACATCGTCACCATAGCCTGCCGCGAGCACGCGGCCACGCAGTTCCTGATATTCGCGCTGCAATGCGGGGAGGTCGCGGATGCCGACGACAACGAAGCCTCTGTCGTTCTTGTGTGCGACATCAGGCGCAATGGCCTTGATGACGACGGGAAATCCAAACTCGCTGGCTGTCACTTCGGCTGCCTGAACCGACATGATCATCCGGCTGTCCACCATCGGAATGCCGGCACGGCGCAGCAGCGCGGTACTTTCGATCTCCGACCAGAGACCGCGCCGGGTGAGACGCTCTTCGTCTTCAGTCAGCGGGATCGACACACCAGGCGCCGCGGCCAACGCGTCGATCTGCGACGCGGGCAAAGTGGCGTAGTGGCACGCCAGGCTGTCCATCCCGGTGGCGATATCCGCGAAGACGGGGATGCCGTGTGATCGATAGCTTGTCTCGACATCGTCGCTGAGCCCACCGGGGGCGACAACGACAACCAGCGAGCCGGCGCGGGCCTTGCGCGCGGCGGCGACCTCGATGAGCTGCTGACCCAGTTCGGGTCGTGCCGCGCCCTGCGCGAAGATCGCCAATGGACCACCGACCCCTTCATCCTCAAGCACCTGCATCACGTCGGTTGCGCGGTGCCAATGCCCTGTGAGCGAACCGAGATCGATGGGGTTGCGCAGGTGGCCACTGCGCGGGATCGCTGCAATGCGCTCCGCCGCCGCACCCTCCCATTCGCCCTGCGCATCGCCGGCCAACACGATTCCGCGTTCGGCCGCGTAGTCGGCCATGAGCGCTCCGCCGGCGCCCGAGGTCGTCACACAGACCAGCGACTGGTCGCCCGCCACCGCGCGGCTGTCGCGGCTCGCCAGCAGAGCGCATCCGCTCGCGAGCGCTTCGATCGAGCGCACGCTGGCGATCCCGCTGGCGCGGAACAACGCGTCATAAGCCCGCGCCTTGCCAGCAAGGCGGCTCGAATGCGCAAAGGCTGCACCGGCCCCGACGGCCGAGCGTCCAACCTTCAGCGCGACGATCACCTTTCCCTTCGCGACAGCGTGGCTCGCGAGCGTCCGGAGCCGTGGGCCGTCCGACAGGCCCTCGATGATCAGACCGATAACGCGGGTGGACGGATCCTCAATCAGATATTCGAGGATATCCAGCATCGTGAGATCGATCTCGTTGCCGACAGTCACAAATTTCGAAAAGCCCAGCCCGAGACGGCGCAGCGTGCGGACGGTGCCGCCGAACAGGGCGCCGCTATGCGAAACGAACGATATGTCGCCTGGAGCGACGCGATCCGCGTGTTCGGCGTTGAAGCCCAGCGATACGCTGTCGGTCGCATTATAGATGCCATTGGTGTTAGGCCCGATGACGCGGATGCCATTCTCACGTGCGATCCGGGTGATGTCGTCCTGGCGCTGGCGGCCGGCATCGGTGGCGATCTCGGCGAAGCCCGACGCGCCGATGATGACCGAGCGGACACCCGCCTCGGCGCAATCCTTCATCGCCGCCGCAGCTCCCTCGGCCGGAATGACTATCATCGCGCAGTCGATGTCGCGCGGCGCATCGCGCAGCGATGCATGGCAGGGGATGCCAAGCACATCGCCGCCGGCCGGATTGATCGGCGAGATGCGGCCGGAAAAGCCGCAGGCGAGCAGGTTCGACACGACGTTATAGCCAGTGCGTCCGGGCGTGCGCGACGCACCGATCACCGCGACGTGGCGTGGCTGGAAGAGTGGCCGAAGGTCCTCGCTGAAGCTCATGGCAATGTCAGTCCAGATGCCTGTCAGCGGCCGGTCCATACCGGCGCACGGCGCTCCAGAAACGCACGCGCGCCTTCCTTGCGGTCTTCGGAGGCGTACGGGTCCGGTCCCGTATCGAGCCGGAGGCCGGTCTGGAGCGGCAGCCCTTGCGACTTCCGGAATGTGAGCTTGAGGCGGATCAGCGACAGCGGAGCTGAGGCGACGATCTCCGCCGCAAACGCGTCCGCTCTATCGTCGAGTTCGGACCGTGGGACGATCTGGTTGACGAGGCCCCACCGCGCCGCTTCCTCGACTGGAATCCGCCGGCCTGTGTAAAGCCACTCCATCGCGATGCCGGACGGCACCATCTGCGGCAGCGCCACGGATGCGAAATGCGCTCCCATGCCGCGCCGCGCTTCGGGCAACTGGAAGAACGTGCCGTCCGCGGCGATGCGCATGTCGCACGACAAAGCGAGCTCGCAGCCGCCAGCGACGGCGGGGCCGTTGACGATCGCCAGTGACGGCTTGCGGGAATTGATCAGGACCTCGCAGATGCTCCGCTCCGCCTCGTGCAACGGCCCGCGGAAGGGAATGCCCTTCTGGTCGCCTTCGCTGGCGGCCTTCAGGTCGGCTCCAGCACAGAACGCATCGCCGGCGCCGGTCACCGTGATCAGTGCGACGTCAGGATCGGCGTCCGCGCACAGCACCGCATGACGGATCGCCTGGCTGAGGTCGCGCGACAACGCGTTGCGGCGCTCGGGACGGTTCAAGGTCAAACGGCAGACTTTGTTGACCGTCTCGACCAGCAGGACAGCATCTTTGTCGTTCATGGGAACCCCCGTGTGCGCTTGCCTCGATCGGTCGTGATCCGTGTTGGTAAGAATGCGGCATTCCCAGAACCTGTTCGCCGGGATGTGCCGACGCGTTCTCTCTGCGGGGTCACGACGCGCGAATCCGTTCCACCCTTGTCTGTCCAGATGCCGCCGGCGCGATCCCTGCCGGCGAGAGAGGAAGAACGTTGGCGTCGGCCACGTCCTTCAGCTGTTGTAGGGCATCGAACAAATCCCGTGTCCGCGAGCCCGAATAAGACGAAGCGCAATCTTCGAATTTTTCCCACAGTTGTTGCCGCGTTGCGGCTCGCTTGAAGTGGCCGCGCGCAAAGGCGACCGGATCGGCATCGATCGTTCGACCATCGTGGAGCGAGATGGCGAGCCTGACAGGTGGACCGGAGAGTGAACCGTCATCCATATCGAGCGGATGAATGCGGACGCGGGCCATCATGGCCTGGACGTCAGGACGATTGACGAAGCCGTCGGTCAGTTCGTGCAAGCTGCAGCGCCCCGCGATCGATGCCGCGGCGATCGCGAACTCGATGCTGAAGCGCGCTTGCGTTGCGGTGGTCGGGCGGTGCTGGCTGAGAAGCCTGGAGGTTGCCGCGTTCAGCCAGACATGGACGGCGGCGATGGATGGCGGGGCGATCACCTCGGCGGCGATCGTGTCGAGCATGGCGTCGAGATATCGGTGTGCGCCGTAGCACATGGGATAGAGTTTGATGTTGAGGCCGTGCCGACGCATGTACCAGTCGGCGCCAAGGCGCGGATCGCGCGTCGTATCGACGCGGCCCTGCGGCGAGAAGATGCGCATGAAGCCGTCAGGCTGCTCCAGAATTGTCGTGGCGGCGGTCAATCCCATCGCGGCGAGCCGCGCAGCCTCCACACCGAGCTGGGCGGCACGGCCGACGTGCAACGCCTTTGTCATCGAGCCGAAGTTGGCCATGAGACCGCACGACGACGACGCTGCGATTCCGATCGCGTGAGCGGTCTGCTGCGCGTCGAGCTGGCGCAGCACAGAAGCGGCGATTGCGGACGCCACAACACCGATGATCGAGGTGGGATGCCAGCCTTTCAGATGGTGGTAGTCGGTCTCGCGTGATGCGAGTTCGGCCCAGCTCTCATAGCCGGCGATGTAAGCGGTGAGCATTGTCGAACCGCTCAGGGACAGAGCATCCCCTTCCGCCAGAATGGCGGGGACGAGTACCGCGCTCGGATGCGAACCAAGCGCTGAATCGTCGTAGTCGAGGATATGCGCCGCGACGCCGTTGATCAGGGCGGCATGCGGCGCGCCAACGCGACGGCCGCTCCCTACGACGCGTGCCTCGGATGGCTCCTCCGGAGGGATCAATGCGCGCTCGACAATGCGCACCGCCTCATGGTCGCGTGCGGCGATCATGACACCGACACAATCCGTGAAGCCGTCAGCGGCGATGGCAACAAGGTCAGCCGGGAGCGCAGCGTAACTTAAGCCGGCGGCAAATGCCGCCATTTGCTCGGTCAGGCCGTTTCCATCCGTTGTGTTTGACATATCAAACCTTTGTTTGATATAAGAACCACAAATTCCACCTCTGTCAAGCTAAGGGAGAGCCGGCGTTGTCAAGGATGGCGTTTCGGCGTTGAAGACGGATCCGCGTTACATCGTCCCCGGCCTGGTGCGCGGATTGGAGCTGCTCCGGCAATTCACGCGGGAGCGGCCGGCACGGACGCTCAGCGAACTGGCGGCCAGCTTGGGACTTTCACGCTCAGCCGCCTTTCGACTCGTCTACACGCTGGAGCACGAAGGCTATCTCACGCGCGATGAGCAGACGATGCAGTATCAGCTGACGTCCAAAGCCGTGATGTTCGGCTTCGAATTTATCCAGTCGCTGGAGCTGGACCGTGTCGCACAACCGGTGATCAGGGCCGTTGCCGAGCAAACCAGAGTCGGCGTCCATCTCGCGATGCTGGAGGGATGGCAGACCGTCTATGTTGACCAGGTGTCGGCGCAAATCCAGTTTGCGACCAACCTTCATGTCGGCACGCGCACGCCCGCCCATGTTTCGGCGTCGGGCCGCATCCTGCTGGCCTACCAGTCCCCCGAACGATTGGAGGACATCTTCCAACAGCTGACGCGTCATGCCGACGGAGTGGATGTCCCGCAATCGTTTGCGGAGATGCTTGAGACTGCGCGCGGTGACCGCCGAAAGGGATATGTCTACAAGGGTTCTATCTATTTGCCGGGGGTCGTCAGCTTTGCTGCCCCGATCCATGGGCGAACCGGCGAAGGAATAGCCGCCCTGCTGGTCACCGGGCCGCATGGCTTCATTGAGGCGCGTGGTGGCGAGCGGTGGCTAAAAGACATTGTCCTCGACGCGGCGAACAATATATCGCTGGAATTGGGTTACGACCATCGAAAATCAAAAAAAAGGCGCGCCAGCGCTTGATGGATGACACACCAGACATGCGATATCGTCCACCAAACAAAACGACTGCTTCAGCTTGGAGAAACAACACCATATCAGAAGCACGCCGTCGTCGATCTGACGCTAGACAAAGCCCAGCTTCGCGTGCAAAAAAATCGAGCTGGATTTAAATGACGTCGCAGCTGTCCCAACGGGATGATGATAACTTTACATGAAGCGGCATATGGGGAGTGAAACTGATGCGTGTTGCTTTTGTGCTTGGGAACTATCCACCTGAGCAGCGGCGAATCCGGGAAGAAGCGGCAAAAAGCTACGCAGCGCCCGGGCTCGAGATTGGCACTATTTCCATTCCTTTCACTCCTTTTGAAGGAATTACGCCGGCAGAAATCCAACAGGCTGCGCCCTACTTCCACGCAGCGTTTTGCCAGGCTGAGGATGAGGGCTACGACGCAGCCGTACCGCTCGGGATGTTGGACCTGGGGGTTGATGGTGCGCGATCTCTTGTTGATATTCCTGTGATCGCGCCTTTAGAAGCCACATTGCATGTGGCTGCTCAACTCGGAGATCGCCTGGGAATTGTCTGCTACACAGAAGAAGGTATCCCGAAGGCGATGAGACATGCGCGGATGTACGGCATGGAGTCTAAGATTGGAGGCTATGAGTCTTCTGGCGTGGTCCTGCATGAAATGAATGATCGCAAGACCCAAATGATTGATACTTTTCTGTCGGCGGCCCGCCGCTTGATCAATCAGCACGGCGTCGATGTGATTATCCCGGGTGGCATCAGTCAATGCCCGGTTCATATGAAGCCGGATTGGCTGAGCGAGCAGTTGGGCGTACCAGTCGTCGAGGGCATGGGTGCGCCAATCCGAATGGCAGCTCTGGTCGCTGGATTGGGGCTGAAACACAGCCGCAAACGATGGCCAAAGTCCGCATCGCGCCCGAAATATGAACGCGCGGCCAGCTGATCCAGCGCAACATCAGCGCTGGCGATCTGGCTTTTTTTTTAACATGGCGTCCCAGGGGCACGCCGGCGGAAAAGCTGGTGTCGCTGGGAGGCCATCGCGGTCCATCGAGGGACAGCTTCGAAATTGCTAAAAGCGAATCTGGCCTCGTTCACAACGAGGCCCGCTCCTGGCATGGCGGGCACGTCTCGCGCTCAGGAAGAGCAACCCGCAGCCATGAATTCGGCAGGCGCCTTTCTATCATTCGTATAGAAAAAAACTCACGCGGCTTGAAACCCGGACAGAGTCCCCTGCCGGTCTCGCCACGGAAGGTCATAACCAGCTTAAGAAACTAAAGCGAAGAATCCTACCTCCGGCAGGCCAAAGCCGTAGCCGCTTCAAGCCTGTACCCTATATTGGAAGTTCGATCCGGGCGCGACCGTAGCTGTCGGCGGCAACGTCCCAGGAGAACGCGAAGTGCGCAGCCGCAGCGTTGGCATCACGCCAGAAACGTTGCATCGGTGCAGTATCGTAGATGCCGCTACCACCACCAACCTCAAAGACGAGGTTGACGGCCTGCCTGCATTGTTGTGCGGCAAAGGCCGCGTTGCGGCGAATACGTGCTCCTTCGAGACCTGACAGGGATGTCAAGGCTCCGTCGATGGCCTCACAGTCGCGCAAGACGAGGGCTGTGGCGGCGTCGACCTTCGTCGCTGCTTCGGATAACCGTGCGATAGCGGCCGTCTGTCTCTCAGCGGAATCCGCAAATCGTGTTGTCATCATCTGGGCGAAAGCGTTTACCGCACTGCGCGCAATTCCCAATGGAGCGCCGACAAGTGCCAGGACGTTGGCGACATAACCAGGGATCTTGAATTGATGGGCGCTATTGAGTGCGGACCCTGGCGCGGTGCCCTGGTTCATCTCGTCAACCCAGATCATCCGTTCGGCGGGTACAAACACATCTTTCACCTCGATAGACCGACTGCCTGTCCCGCGCATGCCAAACGTGTACCAGTCGTCAAGTACTATAACATCCGATTTAGGTACAAGAAAAAACGCAAGGCGTGGGGGGCCCTCATTCTGCTGCACATGGTTGCCGACAATAACCCAGTCAGCGTGATCGATGCCGCTTGAAAAGCGCCCTTGACCCTCGTGCAGGCGATACCCGCCGTCAACCGCAGAGGCGACGCCGCTTAATCGTGTGACGGACGACACAAGCGAGCGGCGATCAGCAAACACCTCACGTTGCGCCGCCTCTGGGAACAATGCCACAATCCAGTAGTGTCCGGCGAATACGCCGAACAGCCAGCCTGCTGAACCGCAAGCTGCCCCGATCTCCGCTGCCACCTCCATCATGGCCGAGAAGCCAAGTTCAGAACCACCAAAGCGGCGGGGGGCTGCAATTGCCAGAAGTCCGCTTTCGACCATGTCTTTAATGACATACCCAGGAACACCCCGTTCGCGATCGGCCTGGCCTGCCGCTTCTGCGAGGACAGCATACAAGGAACGAGCGCAGGCAACGGCTTCCTGCTTCGAAGAGAACGTCGGCAATGGCACCACCCTGCACGAATCACCCGGCCGCCTGATGAATGCGTCGCTTTTCAAATCCATGACCGACCTCCTCCGAGTGACGACCGACCCCTGCGAAAAGCTCAGATCATTTCGACACCCGACGGGAAGCCGTCATCGTACGATGGGTCTTTCGCGAAGTGCGAACCAGTGCTTCAGCTTGGCGCAGCGCGCGACGATCGGAGATGGCCGAGAAGGAGCCGCGCCGCATGAGGCAATGCCTGAGCCTCACGGATGCCTATGAAGAGCTGCCGGTGAGCCCACGGCTCCGAAATCGTGACGGCCCGCAACTGCATGGGCTTGAGGTAGCGTCGTGCCGATGATGTCGGGAGAACTCCGATTCCCATGCCGGCGGATATCATGCGGCACATGGCCTCCACGCCGCGAACCTGCACTCGTACGGTGGGTACGACGCCAAGCCGCGCACTTTCGTAGTCCACCCGTGCTGCCAGAGGCGTACGAGCAAGGAGACCCACGAAGGGATAGCGAAGCGCCTCTTCCAGCGTCGTTGAACCTTTCCGGGCGAGGGGGTGCTTGGCTGGCACGATGAAGGAGAGAACATCCTCCCGATAGACGAAAGTCTCCACCCGTGCGGTATCAATCATATCCGCAAAGACACCGATGTCGGCCCGGTTGTCAGCCACGGCCTTGACCGCTTCAGCGCTGTCACGCTCCTCAAGCTCGACCGTGATATACGGATACAACCTTACGAAGGAAGCCACATCATCCGGAAGGGTCTCGCTGATGGCCGCCGGATTGGCCCAAACGCGTACATGACCTCGCTCCCCCGATGAGAAGTCGCCGATATTGCGAGCCAGGCGCTCGACATCCTCAAGGACGTTCAGAACGTCATTGAGGATCGCCCGCCCCGCCTCGGTGAGCTCAATGCCATGCGAGCGACGGTAAAAAATGGCGATGCCTATCTGGGCTTCAAAATCAGCAAGGCGCTTGCTCGCAGCAGCCATCGCCAGGTTCACCGCCTTCGCTCCGCCAGAAATGCTTCCCGCGCGAGCGACCGCAACCACCAACGATAGCGTAACCAGATTGAAACGTGCGTAGTTCATGGGCATTCAAGCCCGGGCTCGAAGCGGTCGCATCTTGACGATTGCAGCGGCAACAACCCGAAAAAGCAAGCGAAAGCTCTTTTTTCAACAGGACCAACCGAGCGAGAGGCGACCGTCGCGCGCATTGTTAGATGCCGCCAACCCGACCGTTGCCGCAGTGCGAAGAAACAGCCGGGACCATAGCCGGCGAGAGAGCCAGCGGCATATCGCATTACACGAATGCCTCTTCGGAAATAGAGTATTCCCGGCGATGCTCCGCCTGATACCAGATCGCCCGATCACGCACCGCGCACGCGCCCAACGATCAGAGCAGAGACGAAGAATGCACAGGAACCTTGAAGAACGTATACAGGCGTTGGGCAACCCGGCCCGTATGCTACGTACGTCCCAGGTGGGGGCCCACCCTTTTCCC
>Ga0180223_1001662_pt1 | contig 16107 bp, 11 predicted proteins | sample eDN5th30CKraftOP_FD_151337 | JGI IMG/M metagenome (GOLD analysis project Ga0180223, IMG submission 151337) | Enriched Organic Plus compost microbial communities from Emeryville, California, USA - eDNA 5th pass 30_C Kraft OP (version 2) (version 2) ...
AGCTCGACATGCGCACACCCTCAGAGGTCGAAGACGCGTACTACGCTGACCACGAATCAGCTGGTCCGGCACTGGCCGGACAAAGCTCCCGATAGGAACGAAAGTCAGGCCGATTCACGCCAGCGACGAAGTCCGCCGACGCCTCAACCAGGCCATCTTCAAGCACATTTTCATCGACCACGACGAGATCATCGATCACGACCTCGATGACCCGCTCGGAGACCTGTTCACCGTCCAGACGATCTACCATGCCAGCACCATCGGAGCACCGCCTGGCCGCCTGCATGACCTCGCTCAGGCCTCCTGGGCCACGCACTACCAGACGAAGAAGAAGGGAGCCGCCCACATGGGCGACTCCCTTACTTCGTTGACCCTGGAAGCTCCTCCAAACCCGGCCCATAGGGTCGGTGTTTGCAGTAAGCCTCACCTGGTCGGGGTGACAGGATTTGAACCTGCGACCTCCTCGTCCCGAACGAGGCGCGCTACCAAGCTGCGCCACACCCCGATGGCCCGAAGGCCCGGGCCCGAAAGCCCTGGCCCGAAGGCCTCCACAAGGATAGCCCATAAACCGTGGTGCGTCTGACCACGCGGCTACGGCGCGGGAACGAGCGTGAGCAGCGTCGCCTCGGGCGGGCACGCGAACCGGACGGGCGCGAAGATCGAGGTGCCGAGGCCTGCGGACACGTTGAGGTACGCCGACCGCAGCCCGTGCTGCCACACGCTCAACCCCTTCACCTGCTGGCGCGGGATGTCGCAGTTGGTGACGAGCGCGCCGAACCCCGGGATGCACACCTGACCGCCGTGCGTGTGGCCCGCGAGCATGAGCTGCGCGCCATGGTTCAGGAACGAGTTCAGCACCCGCTGATAGGGCGCGTGCGCGACCCCGATGGTCACGGTCGGTCGCTTGTCGGCGGCGGATGCCTCGTCGGGCCATGACTCGTCGGCGAGCGGATCGTTCGCGCGCAGGTCGTCGATCGCGCCCGTGATGAGGTCGAGCCGGTCGTAGCCCTTGTGCGGGTCGTCGACGCCGAAGAACTCCAGCCGGGTGCCCTTGATCTCGATCGCGGTCGCGGCGTTGTCGAGGTCGACCCAGCCGAGCTCGTCGAAGTACGCGTGCAGGGCGTCGATGTCGAGCTTCTTCGAGCGCGGCACGTGGCCCGAGGGGCCGCCGAAGTACAGGAACGGGTTCTTCAGCACCGGGCCGAAGTAGTCGTTCGACCCGTTGACGAAGACACCGGGAACGCCCGCGAAGCGGGCGAACGCCTCGCGAATCCCGGCGAGTCCGCGCTCGTGCCCGAGGTTGTCTCCAGTGTCGACGATGAGGTCGGGCTGCAGGTCGGCGAGGGCGCGCACCCACTGCTGCTTGCTGGTCTGCCACGGCGCCATGTGCAGGTCGGAGAGGTGCAGGACGCGGATCGGCTCAGCGCCCGCGGGCAGCACGGGCACGTTCACGCGCCGCAGGGTCCACCGCGTGCGCTCGACCAGCGAGCCCCACGCGAACGCGGCAGCCCCCGCCACGCCGATCGCACTCGCGACCCGCGCGACGGGGGAGAGGCTGCGCGTGCTCACCCGTCGCCGTCTTGGTCGCCGCCGCCTTGACCGCCGCCGCCCTGGCCGCCGCCGCCTCCGCCGAAGGTGACGGTGACGGCCGTGTCACGCCGCACGGGTGTGTTCGGGGCGGGGTTCTGCGCGGTCACGACCTGGTTGCCCTGGCCCGAGCCCTGGATCCTCAGCCCGGCCTGGTTCAGCGCGGTGATCGCCTGCTGCTGGGTCATGCCGGTGAGATCGGGGACCGTGGTGCCCTGGCCGTTGCTCGTGAAGATGCGGATCGTCGAACCTCGACCGGCCTGGCCGCTCGGGTCGGTGCCCGAGACGGTGCCCGCCGGCTGGCTCGAGTCCTGCTGGCCGCCGTCTTCCGGCTGGAAGCCGGCCTCTTCGAGCGCCTGCTTCGCGGCCTCGAACGACAGGCCGGTGACCTGCGGGATGTCGACCAGGACCTGGCGGAACGCCGTCGAATCAGGTTCGGGGAACTCGTCGCCGCCGTACTTGGTGTCGGCGACGCGCATCACACTGCTCCAGACGCGGTGACGGGCGGTCGCAGCGGAGCCACTGTCGAACGAAAGGTTCCGCAGGTTGGCGTCGCCGACCACGTTGCCGACCCAGACGGCCGTCGCGACCTTGGTGCTGGAGCCGATCATCCAGGTGTCCTTCGCGCCGTCCGTGGTACCGGTCTTGCCGATGTGGTCGATGCCGGTGCCCGGGTTGGCCGCGGTCGCGGTGCCGCCGCCCGCGAAGGTCTGCTGCATGGCGTACGCCATCGAGTGCGCGACCTCGGGGGTGACCGACTGGGTGCAGGAGGACTGCGGCGCCTGGATCTCGGTGCCGTCGGCCTTCACGATGCGGTCGATGACGATCGGCGTGCAGGTCAGGCCGTTGTTCGCGATGCCCGCGAATGCCGCAGCCATCGTGACGGGCGCGATCTCCTGCGTGCCGAGCACGTCGGACGGGTTCATCTGCAGCTCGTTGCCGTCGGCGCGGTGAATGCCGAACGCCTGCGCGGTCTGCTTGATCTTGCAGAGGTCGAGCTGCTGCGCCATGGCCATGAAGCTCGTGTTCACCGACCAGGCGGTTGCATTGACCGCGTTGTTCGCGATGCGGCCGTCGTCGTTACGCGGGTTGTAGTTGCCGGTCCAGTTGCCGGTGCAGCTGTCGGTGAACGACGTGAATGCGCGCCGCGAGCCGTTGAACGACTCGAGCAGCGAGTGCCCCTCGTTCAGCCACTCGGCGAGCGTGAACACCTTGTACGTCGACCCCGGCTGCAGACCGCTCGAACCGCCGTACTCATAGTCGGTGCTGTAGTTGACCGAGGTGTACTCGGGGCTCGTCGCGGCGACCTCGGGGTCGGCCGTGTAGTTCTTGTTCTGCGACATGGCGAGCACTCGGCCGGTGCCGGGCTGCACGCTGACCGACACCGATCCCACCTCGAAGCGGGGGTCGGCGAAGGGCACGTTGTCGCGAATCGCGGCCTCGGCCGTGAGCTGCAGGTCGAGGTCGAGCGTCGTGAAGACCTGCAGACCGCCCTCGTTGAGCAGCTGGTAGCCCTCGTTGACGTCTTCGGTCGCGGGGTCGTCGTAGTGATTCAGGATCGTCGTGCGCACGTAGTCGCAGAAGAACGCGCTGCCGCCGGCCGTCTGGCAGCCGGTGCTCGGAGAGGTGATCACTGGGGCGACCGGGGTGGCGACCGCCGCGTCGTACTCCTCCTGCGTGATCTTGCCGTACTTCAGCATCTCTTTGAGGATGTAGTCGCGGCGCTGCTTGTTCGCCGCGTACGGCGTGGGCTCGCCGGCCTCGTTGACCGTGGCCGCGCCGTTCTCCTCGTCTTCGGGCATGTCGAGACGGAACTTCTCGGGGTGGTTCACGATCGCGAGGAGGCTCGCGGCCTCGGGCAGCGAGACATCCGCCGCGGACTTGCTGAAGTAATACTGGGCAGCCGCCTCGATGCCGTACACCCGGCCACCGAACGCGGCGATGTTCAGGTACCCGAGCAGGATGTCGTCTTTCGAGTACTTCTTCTCGAGCGCGATCGCGTACCGCATCTCTTTGAGCTTGCGCTCGGGCGTGGTCGCGGTCGCTTCGTCGTACGCCGCTTGTTTCTCTTCCTCCGTGGTGGCCTCGCGGATGCCGTTGTTGATGAGCACGTTCTTCACGTACTGCTGCGTGATCGACGAACCACCCTGCGTGGCGCCGCCGATGACGTACTCGTTCAGCACGGCACGCATGGTGCCCTGAAGGTCGACGCCGCCGTGCTCGTAGAAGCGGGGGTCCTCACCGGCGATCGCGCTGTCTTTGACGTACTGGCTGATCGCGTCCCACGGCACCGCTTCGCGGTTCTCGCTGAAGAAGGAGGCGAGGTGGACCGGCGACCCGTCGGAGTTGGTCGCGTAGATGTCGGTCTTCTCGGAGAGTTCGCTGATGTCGAGGTAGCCGGGCAGGTTCTCGAACATGGTGATGCTGTTGCTCGCGGCCATGCCGGTGACGGCAAGGGCCGGCGTCACCGCTGCGGTGACGAGCACGCCGGCGAGAGCGCTCATGCCGACGAAGCCGAGGAAGCCCGTCGCGGCAGCACTCATCGAACGTTTCTGGGCAGACATAGGATGGAGCCTAACGGAGAAGGCTGAGGAATCCGTGAAGCCCTGAGCGCCGGAATTCCGCCTGTCATCGGCCTCTCCAGCCGGGATCAACCGGTCCCGGCGCCGAGTGTTCGCGGCTGACCGCACCGCCGACCGCACCGTTGAAACGAGGAGCCCATGCAGGCCTGGGAGTACATCACCACCCCACTGCTCATCCACAACACCGCCGCGATCCTCAACAACTGGGGCTCAGAGGGCTGGGAGCTCGTGCAGATCGTGCAGGGCCCCGAGGGTGGCCTGGTGGCCTACCTGAAGCGTCCCGTCGGCGGCGAGTCGTCGTCGGCCGCCACCGCCGGCGCCGCCGCAGCCGCGCAGGCCGCGAAGCAGTTCGAGGGTCAGCAGTGAGCGCCGGGTTCGAAGCCCGCCTCGCCGAGCTCGGCATCGAGCTCCCCGAGGTGGCCGCACCGGTCGCCGCCTACGTGCCCACCGTCGCGACCGGATCGTACGTCTATACCTCTGGCCAGCTGCCGTTCGTCTCGGGCGCGCTGCCCGCGACCGGGAAGGTCGGCGACGGCCACGGACTCGTTCCGGCCGACGACGCCAAGCAGTACGCGCGTCTCGCCGTGCTCAACGCGCTCGCCGCGATCCGGGCCGAGCTCGGCTCGCTCGACCGCATCACCCGGGTCGTGAAGGTCGTCGGCTTCGTCGCCTCCGACCCGGCGTTCACGGGGCAGCCCGGCGTCATCAACGGCGCCTCCGAGCTGCTCGGCGAGATCTTCGGCGACGCCGGCCGCCACGCACGCTCCGCCGTGGGCGTCGCGGTGCTGCCGCTCGACGCCCCGGTCGAGGTCGAGCTCGTCGTCGAGTTCGCGTAGTCCTTCCCCGGCGCGTCCCCCCGTCGGTTGACGAGCGCCCGACGACGAAGGACACGTCTCGAGACCAGAAACGGATGCCTCGGCGAACGCGCGTTCGCCGAGGCATCCGTTACTGAACTGAACTGAACTGAACTGAACTGAACTGAGCGTTACCGCACCTGCTCCAAGATCGCCGTCATCACCGACGTGTCGGCGAGCGTCGTCGTGTCGCCGACCTGGCGGCCCTCGGCGAGGTCGCGCAGCAGTCGCCGCATGATCTTGCCGCTTCGCGTCTTCGGGAGCTCGTTGACGATGAACACCTGCCGGGGGCGTGCGATCGCGCCGATCTGCGTGGCGACGTGGCGGCGCAGCTCCTCGGAGGCCTCGCTCGGGTCGCTGACCCGCGCGGCCTGACTCGACTTCAGAATCACGAAGGCGACGACCGCCTGGCCCGTGGTCTCGTCGGCCGCGCCGACGACGGCCGCCTCGGCCGTCCAGGGGTGCGCGACGAGCGACGACTCGATCTCCGCAGTGGAGAGCCGGTGGCCCGACACGTTCATGACGTCGTCGACGCGGCCGAGCAGCCAGATGTCGCCGTCTTCATCGCGGCGGGCCCCGTCGCCGGCGAAGTACTTGTCGCCGAACTTCTCCCAGTACGTCTCTTTGAATCGCTCGGGGTCGCCCCAGATACCGCGCAGCATCGAGGGCCACGGCTCGGTGATGACGAGCAGTCCGCCGCCTTCACCCTCGACGTGCTCGCCGTCGTCGGTGAGGATGTCGACGCTGATGCCGGGGATCGGCACCTGCGCGCTCCCGGGCTTCAGGTCGGTGACGCCGGGCAGCGCCGAGATCATGATCGCGCCGGTCTCGGTCTGCCACCACGTGTCGACGACGGGGATGGAGCCGCCGCCGATGACGTGGCGGTACCAGATCCAGGCCTCGGGGTTGATCGGTTCGCCGACCGAGCCGAGCAGGCGTAGCGAGCGGAGGTTGTACTCGTGCGGGATCTGTCGCCCGGCCTTCATGAAGGAGCGGATGGCCGTGGGCGCCGTGTACAGGATGGACACCTTGTACTTCTCGACGATCTCCCACCAGCGGCCCGGGTGCGGGGTGTCGGGCGTGCCCTCGTAGAGCACCTGCGTCGCGCCGTTCGCCAGCGGACCGTAGACGACGTACGAGTGACCCGTGATCCAGCCGATGTCGGCCGTGCACCAGTAGACATCGGTCTCGGGGTGCAGGTCGAACACGTTCTTGTGCGTGAACGCGGTCTGCGTCAGGTAGCCGGCACTCGTGTGCAGGATGCCCTTCGGCTTCCCGGTCGTGCCGCTCGTGTACAGGATGAACAGTGGGTTCTCGGCGTTGAAGCCCTTCGCCTCGTGCTCGGGGCTGGCTTTGGCGACGCTGTCGTGCCACCACAGGTCGCGGCCGTCGGTCCAGGCGATGTCGTTCTCGCCGCGCTTGACGACGATGACGTTCTTGACGCTCTTGCCCTCGCTCTTCTCGAGCGCCTCGTCGACGACCGGCTTGAGCGGGAACACCTTGCCTTTGCGGTACCCGCCGTCGGCGGTGATCACGAGGGACGCCTCGGCATCGTCGATACGCGACGCGAGGCTGTCGGCGCTGAAGCCACCGAAGACGACGGAGTGGATCGCGCCGATGCGCGCCACGGCGAGCATCGAGACGACGGCCTCGGGGATCATGGGCAGGTAGATGGCGACCCGGTCGCCCTCGCCGATGCCGAGCTCGGTCAGCGTGTTGGCGGCGCGCTTGACCTCTTCGGTGAGTTCGGCGTACGTGATGTCACGGGAATCGCCGGGCTCACCCTCCCAGTGGATCGCAACGCGGTCGCCGAGACCGCGGTCGACGTGCCGATCGAGGCAGTTCACGGCGACGTTGAGCTCGCCGTCGGCGAACCACTTCGCGAACGGCGGATTGGACCAGTCGAGCGTCTGGGTGAACGGCTTCGTCCACGTGAGCAGCGAGTTCGCCTGCTCGGCCCAGAATCCGAGCCGGTCGGCGGATGCCTCGTCGTAGAGGTCGGCGCTCGCAACCGCCTGTGCGGCGAATTCGGGGCTGGGCCGGAACCGCCGGATCTCTTCAAGGGCGTGATCGATTTGAACGTTCATAGTGGTCCGGTCGCTCCTTCGCGCGTGTGGATCTGGTGGGTTCGCCTGCCCAAAGAGCACTGTAACGCCTGCGACCGGCGTGGCCCCATTCGAGGACGACGCATGACCCCGGATGCTGGCCTGGCGAGGCGTGCCTGGCGCGGTCTGACGCGGAGTTTCGTGGTCTTTGACGGCCGTTCCCGGGAGAAAACTGTGTGTCGGCACAAATGAGGACAAAAAGTACTTGCGCATGGAAATAGAAGCCCTACACTGAGTACCGCCCGAACACTTGCTTCGAGGCCTGCGGCGTATGGATTCCCCCCAATCCGACGTTGCCGAGGCGGCACCTATTCCCCCCAATGGGTGCCGCCTTCTTCGTGCGGACGAGTGTCTCGGGCGGGCGCTGCCCGTCGGGCTGGTGTGCGCTTTGGTGGTGGCGTGCGCGTCGGTGATCGCGCAGGGGTCTGCGCCACTTCGTTCGCGTGTGCGCGCGAGCGGCTGGCGCAGCGCCGCACCATGTGGCGCACAGCGTGCGAGCCGGAACGTGGCGCCGGCCGCTGGTCCTGGCCGGTGGGTCGGTGTGGCGCGTGTGGAGAACTTCGGCCGCTGGGTTCGTCGTCGGCGTACGGTGCTGTCGCATGCGCTCCCGTATGTTTTTCGGCGCCGCCGGGGCGGTGGCGATCGCAATGGTGTTTGCGGGGTGTGGTGGGGCGCCGCCACCTCGCCCACTCGTCACGCCGACGCAGACCACGCAGGAGCCGATCTTCGGTTCCCAGAGCGACGCATTCGACGCGGCCGTCGTTGCACTTCAGCGGTACATGGATATCGCGAACCAGATCGGTGCCGAGGGCGGCGCAGACCCCGCTCGTCTCTATGAAACGGTCGCTGAGGGGGAATGGGCCTCGAGCGAAGTGGCCATGCTCGAAGACCTCGGGCGCGCTGGTAGACGGCTGGGAGGCCCCGCGGTATTCAGCAACACCCGCCTGATGCAGTACGACGATGCAGGCGGCGTCATCCAGGTGTATGCATGCTTCGACGTTTCCGGTGCCCGAGTTCTCGACGGCGCTGGGAATGACGTCACTCCACCGCGTGAAGAACGTGTTCCATTCCTTGTCACGTTTTCCGTGCTATCCGTGAACGACCTCAAGATATCCAAGGCCGAGGTATGGGACCGACCCGGTATCTGCTGACGTTGACGACATGTTGCGCGGCTCTGATCTCGCTCGCTGCGCCTCCGGCGTGGAGCGCCTCGCGCAACTGCGGAACAACTGGGGTGGCGGTCGGCGTCTGCGGTCCGATCACGAACGGCACAATCGGCTCCGGGGGAGTAGTACTCGATGGGCGGCTGTCGAGCGGTGGCGGGACAGCGAACGGGCGGCCCTCGAGCGCGTGGGGATCACCCGACCGCCCGAGAGGCGCCGATCACCTCGTGGGCGGCCGGCGGTTCGGTGATGACTGCTCGCCGATCATGGGCTGCGGCTGGCCTGCTTCACCTGGTGTGGTGCCGGTGGGGGATTCGTCTGGGGTGTCCGTGCCGGGGGTGACGATTGCTGATGTTGCGTCGTTTGCTCCGGTGGCGCCGAAGGATGCGATGGAGCCGGGGCCGGGGGTCGCGGTGCGGCGGTTGCCGGCGAATTTCATCAGTGGGGCGTCGACGCAGGTGGTGGATGGGGTGCTGTTGGGGCGGTCGGCGGCGGTGCGGTTCACGCCGGTGGGGTTCAGTTGGGCGACGGGTGATGGGGAGCGGGTTGAGGCGTCGACGCCGGGTGCGTCGTGGGAGCGGCTGGGTGTGGGGGAGTTGACGGATACTGCGACGAGTCATCGGTATGCGGAGCGTGGGTGGTATGACGTGCGGCCGGTGGTGACGTATGCGGCGGAGTACCGGTTCGATGGGTCGGGGTGGGTGCCGATCGAGGGCACGCTCGATGTTGCGGGGGAGACGTTCTCGGTGCGTGTGGTGACGGTCGAGACCCGCCTGGTCCGGGGCGATTGCCTGCAGTACCCCCACGATCCCGGCTGCGAATAACCGCACGCCGCGAACGCGAGCGAACGGCGCAGGGACGGGAACGGTGCGGGGACACGAGCGGCGCCAGAGACACGAACAGCGGATGCCTCTCGAGGCATCCGCTGTTCGCTGCTGTGTGTGGTGACCCGGAAGCAATCACACGAAGTGGTTCGCGCGCTCCAGATCTTCGGCGAAGTCGATCTCGACGGCGTAGAGGTCGGAGACGTCCATCGGCTCGACCAGGATGCCGTTGCGCTCGATCGCAAGTTCGAGACCACGCTCGAAGTAGTCCTGGTCGTCGACCCGCTGCAGATAGCTCAGCAGCGTGGCCTTGTCGCGGCTCGAGATGTAGTTGATGCCGACAGCTTCGCCGAGCCCACCCTTGACGGTCTTCGACAGCTCTTTGATGTAGCCCTCGGCGCTGGTCGTGTACTTGACTTCTTCGTCGGACACCTTGGCCGTGTTGACGGTGACGAACGACTGGTCGCGCTCGATGAAGGGCACGGCCCGATCGAGGATGCGCGGATCGAAGACGACGTCGCCGTTCATCCACAGCACGCCGCCCGGCTTCGACGCCTTGAGTGCGCGCATAAGTGACTTCGACGTGTTCGTCTGGTCGTACTCCTCGTTGTAGACGAAGGACGCCTGCGGGAACGCCTCGATGATGTGCTCGAGCTTGTAGCCGACGACGATCGTCACAGCCGGGTTCTTGCCGAACGTGTGCTCGATGTTGTCGAACTGCTGCCGCATGATGGTGCGGCCGTCGCTGAGCTCGGTCAAGGGTTTGGGGAGCGAACGCCCGAGCCGGCTGCCCATGCCGGCTGCGAGGATCACGATTTGGGTGGTCACCTGCATCTCCTTCGGTGGTCGGATGCCCCGCTGACGCGCAGATCGACAGTCGTCGTCTGCGTGCAGTTCACCCGGAAGTTCGAAATCGGACACGCCGTTATGCCGGATTCCAGGTTACCCGGCCCCCCTCCGAGGGACGGAACGGGGTTGACGAACGTCATTCGATCGTGATTCATCACTCAGGGGATGCTCAGGAAATTGGGCGGGGAATGGTGAATCCACCCGGTGGGGGGACGGCGCGCATCCCGGGCGGTTGATACCGTTGCCGGGTGACTTCAGTTTCGCGCTCAGAACCGAACGACGAGGCTCGTGAAGACGCCGTCCCGGAGGGTCCCGCGTCGGCGCCAGTCGAGCCTGTGGAGACCGTGCGCGCCGAGTCCGAGGCGGCGACCGCGGCCGTGAAGCCGACGGCCAAGCCGCGTGCCACGAAGGCGGGATCCGGCAAGGCGACCGCGAAGACGAGCGCGGCCGGCACGACCGCGTCCGGCAAGACGGCCGCGCGGAAGACCTCGGCCGGCAAGACGGCTGCGGCGAAGGCGGCGGCCGGTACGGATGCCGTGGACGGCGTCGAGGGGGCCACGACACCTGATGGCGCGACGGTGGATGCCGCGACGGCGGATGCGGCGACCGTCGATGCCACCCCCGCGACGAAGACCCCGGCAAAGAGGCCGGCAAGGGCACCCCGCACTCGAGCGCCGAAGACCGCGGCCGCCGATCCCGTCGACTCGAGCTCCCGAGCGGAGACGACCGACGGTCCGGACACGGTCGAGCAGGCTGCGGCCGACTCGTCTTCGACCGCGGCGACGAAGGCTCCGCGTGCGAAAACGCCGCGCGCTCGCGCACGCTCCAACGCCGCGGCAGCGCCCGCCGAGGTGGCATCCGCCGAGGTGGCATCCGCCGACGAGGCTGGAGCCAAGCCGCCCGCGGCGTCCAAGCGGACCCCGGCCTCCCGGACCGCATCCAAGTCCGCGGCGACCGCGCGCGGGGAGGCGGCGAAGTCGACTCGCACGACCGCCGAGAAGGGTGCCGCTCGGAGCACGGGTGCCCGCACCCGCGCCGCCGAGTCGACCGCGAAGAAGCGGCCGACGCCGCGCGCGGCCGCGGCGCTCACCACCGAGACCACCGCGGCCGAGCGGCCGCGCAAGGCCGAGCCGACCGGGGACCCCGAGTACCTCGTCGACGAGCTGCCCTTCCCCGAAGATCTCGGCCCGGTGGGAGTGGCCGCCGCGACCGTGCAGACCTCCGCGCCTGCGCCGCCCGAGCCTGCGCCTGAGCCTGCGCCTGCGCCGCCCGAGCCTGCGCCGGTGGCCGCGCCCGTTCCGGCGTCCGAGGCCGAGGCCGAGGCCGAGGCCGAGCCGGTGACCGAGGCCGAGCCCGAGACCGCCGCTGACGCGGTAACCGAGCGTGGATCCGAGACGCAGGCCGAGGCCGAGACGACGATCGCCGACGAGGCGGCCGACCGGGCTGTCGCCGTCGTCGCCGCGCCACCGAAGAAGGCGGGACCGCGCAAGAAGCGCACCCTCAGGGTCGCGCGACCCGCACCGGGAGCCGATGTCCCCGCCGTGCTGCAGGTCGATCAGCTCGTCAAGCGGTTCGGCGCGACCACCGCGGTCGACGGCATCTCGCTTCAGGTGCGTACCGGCTCGTTCTTCGGCGTCGTCGGTCCGAACGGCGCGGGCAAGACGACCACGCTGTCGATGATCACCGGCCTGCTCCGCCCCGACGAGGGCACCGTGCGGATCCACGACATCGACGTCTGGCAGAACCCCACAGCGGCCAAGCGCGCGACCGGCGTGCTGCCCGACCGGCTCCGCCTGTTCGACCGGCTCACCGGGGCTCAGCTGCTCGACTACTCCGGCACGCTGCGTGGACTCGATCACCAGACCGTGCGCGAGCGGGCGTCGGACCTCGCCGCGGCGTTCGGGCTCGAGGACGCGCTCGGTCGGCTCGTCGCCGACTATTCGGCCGGCATGACGAAGAAGATCGCCCTGGCGTGCGCCATGATCCACTCGCCGCGCCTGCTCGTGCTCGACGAACCGTTCGAGTCGGTCGACCCGGTGTCGGCCGCGAACCTCACCGAGATCCTCGAACGGTACGTCGAGGGAGGCGGAACGGTCGTGCTCTCCAGCCACGGCATGGACCTCATCGAGCGCGTCTGCGACTCTGCCGCGATCGTCGTGGGCGGGCATGTGCTCGCCCAGGGCGCGCTCGACGAGGTGCGCCAGGGCCAGACCCTCGAAGACCGCTTCGTGGAGCTCGCGGGCGGCCGCAAGGCCGCCGAGGGCATGGAGTGGCTGCACAGCTTCGTCGACTGAGCGGCAGATCCGCCTGAGCCCGTGCGGGCCTCGTGAAAGGGATCGAACCATGCGGGATGCGCGCGAGAGCGAATCATCGGCATCGGCCGGCGAGCTCGCCATCGTGCCCGTGCACTCCAGCGAGGACGCCCGACGGCTCATCGCGGTGCTGGACGAGGTCTGGGGCGGGGCGGCCCACCTCGATCCCGGCATGGTCGTCGCACTCGGCCACGCCGGGAACTACGTCGTCATCGCCGAGCGCGATGGCGTGCCCGTCGGCGGCGGCGTCGGGTTCTTCGGGCCACCGTCCGAGGCGCTACTGCACTCGCACATCGTCGGTGTGCTGCGCACCGCGGCCGGGGGCGGTGTCGGATACGCCGTGAAGCAGCACCAACGCGAGTGGGGCCTGGCCCGGGGCATCCGCTCGATCACCTGGACCTTCGACCCGCTCGTGAGCCGCAACGCGCACTTCAACCTCACCAAGCTGGGCGTGCACGTCGACGCGTACCTCGGGGACTTCTACGGGTCCATGGACGACGGGATCAACACCGGCCAGGCGACCGACCGGCTGCTCGTGCGGTGGGACATCACCACCGGGCGGCGTGAGCCGGGCGACAGGCCGGCACGTGTCAACGTGACGCCGTGGCTCGTGGAAGATGCAGAGGGCGAGCCGACGCTGCTCGACGATCGGCCGGCCGGCCCGCGCGTGAGCGTCAGCGTGCCTCACGACATCGAGGGTCTCCGCGAGCGCGACCCCGAGCTCGCCCGGCGGTGGCGTTCGGCCGTGCGCGACGCGCTCGGCGGTGCCATGGCGGCCGGATGGCGGGTCGTGGCGTTCGACCGATCAGGTCGGTACCTCCTCGAAAGGAGCTCAGCATGAAGCTCGTCAGTCTCCGCCTGCACCATCTCGAGATGCCGCTCGTGGCGCCGTTCACGACCTCCTTCTCGACGCAGCTCGTTCGCCGGCCGCTCGTGGTCGAGGCACGTGTGCAGTTGGACGGCGACGTCGTCGTCGGATGGGGCGAGTGCGTGGCGATGGACGCGCCCGTGTACTCCGCAGAGTACGTCGACGGGGCAGCCGAGGTCATCCGCCGGTGGATCGCACCGGCGCTGTTCGCCGCCCGGGAGTTCACGGCCGAGAGCGTGGCCGAGCACCTCGCGCCGATCGTCGGGCACCGCATGGCCAAGGCGGCGGTCGAGATGGCGCTCCTCGACGCGCAGTTGCGTCACCGGGACGTGTCGTTCGGCGAGTACCTGGGCGTCACGAGGACGCAGGTACCGTCGGGGGTCTCGGTCGGCATCCACGCATCGATCCCGGAGCTGCTCGACACCGTGGGCGGATACCTCGACGCGGGCTATGCGCGCATAAAGCTGAAGATCGAGCCGGGCAACGACATCGAGGCGGTCCGCGCCGTGCGCGAGCGCTTCGGCGACGATCTGCTGCTGCAGGTCGACGCCAACGCCGCCTACACGCTCGCGGACGCGACCCACCTCCGTCGGCTCGACGAGTTCGGACTGCTGCTCATCGAGCAGCCCCTCGGTGAGGAGGATCTGCGCCAGCACGCGATGCTGGCCGCGCGAGTCTCGACGCCGATCTGCCTGGACGAGTCCATCGTCTCGAGCGCATCCGCGGCTGACGCGATCGCGGTGGGCGCCGCCGCGATCATCAACATCAAGCCCGGTCGCGTCGGCGGCTACCTCGAGGCGCGCCGTATCCACGACCTCGCACGGGCGAACGGCGTCGCCGCGTGGTGCGGCGGCATGCTCGAGACCGGCATCGGCCGAGCCGCGAACATCGCGCTCGCGGCGTTGCCGGGGTTCACGCTTCCCGGGGACATCTCGGGGTCCGACCGGTTCTTCGCCCGGGACATCACGGCCGAGCCGATCGTCATGCACGACGGGGTGGTCGACGTGCCGACGGGGCCGGGGTTCGGGGTCGAGATCGATCCCGGCGCCCTCGCGGCATCCACCGTCGAGGTCAGCGAGGTCGCGCCGTGAAGGCCGCCGGGTAAGCTCGTACGAGCGTGACGACCGGCGGTTCTGCCGGGGGCCAGCAACGGGCGCGACGATGAGGAGCACGGGGTTTTCGCGGGATGACGCAGGCGACGGTGACCGAACGGCCGGAGGCACGTCCGGCGCGCACAGGGATGGCGGCGGAGTTCCTCAGGTTGAAGCTTCGCCTGCTCGCGAACATCTTCAAACGCAGCCCCTGGCAGGTCGTCGGGATCATCCTCGGCCTCGCCTACGGCCTCGGCATCGCGACACTGCTGTTCGTGACGCTCGTCGGGCTGCGGTTCGTCGACGACCTCGACGTCCTCCGCGCGGGCTTCATCGTCGCCGGTTCGGCGACCATGGTCGGATTCATCGTCTTCCCGCTGGTGTTCGGCGTCGACGACACCATGGATCCGCGCCGCTTCGCGCTATTCGGCATCCCCGATCGCACCCTCGCCGTCGGCCTCGGCATCGCCGCGTTCATCGGTATTCCCGCCGTCGTGCTCGCGATCGTCCTGCTCGGCACCGTGGTCACGTGGTCGCGCGGCGTCGGCGAGACGCTCTTCGCCGTCCTGGGCGCCGCGCTCGCGTTCGTGACGTGCCTGCTGCTCGCCCGGGTCGCGACGGGAATCGCCTCCCTGCTGCTCGCGACACGTCGCGCGCGCGAGTTCTCCGGCGTGCTCGGACTGCTCCTGATCGTCGCGCTCTCACCGGTGATCGTGGTGCTCGCGTCCATCGACTGGGCCTCATCCGGCCTCGCCTTGCTCGAAGGCTTCGCCGATGTCCTCAGTTGGACGCCGCTCGGCGCCGCGTTCGCGGTGCCTGCCGACGCGGCCGTCGGCGCGTGGGGCGCCGCGATCCTCAAGCTCGTCATCGCGGTCGCGACGCTCGGACTCGTCTCGCTCGCGTGGGCGCGGCTCGTGGCCGTCATGCTCGTCACTCCGACCCGCGAGGGCTCGACGAAGAGCTATCGCGGTCTCGGCTGGTTCGACCGGTTGCCGCACCGTCCGGCCGGTGCCATCGCGGCCAGGAGCCTCACCTACTGGGTCCGCGACGCTCGGTACTGGGTCTCGTTCATCATGATCCCCGTCGTCCCGGTGCTCGTCATGGTGCCGCTGGCGATCGCGGGCGTGCCCACCACGTATCTGCCGCTGATTCCCGTTCCGCTGATGGCGCTGTTCCTGGGCTGGAGTCTGCACAACGACACGGCGTACGACTCGACCGCGATCTGGCTGCACGTGGCATCCGGCGTGCGCGGCGCCGCCGACCGATTCGGCCGGCTCGTGCCGGTCCTCGCCGTCGGTGTCATCGTGATCGGGCTCGGCAGCGCCATCACGGCAATCGTGCTCGACGACTGGCGCATGGTGCCGTCCGTGATCGGCGTCAGCACGGCGCTGCTGCTGGCCGGGCTCGGCGTGGGCGCCGTGAGCTCCGCGCGCTTTCCGTACCCGGCCGTGAAGCCGGGTGACAGCCCGTTCCAGCAGCCGCAGTCCACCGGAGCGATCACGGCGTTCGTCCAGTCGATCACCATGTTCGGCTCGATCCTGATCGCCGGTCCCGCGATCGTGTTCGCGATCCTCGGCATCCTCGTCGACCCGGAGTGGCATCTCCTCTCACTCATCACCGGCGTCGTGCTCGGCCTCGCGGCGCTGGTGTGGGGCGTCTGGCTCGGCGGGCGGGTGTTCGACCGTCGGGGCCCAGAGATCCTGCAGGCAGCCGTCCGCGCCTAGCCGGCGCCCAGGCGGGGCCGGCGGCGCGCGTAGAATCGAGGGCATGTCTTCGACCCCTCGTGCGAGCATCGCCGACCCCGGCCAGCCGGGCGGCGGCACCGACGTCCTCGACCGCGAGCTCGAGAAGCTCCTCGAAGAGGAGCACATC
>Ga0180223_1001665_pt1 | contig 16076 bp, 10 predicted proteins | sample eDN5th30CKraftOP_FD_151337 | JGI IMG/M metagenome (GOLD analysis project Ga0180223, IMG submission 151337) | Enriched Organic Plus compost microbial communities from Emeryville, California, USA - eDNA 5th pass 30_C Kraft OP (version 2) (version 2) ...
CAACCACCTGCGCGAGGCCGGGATCGAGGCGCGCCCGGTATGCGACCTGGTGCGGGTGACCGACAAGCGCTGGCAGCCGGCGATCGAGGCCTACCTGCGCAGCCATGTCGAGGCCCTGCTGGTCCCGGCCGGGCAGGCGGAGGACGCGGTGCGGGTGTACCGCTCGCTGCAGGGCGCGCGCGCGGTGTACGGGGTCAAGCTGGCCCTGCCCAGCCAGGCCCGCGCCCACCGCCAGGACCGCCTGGCCGAGGACAGCGTCGCCGCCCTGGTCGAGGGCGAGGACGCCGACGCGGTGGCTTACCTGCGCCGCCAGCTCGGCGACCTGCGCTGCGTGGAGACCGAGGCGGAGGTGGTGCGCAGCCGCCAGGGCCTGACCCGCGACGGCCTGGTGGCCAAAGGCGGCGGCATCGAGCGCCGGCGCCTGCCGTCCAGCGGCGAGCTGAAGATCGGCGTGGCCCAGGACGGCGAGCGCCTGCGCCTGCTGCGCGCCGAGCTGGAGAACGCCGAGCGCGAGCTGCGCCAGTGCGAGCCGGAGGCGCGCCGGGCCGAGGGCCTGCGCCAGAAGCTGGCGCGGCTGGAGGGCGAGGACGTGGCCCGCGGCCTGCACGAGCTGCTGCTGCAGTACCGCCAGGTGCTGGCGCGCTACCAGGCGCTGGAGCGCAGCCAGGCCGAGGCGGTCGCCCCGGACCTGCTGCGCCTGGGCGAGCGCGCCACCGCGCTGAAGGCGCAGGTGCAGAAGGCCGAGGCCACCATCGAGGCCCTGGTGCGCGCCGAGGCCCTGGCCCAGGGCGAGCTGGAGCGCCGCCAGGCGCTGCTGCGCGCGCTGCAGGCGCAGGAGGAGATCGTCGCCCGCAACGCGGTGGAGGCCTTCCGCGACCCGCACGTCGATCCCAACCGGGTCGAACAGCTGCGCGAGGAGCTGGAGGCCAAGGGCACCGGCCTGGAGGAGGCGCGCAACCTGTGCGAGCGGCGTGCCCAGGACAACGACCGCCAGCTGGCCGCGCTGCTGCCGGAGGCCTGGAGCCAGCTGCAGCGCTATGCCGGCGCCCACGGCCTGGACCTGGACTTCGCCGCCGACGCCTGGAAGCCGGCGCGCGCGCTGATGCAGCGCGAGCTGGTGCAGCTGCGCGAGACCGAGCTGGTCAACTACCGCGCCGAGGCCGAGCGCGCCTACGAGACCGCGGTGGAGACCTTCCGCTCCAACGTCGCCAACACCCTGCACGACAACTTCGTGCGGTTGAAGGCGCAGATCGACGCGCTCAACCGCACCTTGCGCAACAGCCCGGCGTTCTCCAACAACGAGCGCTACCGCTTCCACTACGAGGTGGTGGCCGAGTACAGGGACCTGCACCGCTTCATCCAGAAGGTGGCTGACGTCGGCGCCGAGGACACCCTGTTCGGCACTGCCGGCGAGGTGCCGGAGGCGTTCCGCCAGCTGATCGAGGACAGCGCCAGCGCGAAGCTGGCTGCCTCGCCGCTGGACGACTACCGCCGCTTCTTCCACTTCGGCGTGGAGATCCGCCAGGACGACCGCGTGGTCGGCACCCTCAGCGAGCGCATGCGCTCGGGCTCCGGCGGCGAGCACCGCGCGCCGCTGTACGTGATCGCCGGCGCCGCACTGGCCGCGGCCTACGGCAAGAGCGAGGCGCACCCGGGCGGCATGGGCGTGATCCTGCTGGATGAGTTCGGCGACAAGATCGACGCCCAGAACGCGCGCGCCACCACCAACTACCTGCGCTCGCTGGGGCTGCAGCTGGTGCTGGCGGCGCCGGATACCGCCCAGGGCACCCTGTCCGGTGTGCTGGACAGCTATATCGAGCTGTTCCGCGACGGCGACCTGCTGCAGGCCGAGCGGGTGGAGGTGAAGGAGGCGGCGCGCGAGCTGCTGCTGTCCGACCAGTTCGACCTGCACCCGGAACTGCTGGCCGAGGAACTGGAGCGGCTGGCGCGGGAGACCGGCGCCACGGCCTGACACGTCCCTGGACGGAACGCCTGCCTGGCTGGCACTCGTCCCCGGCGGCTGCCAGCACGGCGCGCCGGACCGTACTAGTCTCGAAGCTGTCTTCATGGCAGGAGGAAGACATGTTCGAGATGAAGCAGGGCGCGCCGGCCGAGCTGTGGCAGGCGCTGGTGCGGGAAGCAGCCGGGCGCGCCGGCCACCCGCTGGACGAATCGCGCGAGGCCTACCTGGTGTTCGTGCTGCTGCGCTACCAGGGCGACGCGCAGCTGCTGGCGCACACCCATGCCTTGGACTGGTTCCGCGCCCAGGAGCAGGTGGGGCGGCTGCGCGCCGATGCCCTGCGCGACGTGGGCGACCGCTGCCTGCTGGTGGCCGGGCTGTTCCCGGGCCTGGCCGCGCGCCGTCGGGTGAGCGTGGACTACTTCGTGGAACTGGGCCGCGGCGCCTACCGCGGGGTGGCCGAGGCCAGCCGCGCCGCCTATGGCGCCCTGTTCGGCCAGCTGGCCGAGGGCTACCGCGAACTGGTGCAGGTGTTGCGCGGCCTGCGTGGCGAGCCGCAGTTCCGGCACGCCTGGCCGGCACCGGCGGGGCAGACCCGCCACTGAACGCGCTGACGGGCCGCCGCGCGGCGGCCCGGCCCGGTTCCGGTCCCCGGGGCCGAGGGGGATAATCGGGTCTTTCCGTTCCCGTGCACCGCCATGTCGCAGCGCGAGTGGGTGGCCGCCGCCATCCGCAAGATCGAGGCCGACTTCAACCGTTCGGCCGATACCCACCTGATCCCGATGCCGCTGCCCGGCTACCCGGGCATCGACGTCTACCTCAAGGACGAATCCAGCCACCCGACCGGCAGCCTCAAGCACCGCCTGGCGCGCTCGCTGTTCCTGTACGCGCTGGCCAACGGCTGGCTGCACGAGGGCAGCACCGTGGTGGAGGCCTCCAGCGGTTCGACCGCGGTGTCGGAGGCCTATTTCGCCCGCCTGCTGGGCCTGCCGTTCATCGCCGTGATCCCGGCCTCGACCTCGCCGGAGAAGATCGCCGCGATCGAGTTCCAGGGCGGCCGCTGCCACCTGGTCGAGAGCGCCTGCTCGCTCAATGCCGAGTCCGAGCGGGTCGCGCGCGAGACCGGCGGGCACTTCATGGACCAGTTCACCTACGCCGAGCGGGCCACCGACTGGCGCGCGAACAACAACATCGCCGAGGCCATCTTCAAGCAGATGGCGCAGGAGCCGCACCCGGTGCCGGCCTGGATCGTGTGCGGCCCGGGCACCGGCGGCACCAGTGCCACCCTCGGCCGCTACGTGCGCTACCGCCGCCACGCCACCCGGGTGCTGTGCGCCGACCCGGAGGACTCGGTGTTCTTCGACTACTACCGCGGCGCGCGCGAGGGCCGCGGCGACCCGGGCCTGTCGCTGCCGCGCGGCTCGCGCATCGAGGGCATCGGCCGGCCGCGGGTGGAGGCCAGCTTCATCCCCTCCTGCGTGGACGCGATGGTCAAGGTGCCCGACGCCCTGAGCCTGGCGGCCATGCGCCACGTCAGCGCGGTGCTGGGGCGCCGCGTCGGCGGCTCCACCGGCACCAACTTCGTCGGCGTGCTGCGCGCGGCCCAGGCGATGCACGAGGCGGGGCAGGGCGGCTCGATCGTCACCATCCTGTGCGACAGCGGCGACCGCTACGCGCACAGCTACTACAACCCGGACTGGTACCGCCGCCACGGCATCGAGGTGGAGCAGGCGGACCGCGCCATCGCCGCCGCGGTGGCCGGGGAACCGCTGCCGCTGGAGGCCTGCGGCGAGCTGTGAACCGCCCCGGCGCGGGTTGAATTCCGCGCCGCCGGGGCCATCTGTCATGACATGCGCGGCGCCGCCGCATCGCCCCCCGAGGTCCCATGGACAATCCGCTGCTCGACTTCTCCGGCCTGCCCCGCTTCGACCAGATCCGGCCCGGGCACATCGGCCCGGCCATCGATGCCCTGCTGGCGCAGGCCGAGGCCGCGGTGAAGCACGCCGAGACCGTCAGCCCGGTGACCTGGGACGGCTTCGTCACCCCGCTGGAGGACGCCACCGAGCGCCTGTGGCGGGCCTGGGGCCAGGTCCAGCACCTGCAGGCGGTGGTGAACACGCCGGAGCTGCGCGAGGCCTACAACGCCAACCTGCCCAAGGTGACCCGCTTTGGCGCGGCGCTGGGCCAGAACCTGGCGCTGTACTCGCAGTACAAGGCCCTGGCCGCCTCGCCCGAGTACGCCGGCTACGACCCGGTGCGGCGCAAGGTGGTGGAGAACGCGCTGCGTGACTTCCGCCTGGGGGGCGCCGAGCTGGACGAGGCGGCCAAGCAGCGCTTTGCCGCCATCCAGGAGGAACTGGCCGCGCTGTCGGCGAAGTTCGCGCAGAACGTGCTGGATGCCACCGACGCCTTCGCCCTGTACGTGGAGGACGAGTCGCGCCTGGCCGGGCTGCCGGCCGAGGTGGTGGCTGCCGCCCGCGCGGCCGCGGAGAAGGACGGCAAGCCAGGCTGGAAGCTGACCCTGCAGATGCCGTGCTACCTGCCGGTGCAGACCTACGCCGAGGACCGCGGCCTGCGCGAGGCGCTGTACCGCGCCCACGGCCTGCGTGCCTCCGAGGCCGGCCCGGCCGAGTGGGACAACAGCGGCAACATCGACCGGATCGTCGCCCTGCGCGGCGAGCTGGCGGCCCTGCTGGGCTTTTCCAGCTACGCCGAGTATTCCCTGGCGACCAAGATGGCGCAGAGCCCGGACGAGGTGCTGGCCTTCCTGCGCGACCTGGCCGCGCGCGCGCTGCCGTACGCGCGCCGCGACCGCGCCGAGCTGGAGGCCTTCGCCCGCGACGAGCTGGGCCTGGATGAGCTGCAGCCCTGGGACATCGCCTGGGCCAGCGAGAAGCTCAAGCAGGCCCGCTACAGTTACTCCGAGCAGGAGGTGAAGCAGTACTTCACCGAGCCGAAGGTGCTGGGCGGCCTGTTCGCCGTGATCGAGTCGCTGTACGGGGTGAAGGTGAAGCCGGACAGCGCGCCGGTGTGGCACGAGGACGTGCGCTTCTACCGGGTGGAGGACGCGCACGGCCGCCTGCTCGGCCAGTTCTACCTTGATCCGTACGCGCGCGAGGGCAAGCGCGGCGGCGCGTGGATGGACGACTGCCGCAACCGCCGCATGTGCGCCGACGGCGTGCAGACGCCGCTGGTGTACCTGGTGTGCAACTTCGGCAAGGGCGTGGACGGCAAGCCGGCCACCCTGGGCTTCAACGAGGTCACCACCCTGTTCCACGAGATGGGCCATGGCCTGCACCAGCTGCTGACCGCGATCGGCGAGCTGCCGGTGGCCGGCATCAATGGCGTGGAATGGGACGCGGTGGAGCTGCCCAGCCAGTTCATGGAGAACTTCTGCTGGGAGTGGGAGCGGGTGCAGGCGATGACCGCGCACGTGGACAGTGGCGCGCCGCTGCCGCGCGCGCTGTTCGAGCGGATGCTGGCGGCGAAGAACTTCCAGGCCGGCATGTTCACCGTGCGCCAGCTGGAGTTCGGCCTGTTCGACATGGAGCTGCACAGCCGCTTCGATCCGGCGCAGGACAGCGTGCTGCAGCTGCTGGAGCGGATCCGCGACGAGGTCGCGGTCAACCGCGCCCCGGCCTGGCACCGCTTCCCGCACCAGTTCAGCCACATCTTCGCCGGTGGTTACGCGGCCGGGTACTACAGCTACAAGTGGGCCGAGGTGCTCAGCGCCGACGCCTATGCCGCGTTCGAGGAAGCGCCTGGCCAGCTTGCCGAGACCGGCGCGCGCTTCCTGCGCGAGATCCTCTCCCGCGGCGGCAGCCGCAGCGCGCTGGAGAACTTCAAGGCCTTCCGCGGCCGCGAGCCGAGCATCGACGCCCTGTTGCGCCACAACGGCATGGCGGCGTGAGAGCTCCTCTCCCTCTTTCCGGACGGGAGAGGGGACGGGTGTGAGGGCGGGCTTCGGGCACGTTTTGGTGTGTGGCTTCGCTTGGCTTTTGCGCGTGGCCCGGCAAGGCCGGAGGCCGCGTCCGCACTGGGTTGGTGCCGGTCCCTTGCCTGGCCGCCCAATCGGGCGGCGACCCTGTCCCACCAATCCCGAATCACGAATCACGAATCACGAACACAAAAAAGCCCGGCGAAAGCCGGGCTTTTTTGTGTTCGTCAGCGCGTCACTTACACCCGCGCGAACACCAGGGTGGCGTTGGTACCGCCGAAGCCGAAGCTGTTGGACATCACCACGTCCAGCTGCGCATCGCGACTCTCGCGCGCGATCGGGAAGCCCTCGGCCTTCGGGTCCAGGGTCTCGATGTTGGCCGAGCCGGCGATGAAGCCGTCGCGCATCATCAGCAGGCTGTAGATCGCCTCGTGCACGCTGGCCGCACCGAGCGAGTGGCCGGACAGCGCCTTGGTCGAGGAGATCGGCGGCATGTCCTCGCCGAACACCTCGCGCACCGCGTTGAGCTCGACGATGTCGCCCAGCGGGGTCGAGGTGCCGTGGGTGTTGAGGTAGTCGATCTTGCGCCCGCCCAGGCCTTCCAGCGCCATGCGCATGCAACGCACCGCGCCTTCGCCGGACGGGGCCACCATGTCGGCGCCGTCGGAGGTCACGCCGTAGCCCACCAGCTCGGCGTGGATGCGCGCGCCGCGGGCCACCGCGTGGTCCCAGTCCTCCAGTACCAGCATGCCGCCGCCGCCGGCGATGACGAAGCCGTCGCGGCCGGCATCGTACGGGCGCGAGGCCTTCTCCGGGGTCTCGTTGTATGAGGACGACAGCGCGCCCATGGCGTCGAACATCACGCTCATGGTCCAGTCCAGGTCCTCGCCGCCGCCGGCGAACACGATGTCCTGCGCGCCGTGGCGGATCAGGTCCGCGGCCGCGCCGATGCAGTGCGCCGAGGTCGCGCAGGCGGCGCTGATCGAATAGCTGACGCCCTTGATCTTGAACGCGGTGGCCAGGTTGGCGGACACCGTCGAGCACATCGTGCGCGGGACCATGTACGGGCCGACCTTGCGCACGCCCTTGGCGCGCAGCAGGTCGGCGGTCTCCACCTGCCAGTGGCTGGAACCGCCGCCGGAACCGGCGACCAGGCCGGTGCGCGGATGGCTCACCAGGGCCTCGTCCAGGCCGGCGTCGGCGATGGCGTCGCGCAGGGAGACGTAGCTGTAGGCCGCCGCGTCGCTCATGAAGCGCTTGAGCTTGCGGTCGATCACCGCGTCCAGGTCCAGGTCCACCGCACCGCCGACCTGGCTGCGCAGGCCGTGCTCGGCGGCGTCGGGCAGGTGGCGGATTCCGGCGCGTCCTTCGCGCAGCGCGGCCGAGACGGTGTCCAGGTCGTTGCCCAGGCAGGAAGCGATGCCCATGCCGGTAATGGCGACGCGACGCATGGTCAGAAATCCTCCGTCGAGGTGAACAGGCCCACGCGCAGGTCCTTGGCGGTGTAGATCTCGCGACCGTCCACCAGCATGCGCGCATCGGCCTGGGCCATCACCAGCTTGCGGTTGATCACGCGGCTGATGTCGATCTCGTAGGTGACCAGCCTGGCGGTCGGCAGCACCTGGCCGAAGAACTTGACCTCGCCGCAGCCCAGGGCGCGGCCGCGGCCCGGGGCGCCCAGCCAGGTCAGGTAGAAGCCGACCAGCTGCCACATGGCGTCAAGGCCCAGGCAGCCGGGCATCACCGGATCGCCGATGAAATGGCACTGGAAGAACCAGAGGTCCGGGCGGATGTCGAGCTCGGCGCGGATGAAGCCCTTGCCGTACTTGCCGCCGTCCTCGTTGATCTCGACGATGCGGTCGAACATCAGCATCGGGTCGGCGGGCAGGCGGGCGTCACCGGTGGCGAACAGCTCACCACGGGCGCTGGCTTCCAGCTGCTCGCGGGTGAACGAAGAAGCGCGGTTCATGCGGAATCCGGTGGAGAAAGCACTAAAAGCGTGCCCGAGGGCGGCGTTTCAATCAAATGTTTGACACCGGCGCGCCCGGCGATCACCCGCCGCCGGCCCATCCATCCGCGCGCGGCGGTCTGCCTGGCGGGCCGCGGGCGCCGGGTCGCGCCGGGTGCGCCGCGGCGGTCCACAATGGCGGGCGATGCAGTCCCCGCCCGTTCCCGCCCAGCGCAAGATCATCCACGTGGACATGGACGCGTTCTACGCGTCGGTCGAGCAGCGCGACGATCCCTCCCTGCGCGGCCGCCCGGTGGTGGTGGCCTGGCGCGGGGCGCGCTCGGTGGTGTGCGCGGCCTCCTACGAGGCGCGCGGGTTCGGGGTGCGATCGGCCATGCCGGCACTGCGCGCCGAGCGCCTGTGCCCGGACGCGGTGTTCGTGCCGCCGGACTTCCCGCGCTACCGCGCGGTCTCCCGCCAGGTGCGGCAGATCATGCTCGAGCACACCGACCTGGTGGAGCCATTGTCGCTGGACGAGGCCTACCTGGACGTGACCGTGAACAAGACCGGCCTGCCCAGCGCCACCGCGGTGGCCGAGGCGATCCGCGCCAGGATCCGCGCCGAGACCGGGCTGACCGCCTCGGCCGGGGTGGCGCCGAACAAGTTCCTGGCCAAGATCGCCTCGGACTGGAACAAGCCCGACGGCCTGTTCGTGATCCGCCCGCAGCACGTGGAGCGGTTCCTGACCCCGCTGCCGGTGGAACGCATCCCCGGGGTGGGCCGGGTGATGCAGGGCAAGCTGGCGCAGTTGGGCATCGCCACCGTCGGCGACCTGCGCCAGCGCCCGCTGGAGGAACTGCAGCGGCGCTTCGGCAGCTTCGGCGCGGCCCTGTACCGGCGCGCGCGCGGCATCGACGAGCGCCCGGTGGAACCGGAGCAGCCGGTGCGCTCGGTTTCCTCCGAGGACACCTTCGCCCAGGACCTGCCGCTGGAAGCGCTGGAGCCGGCGATCCGGCAGCTGGCGGAAAAGACCTGGAACGCCTCCCGCCGCGCCGGCCGCGCCGGGCACACCGTGGTGCTCAAGCTCAAGACCGCGCAGTTCCGCATCCTTACCCGCAGCCTGACCCTGGAGCGGCCGCCGGCCTCGGCCGCCGAACTGGGCGAGCTGGCCTGCGCCCTGCGCGCGCGGGTGGCGCTGCCGGCCGACACCCGCTACCGGCTGGTAGGCGTGGGCCTGTCCGGCTTCCGCGACGCCGAGGAAGTGGCGCCGCAGGGCGACCTGTTCGGCGAGCTGGCCGTGCCCGCGGACGCGCCGGCGCGCTAGCCCCTTTGGCAGGGGGCGGGGGGGTGGACCGCCGGCTACCATCCGCCATCCGCGCCTGCCGGCGCGATCGGCGTCGCCGCGGCCTTGCGCGAACATCGGCCGTGGACGGCGCCGCCCAGCCGCCAATCCGGAGCCTTCATGTCCCAGCTGTCCCGCGCCTCCGTCCTCGCCCTGTCCCTGCTGCTGGCCCCGGGCCTGGCCGCCGCCAGCCCGGCCGCCGCTGCCAACCGCCCGGCCGCCGAAGCCAGCGCCGCCGCGCAGGCCCTGCGCGAGCTGTACACGGCCGAGTGGGAATGGCGCCAGCGCGAGTACGGCTACGAGTACGTCGAGGGTCGCTGGCAGCCGGGCAGCCGCCTGCCCGCGGTCGCCCCGCGCGACTGGGAGCGGCGCGTGGCCTACTGGGAGCAGGTGCTGCGCAGGCTCGACGCGATCCCGGCCGCGGCGCTGCCGCCGGAGGAACGGATCAACGCCGAGGTGTTCCGGGCGATGGTGGAGGCCGACCTCAACAACGCCCGCTGGCGCACCTGGGAGGCGCCGTTCAACAGCGACAGCTTCTTCTGGGCCGAGATCGTGCCCTGGGCGCCGTACCGCAGCGAGGCCGAGTGGCGCCGCTTCATCGCGCGCCTGCGCGACGTGCCGCGCTACTTCGCCGACCAGCGCGCCAACATGGAGGCCGGCCTGGCGCGCGGCTGGAGCGTGCCGCGCGCCTCGCTGGACGGGCGCGACCGCACCATCGAGCCGTACACCCGCACCGGCGCCGGCAACCCGGCGCTGGACGTGTTCGACGCGATCCCTACCTCGGTCCCGGAGGAGGTGCGCCGCGCCCTGCGCGAGGAAGGCCGCAAGGTGGTGCTGGAACAGGTGGTGCCGGCCTACGCCGGGCTGCTGGACTACTTCCGCAACCAGTACCTGCCGCGCACCCGCACCACGGTCTCGGCGCGCGACCTGCCCGGCGGCGCGGAGTTCTACCGCAGCCAGATCCGCGAATACGTGACCTTGGACATGACCCCGGAGCAGGTCCACCAGCTGGGCCTGGCCGAGGTCGAGCGGATCTCGGCGGAAATGCGCCAGGTGATGGCGCGCGCAGGCTTCCAGGGCAGCTTCGCCGAGTTCCTGCAGTTCCTGCGCACCGATCCGCGGTTCTACGCCAGGACCCCGCGCGAGCTGCTGGCGGCGGCCTCGTACCACGCCAAGCGCATCGACGGCGAGCTCAACCACGTGATCGGCACCCTGCCGCGCTACCGCTTCACCATCCGCCCGGTGCCGGACGACATCGCGCCCAACTACACCTCCGGCCGCGGCGGCCTGGAGTCGTGCCTGTTCAATACCTGGGACCTGCCGTCGCGGCCGCTGTACAACCTGCCGGCGCTGGTGCTGCACGAGTGCGCCCCCGGCCACAGCCTGCAGGCCGCGCTGGCGCTGGAGGCGCCGGCGCGCCCCGAGTTCCGCCAGCAGGTGTACTTCTCCGGCTACGGCGAGGGCTGGGGCCTGTACACCGAATGGCTCGGCACCCAGATGGGGATCTACGAGACCCCGTACGAGGAGTTCGGCCGCCTGACTTTCGAGATGTGGCGCGCCGCGCGCCTGGTGATCGACACCGGCCTGCACGAGTACGGCTGGAGCCGGCAGCAGGCGATCGACTACCTCGCCAGCCACACCGCGCTGGCGCACATCGACATCGTCAACGAGGTCGACCGCTACATCTCGTGGCCGGGGCAGGCGCTGTCCTACTACGTCGGCTACCGCACCATCCTCGACCTGCGCCGCGAGGCCGAACGCGAGCTGGGCGCGCGCTTCGACCAGAAGGCCTTCCACGACCGCATCCTCGGCCTGGGCGCGGTGCCGCTGACGACCCTGCAGCGCGAGGTGCGCGCGTTCATGGCCGAGGCCAGGGACAAGCCGGCGGCGGCCGCGGCGCCCTGATCCGCGGGGCGCGGCGCGGACGGACGGCGCCGCCCGCACCGCCGGCGCGCGCTCAGGGCGTGCGGTACTGCAGCGCCAGCGCGTACTCGCGGCCGGGCTGGTTGTACCAGGCCACGGTCTCGTACTGGCGGTCGAACACGTTGCTGGCCTTGGCCTGCACGGTCCAGGCCGGGGACAGGGTCCATTCCAGGCGCAGGTCGAGCAGGCCGTAGCCCCCCAGGCGGGTGGTATTGGCCACGTCGTCGTAGCGCCGGCCGGCGCCGCTGACGGTCAGGCCGGCGGCGAACGCGCCGAAGCGGCGGTCCAGGTCGATCCGACCGCTGCGGCGCGCGCGCCGCGGCAGCCAGTTGCCGTCGTTGAGGCCGTCGCTGTCGTTGCGCGGATCCAGCCAGCTCAGTTCCAGCGCCAGGTCGAAGCCGGCCAGCGCGGTGGCCGCGGTCAGCTCGGCGCCGCGGATGCGGGCGCGGTCGATGTTCACCAGGTTGAAGCCGGTGTCATAGCCGATCAGTTCGTCGATCCGGGTCTGGAACACGTCCACGCCCAGGCTCCAGCCTTCGCCCTGGCCGTGCACGCCAAGGTTCACGCTGCGCGACTCCTCCGGTTCCAGCAGCGGATTGCTGAAGCCGGGGTAGTACAGGTCGTTGAAGGTCGGTGCCTTGAAACCGGTCCCGGCGCTGGCGCTCAGCCGCCAGGTTTCACCCAGGGCCAGGCCGTAGCCGAGGCTGCCGGTGGCGTGGTTGCCGAACTGGGCGTTGTCGTCGTTGCGCGCGCTGGCCTGCAGCGAATGCGCGCCGAAGCGGCCCTGGTACTCGACGAAGGCGCCGAGGTTGTCGCGGCGGCCGCGCTCGAAGCCGGCGCTGCTGGAAACGCGGTCGTCCTGCCAGTCCAGTCCGGCGCTGAACAGCTGCCCCGCGCCGAAGCCGGCGTCCAGCTGCAGCGAGGCCAGGTCGCGGCGGGTACGGTAGCTGTTGACCAGGCGGCGCGCGCCGTCCTGGCGGTAATAGCCCTCGGCGTCGTCGCGGGTGCGGCCGGCCTGGGCCTGCAGCGAGACGCGCTCGCCCAGGCGCCAGTCCAGGCGCGCGCCGGCCACCTGCTGCAGGTTGTCGGCCTCGTTGCCGCTGTACGGGCCGCCGTCGTACTCGTTGCGGCTGTCCGAATCCAGCAGGTGCGCCTGCAGCTCCACGTCCTCGCCAAGCTTGGTCCCGGCGCGCAGGTTGAGCGAGTTGTTGCGGTGGCCGTCGCGGTCCGGCTCGTCGACATAGCAGCCGGCGCCCCAGCCGGCGGCGGTGCCGCGGCAGGCGTCGAAGCCGTCTTCCTCGCGGTGGCCGGCGCGGGCGGAGACCCAGCCGCGCTCGCCGCGCCAGGACAGGCCGGCATTGGCCTCGCGCAGGGCGTGGCTGCCCACCCCCAGGCGCAGGTCCTGGCGCAGGCCCTTGCCGGCGCCGCGGGTGAACACCTGGATCACGCCGCCGATCGCCTCCGGGCCGTACAGGCTCGAGCGCGGTCCGCGCACGATCTCGATCCGCTCCACCTGGTCCAGCGGGATGTCCTGCAGCGCCGGCATGCCGTTGCTGGCCGCGCCGATGCGCATGCCGTCCACCAGCATCAGCACGTGGTCGGACTCGGTGCCGCGCAGCATCAGCGCGCTGACCTTGCCGTGCCCGCCCTGGTTGGACAGGTTGACGCCGGCGCGGCCGCGCAGCAGGTCCTGCAGCGAGCCGGCCTGGCTGCGCTCGATGGTGGCGCGGTCGATCACCTGCACCGGAACCAGGCTCTCGTGCACGGACTGGACGGTGCGGGTGGCGGTGACCACGACCTCGTCCAGGTCGGTGGCGGCCTCCAGCGCGCAGGCGCTGGCCGGCGCCAGGGCCGCGGCCACGGCAAGGCATAGGGGACGGAACGGGAACGGCTTCATGCATCTCTCCTGCTGTCGCGCACGCCCGCGCGACCGGTGGCGTGGGGCTGCGAGGGAGAGAGGCAAACGCCAGGCGCGTGCGACCGCACGCGGCTGCCGCCCGCAATGCCCTCCGCATCGCAACCAGTCGTCTTCCGGGCCGGTCTCCGGGCTCGCGGGCGAACAGGCGCATGGCCTGCTCCATCCGGGCGCCTTCCCATGCGCGGGGCACAGTGGCGGTGTTGCCCGGACTTGTCCTGCTTACCGTTGCGGGGGCAGCGCCGGAATGTCCGCGCGGCCCTGCGGCCGCGGCGGAGTCACCGGCTTCCCGTTTCAACCGCGGCCCATGCCGCGGTCACCCGAAAGTGGGCGCAGTCTATGCCTATCGGCGGGGGCGGGCAATGGAGCGGGATGGCGGGCAGGCCGTGCAGCCATGCCCGCGGACCGTGCGGTCAGCGTAGCGACTGCACGAACGCGGCGGCGATGGCTTCCAGGCCGGCCTGGTCCTCGGCGTCGAAGCGGTCGGGCTCCGGGCTGTCCAGGTCGAACACGCCGAGCAGGGTGTCGCCGCCCACCAGCGGCACCACCAGCTCCGAGCGCGAGGCCGAATCGCAGGCGATATGCCCGGGGAAGGCGTGCACGTCGGCCACGCGCTGGGTCTGGCGGGTACGCGCGGCCGCGCCGCACACGCCCTTGTCCAGCGGGATGCGCACGCAGGCCGGCAGGCCCTGGAACGGACCCACGACAAGTTCCTTGCCGTCGTAGAAGTAGAAGCCGACCCAGTTGAGCGCGGGCAGGGCGTGGTAGACCAGCGAGGACAGGTTGGCGGCGTTGGCGACGCGGTCGCGCTCGCCGTGCAGCAGGCCGCGCACCTGGGCCAGGAGCTGTTCGTACTGTTCCGGCTTGCTGCCGGTAAGCGGGATGGCGGAGAAGGACATGCGCGCATGTTACCCGCAGCGCTGGCCGGGCATCGCCCGGATCGCGGGATGCTGCGTGGCGCGTATGATCCGCCGGCCGCATCGTGCGGCCGCCTGGAGTTGGACATGGACCTGCGCAGCCTCGACCGCCTCTACGTCACCGGCACCGATACCGGCGCCGGCAAGACCGTCGCCAGCTGCAGCCTGCTGCATGCGCTGCGCCGGACCGGGCGGCGCGCGGTGGGGATGAAGCCGGTGGCCAGCGGTTGCGCGCTGGTGGATGGCGCCTGGCGCAACGAGGATGCGCTGGCGCTGCAGGCGGCCAGCGCGCCGCGCCCGGCCTACGCCGACCTCAACCCGTTTGCGTTGCCGCAACCGCTGGCGCCGGAACTGGCCGCGCGCGCCGCGGGCATCGAGGTCGCGCTGCCACCGGCGCTGGAGGCCTTCGCCCGCCTGCGCGCGCAGGCCGACGTGGTCGTGGTCGAAGGCGTGGGCGGCTGGGCCGCGCCGTTGGCCGGCGACCTGGACCAGGCCGACCTGGTGCGTGCGCTGCGCGCGCCGGTGGTGCTGGTGGTCGGGATGCGCCTGGGCTGCCTCAACCATGCGCGGCTGACCGCGCGCGCCATCGCCGCCGACGGCCTGCGCCTGGCCGGCTGGATCGCCAGCGAGGTCGATCCGGACATGGCCTGCCGCGAGGACAACCTGGAGCTGCTGTCCGCGCGCCTGGACGCGCCCTGCCTGGGACGGCTGCCGTACGTGCCGGCGCCCGATCCGGAACGCATGGCGGCAGGATTGGCGCTGGCCGGCTGAACCCGCCGGGCCAGCGCCAGGGGCAGCATCAGTCGAAGCCGGCCAGGGTGGTCTTGCCGATCGCCGTGCCGCTCTCCAGCAGCGCGTGCGCCTTGCGCAGGTTGGCGGCGTTGATCGTGCCCAGCGAGCCGGTGCGGGTGGTGGCGATGGTCCCGGCGTCCGCCAGGCGCGCCACCTCGCGCAGGATCTCCTGCTGGCGCTGCAGGTCGGCGGTGCCGAACAGCGGGCGGGTGAACATCAGCTCCCAGTGCAGCGACAGGCTCTTGCGCTTGAGCGGCATCACGTCCAGCGCGGCCGGGTCGTCGATCAGCGCGATCCGGCCCTGTGGCGCGATCAGCTCCACGACATCGGCCAGGTAGCGGTCGGTATGGGTGGTGGAGAACACGAACGCCGGCGCGCCGAGGCCCAACGCCGCGACCTGCGGCGCCAGCGGCTGGCGGTGGTCGAGCACGTGGTGGGCGCCCATCTTCTTCACCCAATCCACCGTTTCCGGGCGCGAGGCGGTGGCGATCACGGTCAGCCCGGTCAGTGCCCGCGCCAGCTGCACGGTGATCGAGCCGACGCCGCCGGCACCGCCGATCACCAGCAGGGCATTGGCCGCGCCCGGCACCGGGTCGTCCACGCGCAGGCGGTCGAACAGGGTTTCCCAGGCGGTCAGCGAGGTCAGCGGCAGCGCCGCGGCGTCCTCGTCGCCCAGGGTCTGCGGCGCATGCGCGGCGATCCGCGCGTCCACCGCCTGCAGCTGGGCATTGCTGCCGGGACGGTCGATCTGGCCGGCGTAGAACACGCGGTCGCCGGGCTGGAATCCCTGCACCTGGCTGCCCACCGCGCGCACCCGGCCCACGGCATCCCAGCCCAGGATGCGGTGCTCGCCCGGCTCGGGCCGCGCCGAGAGACGCACCTTCACGTCCACCGGGTTGACCGAGATCGCCTGCACTTCGACCAGCAGGTCGTGCGCCGCGTACTCCGGATCGGGCAGTTCCAGGTCCAGCAGCGAGCGCGGGTCGGAAACAGGCAGGGGTTGTGCGGTACCGATCGCTTTCATGGCGTGCTCCACGCTGTCGGGGGAGCGCAATTTCGCGCTTCTCCCGTTGCCATGGAAGTGCCCGCCGGGCGTGCGCACGGTGATGGCGTCGGCGATCCCACCGCCGAGGGCCTGGGACGTCGCGCATGCCTCGCGCACCCCGGTTGCCGGGGCCGGCCGCCCCGGGCGCCGGCGCCGGAACCGGGACAAAAAAAGGGTTCTTCTCCCAACTGAGGGGAGAGAGGCGCACGGCCGACCCGGCAGAATTGTTGTTCTCGAGGCAACAAAACGGGGCCGGCCGTGGCCGAAGTGGATTGTATGTCCCAGCTGGGTGGCTGG
>Ga0180223_1001667_pt1 | contig 16039 bp, 16 predicted proteins | sample eDN5th30CKraftOP_FD_151337 | JGI IMG/M metagenome (GOLD analysis project Ga0180223, IMG submission 151337) | Enriched Organic Plus compost microbial communities from Emeryville, California, USA - eDNA 5th pass 30_C Kraft OP (version 2) (version 2) ...
GCGCGGCGAGCGCCAACGCCGCCGAGAAGGCCGGGCGGTCGATTGTCACCACGTACCAGATCAGGATGAAGATCGGGATCAGGTAGTACCAGCTGTGCCGCAGAACGGTGACGACATTCTTCGTGCTGCCGGTGGCCGACGGCGCGAGATTGTCGGCGCGGGCGCGCAGATGCACCGCAAGGAACACGGCGAGATAGTAGAGCAGAGCCGGCACGATGGCCGAGATGATGATCGTGCTGTAGGGAATGCCGGTGAAATCCGACATCAGGAATGCCGCCGTGCCCATCACCGGCGGCAGCAGCGCGCCGCCGGTCGAGGCGGTGGCTTCCACCGCCGCGGCGTAAGTCGGTGTCAGGCCCGTGCGGATCATCAGGGGAATTGTGAACGAGCCGGTGGTGACAACGTCGGACGTGGGCGAGCCTGAAATCGAGCCGTAGAGACCGGACGACACCACGGCAACTTTGGCCGGTCCACCGACCTGCTTGCCGACAAGGCCGTTGGCCACGTCGAAGAAGAAGTCGCCGCCGCCCGCGGCATCGAGCACGGTGCCGAATGCGACGAAGGCGAATACCAGAAGTGCGGCAACGCTGAGTGCCGGACCGAACAGCCCGTTGGTCGTGAACACGATCTGGTAGAGCATGTCCTCGAGGCTGAGTTCGCGGTGCCAGAACGGACCGGTCAGCAAATGGCCGAACACGCCATAAAGCAGAAACACCAGCACGACCGCGACCAGGGTCATGCCGATACAGCGGCGCGTCGCTTCAAGAACGAGGGCGATGAGGACGACGCCCGCGATCTGGTCGGCGAGATTGAGGCCGTCGATCATCGGCAACCGCATCTCGTAGATCGGCTGCATTATTGTGAAGTAGACCGGTATGGCGATCGAAACGACCGCAGCCGCCCACGAAAAAAGAGAGCGCCCGGTCGGCCGGTCGGGATTGCCGGTGGTGGTCAGGAAGGCGACGGCGAGGATCGCGCCGATGAACCAGTTCAGGGCGTACTGGCTCTGCACGTAAACGCCGAAAGCCAGCATGATGAAGAACGCCGTTGTCGCGACCGCAATGATCGAAACCAAGGTGTTCTCGAGCTTTCCGAGCTGACGCGCGCGTCCCGGCGCCAGAGTTCGCACGACTTTCGCGAACACGTTCATATCCTTCTGGCGTCGGCCGTTTGGACGTGAAGTCAGTGAAGACGGCGGCCGCGGCGGTCGCCGTCTCCTGGCGTGTCTGAAATCTTACAGTAGCCCGGCGTCCTTGTAGGCCTTCATCGCGCCGGGAGCGAGACCGATCGGGCCCACGTCGGTGAGGCCCTTCTTGCCCATGCGCGCGAACGACGGATAGGCCTTGGTCAGATAGTCGAAGTGATTGATCAGGCCCTTGGTGATCGTTTCCGCATCGGCGTCCGACATTTTGTCGGACGCATAGAGGACGACGAAGCCGGTCACGGTCTTCACGTCCGCGGTTTCGAACGTGTAGGTCTTGGCCGGAATGGTCACGCTCTTGGTGCCGGCTTCGGCATTGATCTTGGCAATGGCCGCATCCGGGATCGCCAGCATCTTCAGCGGCACGTCGTTGGCGAGCCGGTTGAGCTGCGACGAGGGGAAGGCGAGCATGTTCAGGACGATGTCGACCTGGCCGGCCTTGAGCATGTCGAGGCCGTCATTGTAGGCGACGTATTCGACACGGCCGCCCCAGGCGGCGACATCCTTCATCGAGATGCCGGCGGCTTCGAACACCTGTTCGCCGGCGATGGCCATCATTGTGCCGCGCTTGTTGAGCGCGATACGGACCGCCTTCTTCTCCTTGGCGATCTGGTCGAGGCCGGTAAACGGAGCATCCTTGCGCGCGACGATCTGAATGGTGGCGGCCGGATCGAGCAGTGCGATGGCACGGAGGCTGGTGATCTTCGACTTGAACGGCGCTTCGCCTTTCGTGGCCCGCAGCGCCATTTGTGCATGGGCGATGCCGAGTTGGGCCTTGCCTTCGGTCACGAGCAGGAGGTTCGCGGCATCGACGCCGGGTTCATAAGTGAAGGACGAGCCGGGCACCTGCTGCTGGATGGTCTGGCCGATGGCAGCGCCCATGGCGCTCCAGGCGCCGCCGACGGAACCGCCGGACAGGGTGATCTTCAGCGGATCGGCGACTGCCGTGCCGGCTGCGAGGGCCGCGCTCAAGCCAAGGGCGGCAAGAAGGGATCGCTTCAGGTTACGTCGCATCGAAATCCTCCAATCTCGTTTACAGGTTATCCCGTTGAATTTGGTCGCACGAGTAGAGTGTCGGACTGGCTTTGACAGGCGCCTCCCATGCGCCCCGGGGCAAACCCGTTCCGGCCCGTAATTCATTTGCACGCATATAATCAGTTCCTAATGGCGGCCCTGTCAATCATTATGCGCGCTCATATTCGTGGCATGCTTGCCCGCGAAATGATCGCCAAGGGCCTTTGAGGGGCAGTCAAGGGCGGCGATTGACAATGCGGTGCGCCGGGATACTGTTTGTGTACAAACAAATTGCCGGACGGGGCCGGTTATATCGGCCGGATGCGGGAGACAGACAGATGCTTGATCGTTACATGACCGGCCGCCTGATCGACCTGTGGTTCGCCGAAGACATTGGCGCTTGCGATCTCACCGTCCAGTCGATGATCGATGCCGACGCCAAGGCCAAATTTCGCATGAATGCCCGCGAGCCGCAGACCGTGGCCGGTCTGGAGGTCGGCGCCGCCGTTTTTCGGCATTACGATCCGACCATTGAGGTCACGCTCACCGCCAAGGACGGCGACAAAGCGGTGAAGGGCACCAGCCTCATGGTTGTGTCCGGTCCGGCCCGCAGCCTGCTCACCGCCGAGCGCACCGCGCTCAACATCGTGCAGCATATGTCGGGCATTGCCACCGAAACCGCACGATTTGTCGCGGCCATCGCCGGAACCAGGGCGAAGCTGATCGACACCCGCAAGACCACGCCCGGCCTGCGCATGCTGGAAAAGCACGCCGTGATCTGCGGCGGCGGCGCCAATCACCGTCTCGGCCTCGATGGCGGCGTGATGATCAAGGACAACCACATCGCGGTTGCCGGTAGCATCAAGGCGGCGGTGGCCCGCGCCCGCGCGGCGATCCCGTCGCTGATCAAGATCGAGGTCGAATGCGACCGGCTCGACCAGGTCAGCGAATGCATCGACGCCGGCGCCGACGTCATCATGCTCGACAACATGTCGCTCGACGACATGCGCGCTGCGGTCAAGCTCGTGAACGGCCGTATTCCGCTGGAAGCGTCGGGCGGCGTGCGCTACGAAACGGTCCGCGGCATCGCCGAGACCGGCGTGGATTACATCTCAACCAGCCGCATCACCCAGGCGGCGCCCGCCGTCGATATCGGCTTGGACGAAGCATAATAGAGGCATGGCCGCAGGGACGCTCTTTCTGGTCGTGGGTCCGAGCGGCGTCGGCAAGGATACGCTGCTCGATGGCGCGCGCGCCCGGCTCTCGGGTGACGCGCGCTTTGTGTTTGCGCGGCGGGTCATCACCCGCGCTGCAGATGCTGGCGGCGAGGACCATGAGGCGGTGACGCCGGACGAGTTTGCACGGCGCAAGGCCGCCGGGGGGTTTCTGCTGACCTGGTCGGCGCACGGCCTCGACTATGGCCTCCCGGCGGCGCTGTCTGACGCGCTGGCCGAGGGGCGCACCGTGGTCGCCAACGGCTCACGCGCGACCATCGCCGAACTGGCGCAACGCGTTCCCCATCTGAAGGCCGTTGAAATCACGGCGCCGCCCGAAGCGGTCGCCGCGCGCCTTCGCGCCCGCGGCCGCGAAGACGAAGCGCAGGTGGCCGAGCGTATCGCGCGCACCGTACCGGCCATGCCGCAGGGCGTCGATGTCGTGCGCATTGTCAACGATTCCGATGTCGCCACTGGCGTCGGCAAGCTGGTCGCGGCACTGTCGGAGCCACGGCCGTGAAGCTGCGGGCGCTGCCGATCGATTCCTGGCGCGAGCACCTGGCTTACCTGCCGGCGGCCAGCGCGGAAGTCGCGGCGGCGGATTTCCTCGGCCCCGGCCGCATCGAGATCTCGGACGGCACGCGCAGCATCCGCGCTTCGGTTCATGTCATCGACGACGCGCACCTGCTTGACGCTGCCGAGATCGGCCTTTCGCGCAGCGCTTTCGAGGCGCTTGGCCTGCCCGAAGGCACGCAGGTTCATATCGAGCGCACACCGTCGCCGCAAAGCGCCGAGGCGCTGCGCGCCAAGTTGCGCGGCGACGAACTGAGCGATGGTCAGATCGCTACATTGATCCGCGATATGGTGGCGGGCCGCTATCCCGACCGCGAAATGGCAGCGTTTCTGGTAGCCGCGACGCGCGGGCTGACCGACCGCGAAGTCGTGGCGCTGGCGCGCGCCCGCGCCGAGTTCACTGACCGGCTCACCTGGGACGAGCCCATGGTGGTCGACAAGCATTCCATGGGCGGCATTCCCGGCAGCCGCATCACCATGATCGTGGTGCCTTTGGTCGCGGCGCACGGTCTTGCCATCCCGAAGACGTCGTCGCGCGCCATCACCTCGGCGGCCGGCACCGCGGATGCGATGGAAACCTTGGCGCGCGTCGACCTGACCTCGGCTGATGTGCGGCGGGTGGTTGCCGAAGCCCGGGGTTGCGTTGCCTGGAACGGCCGGCTCAATCACTCGGCAGTCGACGACGTGATGAACGCCATCACGCGGCCGCTTGGTCTCGACTCGACGCGCTGGTCGGTGGCGTCGATCCTGTCGAAAAAGCTCGCCGCCGGCTCGACTCATGTCATCATCGATCTGCCATATGGCCCGCAGACCAAGCTGAAGACGCAAGGCGAGGCCGCCGAACTGGCGGCGTTGTTCGAGCGCATCGGGCAGGGGCTCGGCCTTACCGTCGAGGCGCATGCCACCGATGGCAGCCGGCCGATCGGCCGCGGCGTCGGGCCCGCGCTGGAGGCGCGTGATATCCTGGCGGTGCTCGACAATGAACCCGACGCCCCGTCTGACCTGCGCGAAAAGGCCCTGTTCTTTGCCGGCCGCATTCTCGCCTGGGACCCGAAGATCGGCTCGCAGGAGGCGGGACAGGAGCGCGCCCGCGATCTGCTCGCCTCGGGCGCCGGCAGCGCCGCGCTCGAACGCATCATCGATGCCCAGGGCCGCCGGCAGCCGCCGGTTCTGCCGGGCCCTTATACGCACATGGTCGCTGCGGACCGTTCCGGCACCATCACCGGCATCGACGGCTGGACGGTGGCCGGCCTGGCACGCCTGGCCGGCGCGCCGAGCGACCTCCGCGCGGGCCTCGATCTCATGCATGATGTGGGAGACACTATCAGAGTGGGCGAACCGCTCTATGTCATCCACGCCGGCACCGAATCCGATCTCGCCACCGCGGCAAATACGGCCGCCGCGGCACATGGCTTTCTGATCGCTGGCTAGCTCTTCGCGGCGTTTACTTCGGCGGTTTGGAGGCGAGCTTGGTGGCAATGCGGCCGAGATCGACCACCATGCGTTCATGCGTACCCTTGCCGATTTCCTCGATTTCGTCACGTGCAACGACGTCGAATTCAAGTCGTCGGCCGTCGACTTTGGTCACCACCGCCTCGGCGGTCACGGAATGCCCGGCGGGTGTTGCCGCCAGATGCTTCACATTGACCACCGTGCCGACTACGCTTTCGCCCGGCTCGAGATAATCGCGCACAGCGTTGAGCGCGGCATTCTCCATGATGGTCACCATCATCGGCGTCGCGAAGACCGGCGGCAGCACGGCGTCCTTGAACTGGCTGGCGAGATGCGCCGGCGTCACGCGCAGCGTAAAGGTGCCTTTCGCTCCGACCGGGACGGGACGCATGGCATACACCTCGACGTGTTCTCGAAACGACAAATTTGGTGTCTACTTCTAGCCCATGAACCGCATCTACGCCATTGGCGACATTCACGGCCGGCTCGACTTGCTGGAAGGCGCCGTCGAGGCGATCCGCCGAGAGCACTCGCCGAAGCCCCGTGGGGAAGCCGGCTCAGCGTGAGGCAATCATCCGCCGCACCAGGTCGGGAAGACGGTCGGTCGCGGCATTGAAAAGCGCGCTGCGGATGCCGAAGGCGGCCGCCGCCGCAATGTCGATGTCTTTGTCGCCGATCATGAAGCTGCGCGCGCGGTCGATGCGCCAGTCGCGCGCGGCTTGCTCAAGCATACCGGTGCCAGGCTTGCGGCAATCGCAGCGGATCGTATAGGCAGCGACCTTGCCGTCGGGATGATGCGGGCAATAGTAGAAGGCGTCGATGCGCGCGTCCTGAGCAGCGAGAGTGTCCCGCATGTAGTCGTGCAGAGCGCCGATCGCGGTCTCGTCGTAGTATCCGCGCGCGACTCCAGACTGATTGGTGACGACGATAACGAGATAGCCGGCGTCATTGAGCAGGCGAATCGCCTCCGGCACACCGTCGATCCACGCGAGCTGATCGGCACGATGGACATACTCATGATCGACGTTGAGCACGCCATCGCGGTCAAGGAAAGCGGCAGGCCTAAGCGATTCCGGCGCCGTCATATCAGGTGGTCTCACGCGCCGGCTTGGCGGCGACGTCGGTTGTTTCCGGTCGCCGCATTCCGCCGGCTATCCAGATGAGGCCGCCAATGGCGCCAATGACAAAGAAGGTGATCCCGATCAGCACCGACACCACTAGGCCGTCGCTCTGCGGCAGGCCGGCATAAGCGAAGGCCACGATCATGCTGCCTTCTCGTACGCCCCAGCCGGCGATCGAAACCGGCACGGTGGCAATGAGGATGACCGGTGGCACCATGAACAGAAGCAACGTGAAGTTCACCGATGCCGAAACCGACTGCACCATGCACCAGGCCGCCAGGACGGTCATCAGATGGACAATGAAGGACAAGGCGAGAATGATCGAGATCGCGCGCCATGAGCCGCAGATGCGCCAAGCGGTACGTGACACTTCAACGAGATGGCGCGTTGGCCTCCAGTGCAAGAGCGGTTTCCAACGAATGCGACCGACGGCGAGAAAGACCAGAGCCCCGACAATAGCGCCGAAGCCGATGAGGACGAGCACGATGCGGGCCACCGGATCCTGCACCAGCGTCAGAGTCCACGGCAGGCAGAGAAACACGATCAACGTCAGTGCGAAGATGCCGGCCACGCGATCGATCAGCACAGAGTAGGTCGCGCCGGCCCAGCCGCCTTCTTCGCGCGCCAGCATGTAGATGCGCGCGGCATCGCCGCCGACCGTGGATGGCAAAACCTGGTTGAAGAACATACCGATGAAGCTCACCCGCAACATGGTTGTGTAACGAGGCGCCAGCCCGCAGCCTTGCGCGATCATCCGCCAGCGGGCCGCGAGCAGAACCAGTTGCGCGGCCAGAATGGCCAGCGATATCACGATCCAGCCGGCATGCAGGCGACTCAGGCGATCGCCAAGCGCAGCAAGGTTCACCGATCGCAGCGACAGATAGAGCAAGAGGACCGAAATCGCCGCTTTGGCGAACAGCATCAGCAAGCGCCGCATGGGCGGGATGACCTTGTTGGCGCGACCTTCAGCGAATGGCATTCCGTAACCGGACGGCATCGCTTGGCATGACGGTCCGGCCGGCGCAAGGGGCTGTTAAGTCATTGTGCAGTCGACCGCTTCGCCTCAGCGCGCGAGGCCCGGACGCGGTTGAAATGCGCCTCGAGCGGGCCTGCATTCAGAGTTTGGGGTTCAGGTCACAATGTTTCCCAAAGCACTCTGAAGCATCTTGAGCTCGGCCATAATGAGTTCGTCCTCCGGTTCGGTCGCAACCATCGGTCGGCCCAGCGAAATGCTCAGGCGAGCCTCCCTACCGGCATAATTCACGACGAGACCGATAGAGGAGGCCGCTATTCGGCCCGCTTGCGGGCTCTGACGAACGAATTTCCATGACGGCCGTAGATTATCCATTTCATCTCCTGGACCATAATATATGTCTACGACACACACGTAGCGGTTGCAATACATACATCCTGTGCATGCCCCGCCGGGAGGTGGGTTTCCGCACGTGCCCCATTGCGACCCCTGGCGGGAGGGCCTATGCCCTTCCGGCCGCGTCCGGATTTGTGCCCTTCGGTCATGAATTGAAATTCGCTATATTGGTCCGGCCTCTAGCGCACAGGTGACTTTTGAACTTTGCGTCCAGCACCCCCGAAGTCTCGGCCCACCAGGGCAACGCCACGCCGGACATCACGGTGATCGGCGGCGCTGGCCATGTCGGTATTCCCCTGGTGCTGGCCTTCGCCGAAGCCGGAATGACGGTCAACGTCAACGACCTCAACGAGGCGACGCTGGCGACCTTGCGCGCCGGCAAGCTGCCCTTCATCGAATACGGCGCCGCGCCGCTGCTGGCCAAGGCGCTGGCCGAGAACAGGCTTGTCTTTACCTCGACCCCGAACACCATCCGCGGCACCGGCCCGGTGGTCGTGACTATCGGCACGCCGGTCGACGAATTCCTCAATCCGGTGACCTCGGCGGTGCAGAAGTGCATCGATGACCTGCTGCCGCATCTGAACGACGACCAGCTCATCGTCCTGCGCTCGACCGTATTCCCGGGCACCACCAACTGGCTGCACGATTATCTCAAGCGGCTCGGCCGCAAGAATCGCATCGCGTTCTGTCCCGAGCGCGTCGTGCAGGGCTACGGCATCAAGGAACTGGCCGAGATGCCGCAGATCGTGTCCGGCACGACGCCTGAGGCGGAAGCCGAGGCGGTGGCGTTGTTCAATCGCATCGCACCGGAAGTCGTGGTCACCAAGCCGCTTGAGGCTGAGCTCGCCAAGCTCTACGCCAACGCTTATCGCTACATCGAGTTCGCCGCGACCAACCAGTTCTACATGATCGCCAAGTCGGCCGGTGCCGACTATTCGGCGATCATGAAGGCGATGAAGCACAATTATCCACGCGCCCGCACGCTGCCGGGCCCGGGCTTCGCCGCCGGCCCGTGCCTGTTCAAGGACACGATGCAACTCGCCGCCTTCGCGCGCAATCAGTTCAACATCGGCCATGCCGCGATGCAGATCAACGAAGGGCTTGCCCTTCAAATGATCGAGGATCTCAAGCGCCAGTTCGATCTCGCCAATATGACCGTTGGCCTGCTCGGTATGGCGTTCAAGGCCGAGATCGACGACGTGCGCGCGTCGCTGAGCTACAAGATCAAGCGTACGCTGCTGACCAATGCGCGCGAGGTACTCACCACCGATCCCTTCGTCACCACCGATCCGGCGCTGCTGCCGCTCGACGAGGTGGTCAAGAGGAGCGACCTGCTCATTCTTTGCACGCCGCATTCGGCCTACAAGGACCACAACTTCGCCGGCAAGCCTGTGGTCGATATCTGGGGCTGCCTCAAGAATGCGAACGTGGTCTATTGAGCCACGGCGTGCGGTAGCCGGGATGGCTTCGAGAGTGTACAGGGCGACATGAGCGCGCGGCTCGACATTGTCATTCCGGTCTATAATGAAGGCGCGAATATCCTTTCGACGCTCGGTTCGCTGCGCGACAACGTGCGCACGCCGTTTCGCGTGCTCATCTGCTACGACCGGCCCGACGACGACACGCTGACCACGATCGACGCCCATCGCGACACGCTCGGCGACATGGTCATCGAATACGTCCGCAATCCCGGCCGCGGCGCCCATGGCGCGGTGATGGCCGGCTTTGCCGCGAGCACGGCGCCTTACGTGATCGTGCTGCCGGCGGACGACGATTTCAACGGCGGCATCCTCGATGGCATGGTGGCCAAGGCGGAAGCCGGCGCCGATCTCGTCTGCGCCAGCCGCTTCATTCCGGGCGGCAGCATGATCGGCTGCCCCTGGCTCAAGGCCACCCTGGTGCGCACGGCCGCCTTTACGCTGCACCACATTGCCCGGTTGCCGACCCATGATCCGACCAGCGGCTTCCGGCTGTTCTCGCGCCGGGTCATCGACGACATTGCCGTCGAATCCGACAGCGGCTTCTGCTATTCGATCGAGCTTCTGGTGAAATGCCACCGTCTCGGCTGGCCAGTGGCCGAGGTGCCGGCGCAGTGGATCGAACGGACCAGGGGCGCCAGCCGTTTCCGGGTGCTGCACTGGCTGCCGGCCTATCTGCGCTGGTATCGTTACGCCTTCGCCACCACGTTCCTGCGCCGTCCGGCCACCACAGTAAGGCTGCGCCAGACCTGGAAACCTGCGACATGACAGCCCTGACACCGCGCCAGTATCTGATCGTGCTGCACGACGTCCTGGCGGCGGTCGCGGCGATCCTCGTCACTTTCGCGATGCGTTTCGATGTTGCCCAACTTGCGGCCAAGATAAATGGGCTGGAAATCTTTCTGCCGGCCTTCGCCGTGTTCGCCGCGGGCATCTTCTTCCTGTTCAAGCTGCACACGAGCAAGTGGCGCTTCACCTCGGTGCCGGACCTGTTCAACATCGTGCGAGCCTCCTCGGTGCTCGCGGTGTCTCTGGTCGCGCTCGATTATGTGCTGCTGTCGCCGAACATCTATGGCGAGTTCTTCTTCGGCAAGATCACGATCCTGCTCTATTGGGTCCTCCAGATGTTCTTTCTGGGGGGCGGGCGCATCGCCTATCGTTACCTGCATTATGCGCGCACCTTGCAGCGCGTGCGCGTGGCCGATGCCGCGCCCACACTGATCCTTGGCCGCACCGCTGACGCCGAAGTCCTGATCCGCGCCATCGAGAGCGGCGCGGTGAAGAAGATCTGGCCGATCGGCATCCTGTCGCCGTCGCCATCGGATCGTGGCCAGTCGATCCGCTCGATCCCGGTGCTCGGCGATCTCAGCGACCTCGAGCGCGTGGTCGCCGATCTCACCGGCCGCGGCACCCACGTCACGCGCGTCGTCATGGCGCCATCGGTCATGACGCCGGATGTGAAGCCGGAGTCGATCCTGGTGCGGGCGCGGCGGCTCGATCTGACGCTGAGCCAGTTGCCGTCGCTGGAGGACGGCCCGGCGGTGCAACTGCTGCCGGTGTCGGTCGAAGACCTGCTGCTGCGGCCGAGCGCCAAGATCGATTACCAGCGCCTCAGGGATTATGTGAAAGGCAAGGCGGTCGTCGTCACCGGCGGCGGCGGCTCGATCGGCTCGGAAATCTGCGAGCGCGCCATCGCCTTCGGCGCCGCGCGCCTCATGATCCTGGAAAATTCCGAGCCGGCGCTGCACGCCATTACCGAGCGCCTCAAGACGCAGCAGGCCGAGGCCGAGATCGTCGACCGCATTGCCGACATCCGGGACCGTGCCCGCATCATGCGGCTGATCGCCGAGTTCAAGCCCGACATCGTGTTTCATGCCGCGGCGCTCAAGCATGTCCCGCTGCTGGAGCGCGACTGGGACGAAGGTGTGAAAACCAACGTGCTCGGTTCGGTCAATGTCGCCGATGCGGCCGCGGCGGCCGGCGCCTCCGCCATGGTGATGATCTCGACCGACAAGGCGATCGAGCCGGTGTCGGTGCTGGGCGCCACCAAGCGCATGGCGGAGATGTATTGCGACGCGCTCGACGCCGATCTCAAGCGCCGCGCCGGCGAGAGCGAGAGGCCGATGCGGCTCATCTCGGTGCGTTTCGGCAATGTGCTGGCCTCCAACGGGTCGGTGGTGCCGAAGTTCAAGGCGCAGATCGAGGCCGGCGGGCCGGTCACCGTGACGCATCCCGACATGGTGCGTTACTTCATGACCATCCGCGAGGCCTGCGATCTGGTCATCACCGCGGCCAGTCATGCCGAGGGCGATGGCGACAAGCGTGCGTCCGTCTACGTGCTCAACATGGGGCAGCCGGTAAAGATCGTCGATCTGGCCGAGCGCATCATCCGCCTGTCCGGTCTCGAACCGGGCCGCGACATCCAGATCGCCTTTACCGGCGTCCGGCCTGGCGAGCGGCTGCATGAAATTCTGTTTTCGAGCGCCGAGGAAATGGCCGAGATCGGCCTGCCCGGCATTGTCGCGGCCAAGCCGGTGCAGGCTTCGCTTGATGACGTGCGCAACTGGCTGGCGACTGTCGAGCAGGCGCTGGCGCGCAATGAGCGCGGCGCGATCTACGATGTTCTGCGTGACGCGGTGCCGGAGTTCCGCGGCGAGGCGGCTTGAGCTTTCGCTGAAGGGGAAGCCTCCCGGCCGCGCGCGATTGGCAGCGGTGGAGGCCTGTCGTGACCGTCGAACCCGAAGCGATCAAGTCGCTCAAGGCGTTGCGCGGCGCCGAGCAAAGCTGCACGCGCTGCCCGCTCTACAAGAATGCGACGCAGGCCGTGCCCGGCGAAGGCCGGTCGCGGGCATCCATCATGCTGGTCGGCGAGCAGCCGGGCGATCAGGAAGACAGGCAGGGCAAACCGTTCGTCGGTCCGGCCGGCCGGGTGCTGGCGGAGGCTCTGGATGACGCCGGCATTGCGCGCGGCGACTGTTTCATCACCAATGCGGTGAAGCATTTCAAATTCGAGCAACGCGGCAAGCGGCGGCTGCACAAGCGCCCCGGCGCCTATGAGATCGATCGCTGTCATGTCTGGCTCGACAGGGAGATCGCGCTGGTGCGCCCGGCGCTGATCGTGGCGATGGGAGCGACGGCGGTGCGCAGCGTATGCGGCCGGCCGCTGGCCATCGCGCGCATCCGCGGCCGCGTCATGCCGCTCGATGGCAAACTACGGATGCTGGCGACGGTTCACCCGTCTTTCATTCTCCGCATCCGCGATGACAATGACCGGCACGCCAAATTCCGGCATTTTGTCGCCGACCTCAGGAGTGGCCTGCGTGCTTTGAAGCCGGCGGCCTGAGCGGGGCGGTTTCCCCCGGGGAACCCGATCCGGTCTCCGGCCGTTAACGCCGGTCATCAGCCGTCGCCAGCGCGCCGGCCATGGAGGGACCTGTGACCGACAAAGCGAAGAAGCACGCCGAAAAGGAACGCGAACGCATCGAGAAGGAGGAGGACAAGGTCGTCATCAATTCCGATGAAAGCTTTCCGGCGAGCGACCCGCCGTCCTTCAATCCGGGCGTGACTGGGCCGACGGATATCGAACCGCTCGAGAAGGAAGCGGAAAAGAAGAAATAACGCGCCGCAGTCATTGCTGTGCGACAAAAAGCCTGCGCCCAGCCCGGCGCAGGCTTTTTCATGCCGACGCTTCCGGTGTCAGTTGATCTTCACAGGCTCTCGCAAGGTGCGCTGTGCAAACTTGCGCGCCTCGGTCGGCTTGCCGAAGAAGAACCCCTGGATGAGATCGAAGCCGAGTTCGCGCGTCATGACGAAATCGGCACGGGTCTCGACGCCTTCGGCCACCGTGCGGGCGCCAAGCTGGTCGGCAAGTTCAACGATGCTGCGGCAGGTGGTCTGCTTGAGCCGGTCGTTCGCCGCGCCGTTGACGAATTCCCGGTCGACCTTGATCTCGACGAAGGGGCAATCGCCGATCTCCATGAGAAGTGGCCAGTCGGCGCCGAGATCGTCGATCGACATGCCGATGTTGAAGTATCGCAACTGCCGCGCCGCGCTTCTGGCGAGATCGACATTGGTGGCGAGGTCGCTGGCGTTGATCTCGACGATCAGGCCTTCGAACGCCGGCTGCTGCGGCAGCCGCATGACCAGCGATTCGATGGCCAGGGGATCGCTGAAGTAGGCCAGCGGCAAGTTGATCGCGAGTTCGATATGACCGTGATCGATGGCGAAGTCGTGCCAGTCGGCCGCTGCCTGGTTCATGACGAACAGCGACAGCTCGGCGAAGTGCGGGTCGTCAGGGTCGGGCAGGAAGTTCGCCGGCGGCACGATGCCCCAGGTCGGATGCCGCATGCGGATCAGGGCTTCGGCGCCGTCGATGGTGAGCGAGCGCACATTGACTTTCGGCTGATACCAAAGCTCGAGCCAGCCGGCGCGCAAGGCCTGCGCGGCGTCGAGTGTCGGCAGCGCCACCGGCTCCTGTGGGGCGAGCCCGCTCACCGCTTGCCGCAAGGTGTCGTCGCTGAATGGCGTGGGCAGAAGTGGCAGCATGTTCAATCCGAGCTGCGCGCCGAGGTCGAACAGAGCATCGACCATCGGAAGCTCGGCTGCGGCGAAGATCATGATCTGCCCGTCGAAGCCGGTCGCAGCGAGTGTTTCGAGCGCGTGTCCGGCGGCGCCACCGCCGGCCGACAGGCCGAGCATGACGAGATCCGTCCTGCGGCCGGCAGTAAGGTTGACCAGCCGGTCGCCGCCGCCGTCCTCGACGACGAAGCCCATATCCTCGAGGGCCTCACGCACGAAGCCGCGAATATGCGGCTTGTCGTCGGCGATGACGACACTCGGTCTCACGCGGCGGCGTCCGAACTGGTTGAGCGGGACGGCGTGCGCGGGTGGCTGCTGGTTCATCATGTCGCGACCTCAATGTTTCCATTGCGATCAACGTAACGCTGCCGCGGGGGCAGAATTATTCACCAGCGCGTCATGCACCGCTAAAGGTGGCTTTAGGATTAATCGAGCGAATGCAATTCAAATTCGCATTTCGCGCGACTATGCGGCAGGCCGCTAGGTGATGACGCGCACCGGCTTGCCGTCGAGAAAGGCGACGATGTCCTCGACGATGTCGGGATAGAATTTTCTGTAGGTCTGCTCGCTGACATAGCCGAGATGCGGCGTCAGCACGACATTATCGAGCTTGCGATAGGGATGATCGACCGGCAGCGGCTCGACTTCGAACACGTCGAGGCCGGCGCCGGCGATGCGCTTCTCGTCGAGCGCCTTCAGCAGCGCCGCCTGATCGACGATCGGTGCGCGCGCGGTGTTGATCAGATAGGCTGTCTTCTTCATGCGGCCGATGTCGTTCGCGTTGATCAGCCCGCGTGAGCGGTCGCCGAGCACCAGATGGACGGTGACGATGTCGGCCTGCGCGAACAGGTCCTCGCGGCTGACATAGTCCGCGCCGCCTTCGTTCGCTTTTTCGGGCGTGAGGTTCGGACTCCAGGCGATGACGTTCATGCCGAAGGCCTTGCCGACGGCGGCAACCCGGCTGCCGAGCTTGCCGAGGCCGACAACGCCGAGCGTCAGGCCTTCGAGGTCGCGGCCAATGGTCACCTGCCACGGCTCGCCCGCCTTCATGCGCGCATTCTCGAAACCGATCCGTCGGGTGAGCTCCAGCATCAGTCCGAAGGCGATTCCCACCGTCGGGTTGCCGAAGGTGCCGGTGCCGCAAACCGTGACGCCGCGCTCGGCGGCGGCGGCGAGGTCGAAGGAATTGTTGCGTGCGCCGGTGGTGATCAGGAGCTTCAGGTCGGGCAGCGCCTCGATCACGGCGCGCGGGAAGGGCGTGCGCTCGCGCATGCCGGCGACGATCTGGAAGCCCTGAAGCTGCGCGATGGTCTCGGTCTGGTCGCGGAACGGCTTCTCGAACACCGTGAGTTCGACCTTGCCGGCGAGCGGCGACCAGTCGGCGAATTTGAGGGCGACGCCCTGGTAGTCGTCGAGAATGGCGGCGCGGAGCATGGCGGTTTCCTTCCCAAAGAACGCTTGTCGCAGCGCCCGGACGTGACCGGGCGGCGCCACCTTAAGGTCGGAACCGGGAAAGGAAAGGGGACTGGCGTGCGGATCAGTTCTGCGTCTGGCCGCGTTTGGCGGCGCAGGCCGGGCCCGGGCCGCGCATGTAGTGCCGCTCCGGCCGGTAGGGATGGAACATGATGCGGGCAAGGTCGCGCCAGAAGCGGGCGAAGGGGCGGTGCAGGAAGCCTGCCGCGGAACCGGAAATGGCCGAGATCGCCCGACCCATGACACAAACGTCCTCAAACGGGCAGGAGACATCCGCCCAGCCGTGGCCGCCATTCTTGGCGTGCCAGGCCCTTGTTGGCGCCATGATGCGGGTGAGGCCTTAAAGCCCCGTTGGCGAATTCCGCCGTGCGCACGATTTTTGGCGACAGGCTTTCCAGGACCTTTACCGCCGGCCGGCCGAAAGCGGCCGCCGCGCCGGCCCATGGCTTGCCCTTCCGGGTTCCGGTCGCTACATCCAGCCCAGATTTTCCCGACATTGGGGCACGCCTGCGTCACGCGCAACGCCAGTCGATCGCGCGTTTCCGGCCGGATTTTGAGGGGTTTTG
>Ga0180223_1001668_pt1 | contig 16029 bp, 15 predicted proteins | sample eDN5th30CKraftOP_FD_151337 | JGI IMG/M metagenome (GOLD analysis project Ga0180223, IMG submission 151337) | Enriched Organic Plus compost microbial communities from Emeryville, California, USA - eDNA 5th pass 30_C Kraft OP (version 2) (version 2) ...
CCCGTCGGCACCGCCGCACGGCTCGCCGCGCGCCTCGCGGAAGCAGCGCCGCAGGCCTCGCTCGCCTGGAACCCCGAGTTCCTCCGCGAGGGGTTCGCCGTCAAGGACACACTCGAACCCGACCGCCTCGTCTACGGCGTCGCGAGCGACGACGCGGCCGCCATCCTCGACCAGGTCTACCGCGCTGCGATCGAGGCCGGCACGCCGAAGGTCGTCACCGACTACGCGACCGCGGAACTGGTCAAGGTCTCAGCGAACGCATTCCTCGCGACCAAGATCAGCTTCATCAACGCCATGAGCGAGATCGCTGACGCCTCGGGTGCCGACGTCACCGCGCTCGCCGACGCTATCGGCCACGACGCGCGCATCGGCCGCCGCTTCCTGAACGCCGGGGTTGGCTTCGGTGGCGGATGCCTCCCGAAGGACATCCGTGCCTTCACCGCGCGTGCTGAAGAACTCGGCGTCGGGGAGTCGGTCGCATTCCTCAAAGAGGTCGACCAGATCAACCTCCGCCAGCGCCAGCGGGTCATCGATCACGCGGTCCAAACACTCGGGGGTTCGGCATACCGGCAGCGGGTGGCCGTCCTCGGAGTGACGTTCAAGCCCGACTCCGACGACGTGCGCGACTCACCCGCGCTCGACGTCGCCGTGCAACTCAAGGGGCTCGGTGCCGACGTGATCGCCACGGACCCTGAGGGCATCGAGAATGCGCGGGCGAGGCATCCGCAGCTTGACTACACGAGCTCGACCGATGAGGCGCTCCACGGAGCCGACCTCGTCGTGCTCGTCACCGAATGGCGCGAGTATCGCGCGCTCGACCCGGTCGCGACCGCCGCCCGCGTGGCGAACCCGCGCATCATCGACGGCCGCAACGTGCTCGACCCCGCTGCCTGGCGCGCGGCCGGCTGGGAATATCGCGGCCTCGGCCGCCCGTAGTCGCTTCGACTGCTGGCCCGCTCGCCGGGAAGTACCCCGCCCCGCACCCCACCCTCACTTCGCCAGCGCCGCCACCACGAGCGATACCGCCGCGACCGCGAGCGTGGCGAGCAGGAGGACCTTCAGCCAGAGGGAGCGGCTGGGTTCGAGCACGGAACGGCGCCGGGCGCGCGAGCGCGCTCGAGTGAGGTACGAGGGGGGCATGCTGCGAACGTACGCAGCCTCCCGCCCGGGAACCATTCCCAAATGTGGGGGCACACGCCGCGCCGGAGCATTGCGGCGCGCCCGCCGCACCCGCCCGCCAGCCCTGCGCGGTATGCCGACCCACCCCTGCAAAACTGTCACCTGATATATTGTCATTCATGCGCCACGCTCCTCTCGCATCGCCGCGAGCCGTCCCGATCCGCGTGAAATCCCCATACTGGGCACGGCTTCGGGTCGCGGTCGCGGTGGTCGGAGCGGTCGCCTGCGTCGCCCTCGTCGTCGAGGCTGCGGCCGAACCATCGTGGGCCGCCTCGCCCACAACGCCGGAACCGGCCGCGCTCGGCGGCTTCGCCCTCGGCGACGGCGTCGAGGGCATGATCGAGCCGCGCACGGGCGACGTCTCGTTCACCCTGCCCGTCGCCGGGCTCAGCCTCCGCTGGGATTCGCGCGTAAGCGCGAACCGGTTCAGCCTCGGCCGAGGCTGGGCGATCGGCGGGCTGCCGCACGTCGAGGTGCAGGGCGGAGTGCGGGTCGCGCCGGCATCCGGCGGTGAGTATCCGGCGGATGCCTCGGTGCCGAGCGGTCTCGCCGGGTACCGGTCGGCCGACACGGCGTTCCGGCAGCACCGTGTCGAGGTGCCGGCCCGCGCCGACGGTCTGCGCGGCGCCCAAGAGGCCGCGTTCACGCTCACCGAGCTCGGGGGCATCACGACCTACTTCAACGCCCAGGGCGACCCGATCGCGCGCGTCGACCCGACCATGCACCGCACCGACTGGGAGTGGGCGCCCGGCCACCGGCTCATCCGCGTCACCGACCCGACGGGCGTCGTCGCCACACTCGACTGGTCCGATCCGAGCCGCGTCGACCTCACGGCTGGGCTGGGCGACCGGCAGACCGCCGGCGCCGTGCAGCTCACCGGAGGTCGGGTGGCCGTCGTCGTCGACGCGACCGGGGCCCGCTTCCAACTCGGCTACACCGACACCGGACTCGTGCAGCGTATGGCCGCCCCCTCCGGTGCGAGCACCGAGATCGCCTGGCAGCGGCTCGCCGACGGTCGCGCCGCGGTCGATCGCATCCGTCTGCTCGATGCCGCGACCGGCGCCGAGCTCTCCGCGCGCAGCTGGACCGCGCCCGACGCGCTCGCGACCGGCTGGCCGCAGTACGACGGCGAAGCGCAGCTCTTCGCGCTGGGCGCCGCCGACGACGGGTACCAGACGACCGTGACCGACGACGAGACGCTGATCACCTCCACGTTCGACCACCGCCAACGCCTCATCGAACGCGAGACCGCGGTCGGCACGCCCGCGGGGCGGGTCGTCGTGCAGCGGCAGGCCTACACCTACCCCGCCGAGACCGGGGGCGACGTGCCGCCGCAGTTCGGCCGACCCACCGAGGTCACGGTGACCCACCTCGACGCGGCCGGCGGCCGGCGCGCCACGACCGAGACGTTCGAGTCGGATGCGCTCGGTCGCATCATCACCCAGGTCGACGCCGACGGCTCCAGAACCGAGATCCGGTATGACGACACGGTGACGGATGCCTCGGGCGTCCCCATCGGCGCCCCCATCAGGCGGCGCGTGACCACGCCCGACGGCCTCGTCGAAGAGACCCGCCACGAGCTCGACCCGACCCGCACGATCCCGATCGTCACCGAGACCTACACCGGGTCGACGGGCGGCGAGCTCGTCCGCACGGGCCGCGAGGAGTTCGACCTCGACGCCGACGGGTTCGTCCGTGAGCACCGCGTGTTCGGGCAGGCCGACGGCGGCCAGCCGGTGGTGACGAGCGCGCGAACGACCACCGACCGCGCCGCGGGCACCGTGACGACCGTGAGCACGGCCGCGGCCGGCACCGAGGCCGAAGCGACCAGCACGACCGTCGTCGACGGGGTGCACGGCGGCACACTCCGGACCACCGACGCCGGGGGCGCGACCAACGCGACGGACTATGACGACGCCGGGCGCCCGGTCCGGCAGACGGACGCCGCCGGCAACGTCACGCGCATCGAGTACCGCACCGCGCAGCTGCAAGGCGAGAACGCGACGACCGTCACGGGGCCCGACGGCGTCGTGCGCACGAGCACGACCGACGTGCTCGGCCGGATCACGGCCACGACCGACATCGCCCGCACCGTGACGCGCTTCGAGCGCGACCGGTTCGGGATCGTCACCGCGGCGACCCAGACCTCGGCGGCGGGGGAGCGCCTCGCGGGCATCAGGTACGCGCACGACGCGTTCGGGCGGCTGACCGAACTCGCCCGCGACAACGGCGTCACCACGACCTACGCGTACACGAGCGCGAACGAGATCGCGCACGAGGTCGCCACCCGCGCTGACGGCACGACGCTCAGCGACCGGGTGTACGACTACGACGCGCGCGGCCGCCTCAGCACGCGCGTCGACACGGTCGCCGACAGCATCGGGGCGGATGCCTCGGCCGAGGGCCGCGCAACGACGACCACGACCACCACCTCGTACACGTACGACGCCTTCGACCGGCTCACCGGTTCTACGGTGCATGACGGCGCCTCGACCGAGGCATCCGTCAGCACGTCGACGCGGTACGAGCTGAGCGTGTCAGGCGACATCCGCGCCGAGCACGTGACCGAGCGCCCGGGCAGCGAGACCGCGGAGACCACGACCAGGGCGTTCGAGTACGGCCCGACGGGCACACTCCTGCGCGTCGCCACGATCGCGCCCGACGGCACCGTCGGCGCCGTGACGCAGGAGTACGACGCCGCCGGCAACGTCACCCGCGCCATCGACGGCACGACCTACGCCTACAACGCGCTGAACCAGCCCATCACCGAGACCACGCCTCAGGGGGCGACCATCGGCACCACGTACTGGTCGACCGGCCAGCGCGCGGCACGCACCACCGGCGCGGGTACCCCCGACGCGGCGACGACGACGTTCCACTGGGACGGCACCCAGTTGCGCAACGACACCCACACGACGGGCGGCTCCGCCGCCCAGACCGCCAGCTACCTGATCGGCACCGGCCGGCATGCGAGGAGCCTCGGCGCCGAGGCATCCGTCACCTATTACGAAGCGGACTTCCACGGCAACGTGACCGAACTCACCGGCGCCGACGGGGAGATCGTCACGAGGTACCGCTACAGCGACTACGGGCGCACCGCGGCGGCTGCGCTCGGACCGCTCGTGGGCGATGCCGCTCGCAATCCGTTCCAGTACGCCGGCGAGTACACCGACGCGACCGGCACGCAGCACCTGCAGGCGCGCACGTACGACCCCGAGAGCATGCGGCTCACCAGCGTCGACCCGGAGCTCCTGCACAATCGGTACCACTACGCCGCGCTGAACCCGATCACGCTCGCGGATCCGAGCGGCCACCTGCCCGAGCTCCCCCCGTGGGCGGTCGCCGTGATCGCCGGCGCGGGCCTCGCGGCCGCGGGCATCGGTCTCGCCGCCGCGGTCGGCGGGTTCCTGGCCGTGGCCGCCACCACGGTCGGTGGCGCGTCGACCTCGCTCCAACTCGCGCTCGGCGCGTCGATCGTCGTCGCCGCCGGATTCGACCTCACCGCGACCGCGCTGACCACCGCGCAGTACTTCGTCCCCAAGTTCCTCGACCCGACGATCGCTTTCGGGCTCGGCCTCGCGAGCGCCGCCGTCGGCGGCACCACGCTCTTCGCCGGCGCCTTCGCCGTCGGCTTCGGCAGAGCGATCGCCGGCCGAACCGAGATCGGCAAACTCATGGCGCAAGGGGCGCGGCAGGACCTGGCCGAGCAGATCGTCGCCACTGAGCAGACGATCGCATCCGAAGCCAAAGCTGTCCTCGACGAACTCGCGGAGGACGCGTTTTCCGAGGAGACGCTGAGGCGGTGGCTCAATGCCGCGATCGGGGAGCAGGCCACGATCATGGCGGGCGGCAAGTGGGACGCGCTCATACATCTCAAGCTGCTCGACGAGGCGCTCGTGGTGGGGCGGAGGGTGCTCACCTCGAACGGCAAGAAGCGGTTCCGGATCATCGTGACATTCGCAGTGGGCGACGAGCTGCGCACCCTCAGCCGGGCGGAACGGTATGCCGCCTACCTGAAATCCAGCGAGGTCGATGCGGTGATCAACACGGTCCGGAGCAGGATTCGCCCGCAGCTCCGCGTGACGAAACTGCGAGGCTGGGAGCGCGACGGCACGAAGCACGGCAAGAAGGTGAGCGAGCTGGCGTATCCCGGGCCCGGCACGGGGCCGAGCTACGCGGCGAAGCTCGACAAGGGGTACGACCTCTACGACGCGACCGGGCTCGCCTACGTCGACCCGAACCGGCAGCTCGACCAGGTGTTCTCGCACCAGACGTTCAGAGGCACGCTCTAGAAGCGAACACCGGAACGAGAACGGCTCCCGAGTCCTGCTGGACTCGGGAGCCGATTGGTCGGGGTGCTGCGAAACTACTGCCAACAAGCACGGAGAACTGCGGAACTGGCCGAGCTCCTGGCCACGGCACGCGAGTCGACACGAGAGATCTGAAGCGCCCTGAGTTTGATGGAGACTCGCGCTATTTGATTCCGACCAGCGGATTGTGGTCGTTGGTGACAGCATAGAACGTGTTCTCAAACTCGGCGGGCAGGACGTCGCCGACGTAGCCGTGGAGACGCTGCGTGTTGTGCCAGTGCACCCAGCCGAGTGTCGCGAGCTCGAGGTCCTCGACGGTCTTCCACGGCCCTGATCGTGCGGGTCCGCGGACGAGTTCGGTCTTGTAGTAGCCGTTCACGGTCTCCGCCAGGGCGTTGTCATACGAATCGCCGACCGTTCCGATTGACGGGGTCGCGCCGATTTCTGCGAGGCGTTCGCCGTAGCGAATCGACGTGAATTGAGACCCCGCGTCGCTGTGACACCGTAGATCCTCGTGATGGCGGCCTCTCGACCAGCGGGCCATCTCGATCGCGTCGAGGACCATCTCGGTGCGCATGTGGGACGCGACCCGCTAACCCACGATCATCCGGGAGAACGCGTCGACGATGAAGCACACATAGGCGACACCAGCCCAGGTCGGCACGAATGTCAGGTCGGTGACCCAGAGCCGGTTCGGAGCGGTTGCGGTGAACTCGCGCTTGACCAGATCCGGGTGCCGTGCCGACGCCGGATCCGGCCTCGTCGTCTTCACACGCTTCGAACGCCTTGCGCCCTCAATGCCCGCTGCGCGCATCAGCCTGGCGGTCTGGTCGCGACCGATCGTGATCCCCGCCCGCCGGGCGGCCTTCCAGAGCTTGCGGACCCCGTAAACGCGGTAGTTAGTCTCCCAGATCTCGACCAACTGGGGGACCAGCACCTCGTCCCGCAGCGTCCGCGCTGAGGGTGCGCGCGTCTTGGCGGCGTAGTAGCTGCTCGGAGCCACGTGCAGCAGTCTGCAGATGAGCTCGACCCCGAGCCGGCGACCGTCGACCAGGTCGTCCTTGTTCGCGTCGATGAACGCGACTACTTCCGGTAGTGGCGGTCGAGCTCCGCCCCGAAGAAAGACGCAGCCCGCTTGAGCACCTCGTTGGCGCGGCGAAGCTCCCGGTTCTCCTGCTCCAGCTCCCGCACCCGCTGCGCTTCGGCGCTGCTCACGCCCGGGGTGACGCCGTCGTCGATGTCGGCCTGCTTCACCCACATCCGGACAGACTCGACCCCGTACCCGAGCTGCGTCGCGACGCGCTGCACCGTCCCCTGCGTGACGCCGAGCTCGGCGCGCAGCGTCCTCACCATCCGCACCGCGGCGGCCTTCTCCTCGACCGAGTAGCGACGCGTCGTCGGCGTCCCATTCGCCAGCTCCTTCGGCATAACTCCATCCTCGTTTCCAAGGCCAGGAGCCTCCATCAAACCCAGGGTGCTTCACCAGATCGCGAAGGGTTGCGTCCTCGGGGTCGCGTCGTTCATTGTCGTTACCTTCCAGGGGTGCACGGACTGCGGGTGAGGACAGAAGGCCACGCACGTTCTCAATGACGACGAGCTCCGGATGCAGCGCGTCGATCGCTTCGGCCATGTGCGACCACAGGCCGGAGCGGGTGCCGGGTGCGAGGCCGGCCCGTTTGCCCACGGTCGATACGTCCTGGCAGGGGAAGCCGCCGCAGAGGATGTCTACCCGGGCTGCGTTCTGCCAGTTGATGGTGGTGATGTCGCCGAGGTTAGGGACATCGGGCCAGTGGTGGGAGAAGACGCGGGCGACGGGTTCGTTGATCTCGGAGTACCAGACGGTCTGGGCGTTGAAGACGTGCTCGACGGCGAGGTCGAGGCCACTGTAGCCGCTGAGCAAGGAGCCCACCCTGAGTGGGCGTTCGTGGTCCTTGGGACCGAGCATTAAGGACTCCAGCTGACGAGTGATCCCGGTCGGATCTCGCGCAAGTGGTTCCCGCCGGGCTGGTCAGGAGCCAGGTGCTCATCCGCCCGATCCGTCACGGACGCATTGATCCGCCGTTCACACCGGCCCACCAGACCTACCGGAGCCTTCAGCCAGCTCCCGGGCCACCACACGTCTTTCAGACGAGGGCTTCTTGCCGTCGAAGCTCAGCGGCAAGCGCATAGAATTGAGAGACCAGTTGTTCTAAAATCAGTCCATGCGTTCTGAGAATGCCGCAGCGGGGTCCTCGGTGGCGTCTCGTGAGGGATCGGGGTCGTTCATCGAGATGGCGCGGCGCCGGCAGTTGATCGATGCCGCGGTGGTGACGGTGAATGAGGTCGGGTATCACCGGGCGTCGCTGGCGGAGATTGCGGGACGCGCGCAGATCGCGAAGAGCGCTGTGGCGTACTATTTCGCGTCGAAGGACGGGCTGCTGCTCGACGTTGTGCAGACCGTGTTCACGGCCCTCGGGGAGAGCGTGCTGACGGCGGTCGACGGAGTCGACGAACCTGCTGCTCGTCTGCGTGCTTATGCGGATGCGTATGTGGCGCATGTGGATGCGCAGCGTCATGCGATCGCCGCGGCGGTGGAGATCGCGGTGTCGCATCGCACGGCGGATGGCACACCCCTGTACCTCGTCGAGGATGAGGGCGATACGGCCCTGCTGCGCAGCATTCTCCGCGCCGGAATCGACCAGGGCGTCTTCACCACGATGCCGCTCGACGTCGCGACCGGGCTTGCGGAGAGTGTGCTGGATCGTGCGATCACCCTCGTGCAACGCACCCCCGGCGCAGACCTGAGTGCGTTGCGCGCGCACGTCGTGCCGTTCTTGTTCCGGGCGTTGGGAATAGTCGATGACTGAACCGGTGCGTGGGATCGGCTACGACGCCGGTGTGCTCTACGAGAAGGGGTTCGAGAGCAACCCCTTCTTCAGCGAGCAGTGCGCCCGCCGCGATCTCCGGGCGATCCGTGAAGACCTCGGCTGCGATGCGGTACTGGTCATGGCCAGCGACACCGACCGCCTCGCATTGGCCGCGAGTATCGCTGCCGAGGAGGGGCTGGGGGTCTGGTTGCAGCCGCGGCCCTTCGACCGACCTCGCGGTGAACTCGTGAAGGCGGTGCAAGCAGCAGCCGCCACCGCCGAGGGTCTTCGCGCATCGGGCGCCGAGGTGGGGTTGGTCGTGGGCTGTGAACTCACGCTGTCGACTCCGGGCATGCTTCCCGGTCCGACGTTCTGGGCCAGGGGAACACTGCTGACGGTGACGTTCCCGCTGCTCCCGCTCGCAAACTTGCGGCTGCGGCGTCTGCTTGCAGAACTCGTCGATGAGGCGCGGGAGCGCTTCGCCGGACCGGTCTCCTATGGGGCGGGCGAATGGGAGCGTCCGGACTGGGCGATCTTCGATGTCGTCGGCGCCGACCGTTACCGTGATGCACGCAACACCTGGCGGTTCGAAGATGACATCCACACGCTCGCCGATCGGGCCCACGCACAGAACAAGCCCTGCTACGTCTTCGAGTTCGGAACCTGCACCTACCGGGGAGCCACCGCGAAGGCCTCCACCGCGGCGAGTGTGCTCGGCGGGCGCACCGAGCTGTCGGTGCCGAGGAATCTCGTCCGAGACGAGCAAGAGCAGGCCGATTACCTCACCGATCTGCTCGATGTGTTCGACCGCGCGGGAGTGGACGGCACCTTCGTCTGGGGATTCAGCGAACCCGCCCTGACCACCTCCGACGAGCCCGGCCGAGACCTCGACCTCGCCAGCTACGGCATCGTCACCGCTCACGACGACGGCACCTGGACGCCCAAACGCGCCTACCACGCCCTCGCGCACCGATACCGAGGAACACCATGACGACAACACCCGCACCACGTGCCCGACGGCTCGGCTCCGCCGCGTGGCGGATCGCGCTGGCCATCCTCCCGATCGCCGCAGGACTATCCCTCGCGACGATCCTGCTTCCCGCACCAGAAAATCCCTCCGATCCGGCGACGCTGAGCGTCCGGATTGCGGTGGGCATCGTGATCAGTGCCGCCACCCTCACCGTGATCGCTCTGCTGACCCGGATCGCCGACCACCGCCGGATGAGCGAGGCAGGGCTCACGAGCATGCGGACCGGATGGCGGCTGGCAGTGTGGGGCGCAATCGTCTGGACTATCCCGGCCGCGGCGACCTTCGGGGTGCTCGCCCTGCTCGGCACCCCGCTGACCATCACCGTCGCCGGACCGGAACTCGCGCGAACCGTCATCCTGCTCCTCCTCGCCGTACTCCTCGCCGAGGCACTGCCTGAGGAGGCCGTCTTCCGTGGCTACGTCACCACCGCGCTCGGGACCCTCACCCGTGGGTGGGGCGTTATCGTCGTCCAGGCTCTGCTGTTCACTCTCTTCGCCGCGCTCCTGCGGCAAAACGCCAACCCCGCCGACCTCTCCCTCTTTCTCACGATGGGCATCGGGTTCGGGTACCTGCGCATGATCACCGGCTCGATATGGATGCCCATCGGATTCCACACCGCCTTCCAAACCGGCGCGCAACTGGTCCTCACCCACGACGCCATCGACTTCGCCGGCGGAACCGGCGCGGCCATGCTCGCCCTCGGCGTCATCCCGTTCTCGGCCGCCGCGATCCTCATCAGCAGCACCGGCATCCCCCGCATCATCAACCCCGGCTCAGACGGCACCCGCTGACCACATCCACCACAGCGTTCGAGGGCAGCCGATTCGACCTCATCTTCCTCCGCGAGACATCCACTAGTAAGTTCTAGGACGCCGTCGTCGATGTCGGCCTGCTTGACCCACATCCGCACGGACTCGACCCCGTACCCGAGCTGCGTCGCGACGCGCTGCACCGTCCCCTGCGTGACGCCGAGCTCAGCGCGCAGCGTCCTCACCATCCGCACCGCGGCGGCCTTCTCCTCGCTCGAGTAGCGACGCGTCATCGGCTTCCCATTCGCCAGTTCCTTCGGCATGACTCCATCCTCGTTTCCAAGGTCAGGAGCCTCCAACAAACTCAGGGCGCTTCACTCAGGCACCGCCGTCGGGCGTGAACCCAATCAGGCAAGCCAAGCCTGTAGTCGGTCTGCCAGCCAGTGTGGCTTCTGGAGCGGAACTCCGTGACCACACTCGGCGATGGTTTCAGGCTCGCCATCGGCTCGATAACGGGTGAGGTGGTGCGCCGAGCGGGCCATGATCGCTCGTTCTCGCTCGCCCACCAGGACGAGAGTTCTGCCTGTGTATGAGGCCCACGTCGGCGGGATCGTGAACCGTATGTTCTCGCCCACCGACGCCAAGAGGGTCCGTGTCGAAAGGTTCTGAGTGGTTCTGAGGTAGTCGGGGAACAGGGTCGGGGGGATGAACAGTTCCTTCGCCTGTGCTCGCGCGAACCACTCCCGCTTCGCAAGCGGCGCCGCCGTTCGCAGCAGTGCGAGGGTCGCGTTCGGCCATCTCGATGGTTCTGCCTGGGCGCTGATGATCCCGACGTGCGAGACCAGGTCAGGGCGGCGGACGGCGAGGAGCACAGCGAGTTGCGCGCCGAGCGAGAAGCCGACGACCGCGACCGGGCGGACCTGACGGTGCTCGAGCGCTTCCACGAGCGCCTCGATGGTCCGTTCGTGTGACTCGTAGTCTGCGTGCGCGCTGCGGTCGTGCCCTGGCAGGTCCGGGACAAGGAGTCGGTATCCGGGACTCATCTGCTCGATCAGTGGTCGCCACATCCACCCGGCGACTCCACCTCCATGGAGCAGGAGGACGGGTGTCCCATTGCGGTCGCCGAACTCGTCCACGACGATTTCGGGGAGTGGGCTTGAGCTTCGGTCTGTCACGCCGTGTCTCCTTCTTCTGGTGGATTGCCGGTGTCCGGGAGGCCGCCGCGTCTGCCGGCTCGGCGTGCTGCCCCTGGCGATATTCCACGTTCCCGGCGGAAGGCGTGTGCGAAGGCGTACTCCGAGCTGTAGCCAACACGCTGAGCGATCGCGCGCATGGATTGATCCGTGTCGGTGAGCAGGGCGGCGGCGAGGTTCATCCGCCACCAGGTGATGTAGGTCATGGGTGGATTGCCGATCAGTTCATGGAATCGGCGAGCGAAGGCGGTGCGGGACATGGCCGCATGCTGAGCGAGTTCGGCGACTGTCCAGGGGTGCCCTGGGTTGTCGTGGAAGGCGTCTAGTGCGGAGCGGATTCCTGTGTCTCGGATTGCGGTGACCCAGGAATGTGCGCTGTCCGGTAGGACGCGCTCGTCGTGGCACGCCCGGAGGATGTGGATGAACAGTACGTCGAGGAGTGCGGCGACCAGGTGATCCGTGCCCGGTCCAGGTCGGTCGAGTTCCATCGCGAGTAGTTCTACCGCGTCCCGGAGCGGCTCGCCGCGATCGAATGGCGCGCGCAAGACCACCACGGGCGGGAGTTGCGCAAGCAACGGGTGGATGAAACGCAGGTCCAGTTCGTAGGCGCCGCATAGCGTGACCGTTTGTTCCCCCGGTATCCCATGATCCGGGTCCGACGGTATAGCAACGGCGCCGTTGCAAGTCACTCGGCCCGATTCGCACGCCTCAGCCAGCTCGGCATCGACCCGATCGGCGAGCGCATGCTCGACCCCGCTGGGGAGGAACAGGACGTCTCCTGTCTGTAGGCGTACCGGTTCCTCACCATCACGGAGCAGCCAGCACGTCCCGCGGAGGATCACCTGGAATCCGGCCGAGCCCTCGACCGCAGCGAAACGCTGACCCCATGGTGCCGTCCAGGTGACGCGCTGAGACCGCGGTCGTCCTCGCCGGAGGACCGCGACCACCTCGCTCATCATGTCCATGAACTGAGTCTATACGGTGACTCGCACTCGGGGGACGATCACACATGAAGGCGGTGTATCCGCGTATTGATCGTGTCCCAGATGGGACATAGCGTGATCATCGCCGTGCCGATTACCGCCATGGCCCTTCAAAGTCAGGAGACCTCATGCCCGCTGAGATTCAAACCACTCGGGCCAGCAGCCGACCAAAGTTGCCCCAGACGTTGACGGCCAACTGGCGCCCGCGCCTGCTCGGCGCCGTTGTCGCGACACTGGCCTGCACGCTCATCTGGCTAGCAGGAGGTGCGGCGGGCGCGTCGTTCGTCGTCTCGTTCGGCGACGAGCACGCGTCCATGGACGTCACTATCTGGGCCGTCATCGGTTCCGTGCTCGCGGCCGCCGTCGCGGGATGGGTTCTGCTTGTCGTGCTCGAACTTTTCACCGTGCGAGCGCGAACCGTATGGACGGTGCTCGCGCTCACGGCGGCGGCGATTTCGACGCTGCCAGCATTCGGCTATGAAGCGGATACCGAGACCAAGCTGTCGTTGACTTTCATGCACGTCGCTGCCGCAGCGGTGATCATCCCCCTGTTCCGCCGTCGGGGTAGTTCCGCAGCAGGAAAGACCCACCAGCAGCCGTGAACGCCCGACACGGACGCCTGCGCCGTGCCGCGCACGCGCGGTGCGGCTGGTGCTCGCAGAGTTGGCGCCGGCGGTGATTCTGTCCAGGGGTGGCGACCGCACAGGTTCGCAAGCCCGCAAAGGTCGCTTTCATAGCATCAGGTGGAAGCCATGCCGGATCGCAGGTGACGTCCCCTGGGGTGGTGGACTTTCCGGCAGGGTCGTCGGCGTCGTAGACGTTGGTGAGCCATCGTGCGATGGTCAGTGAGAACCGATCAAAGCTACTCACAGAAAGACACGACGCACGATGGCCCTAGACCAGTCTGCCCTCCTCGAGCTCCTCGGGGAACTGAAACTCACTGATGTCACTGACCGGATCCGGTCGGCGACCGAGACGCTCTATCAGGAGCTGACGACGCGGAAGCTGCCGCGTTCATCGGCGCTGCCCCGTTCGAACGGACCCCGGACCGCACCACTCATCGCAACGGGTCTCGTCTGCGTACGCTGACGACGACCGCGGGAGAACTCGAGTTGCGGATTCCGAAGCTGCGGCAGGGGTCGTTCTTCCCGTCGCTGTTGGAACGCCGTCGCCGGGTCGATCAGGCCCTGTTCGCGGTCGTGATGGAGGCGTACGTGCATGGCGTTTCGACCCGCAAGGTCGATGATCTCGTCAAAGCGCTCGGCGCTGACACGGGGATCTCGAAGTCGGAGGTGTCCCGAATCTGCGGGAACTTGGACGAGGACGTCGCCGCGTTCCGCGACCGCCCACTCGCCGATAGCACCTACCCGTATGTGTTCCTCGACGCGACGTACTGCAAAGCACGGGTCGGCCGGCGGGTCGTCTCCCAGGCCGTTGTCGTCGCGGTGGGTGTCGCCGCTGACGGGCGCCGGGAGATTCTCGGCTTCGAAGTCGGAGAGACGGAGTCGCAACCGTTTTGGACCACGTTCCTCCGCTCGCTGAAAGCTCGCGGGCTGGACGGCGTGAAGCTCGTCATCTCCGATGCTCACACGGGTCTGATCTCGGCGATCGAGACTGTGTTCCAGGGCTCGTCGTGGCAGCGGTGTCGGGTGCATTTCATGCGCAACGTGCTCGCGGACGTGCCCAAGAGCGCCGGGCAGATGGTCGCGTCGATCATCCGCACGATCTTCGCGCAACCCGATGCGCCCCACGTCTATGCCCAGTTCGACGAGGTTGTCCGCATGCTGACCCGGCCGCATCCGAAGATCGCGGAGATGCTCGAGGACGCCCGCAATGACCTGCTTGCGTTTGCGGAGTTCCCCTCCCCGCACTGGCGTCAGATCTGGTCGACGAACCCGCTGGAACGCGTCAACAAGGAGATCAAGCGGCGCACCGACGTGGTCGGCACGTTCCCCAACCCCGCCGCGCTGCTGCGCCTCGCCGGACACGTGCTCATCGAGCAACACGACGAATGGGACGGCGCCGACCGCCGCTACTTCTCAGAGCACTCCATGGCCCTGCTCCTGGCCGAGCACGAGGAGGTGGCTATCCCCGAACTCACCGCGGCATAATCAGAACAACTGACCTCGCACGGTGTTGAGAAACTCCACCACTCAGCGGGACGTCACCTCCTTGCTCGGTGGATCGATCGCTGCGACGTCGTGTCGGGCTGAAGCGCCGGAGGCAGGTGGGGGCATCTCACGCAACTTGCTGGGAGCAACTCCAAGGGTCCCGTGGGGGTCCCAGCATCCGATAACACCGCCGAATCCAGCGTGTTTCACATGCAGGAACCCACGATTTCTGCAGCATCTGCATACGTCGCAGGCCCTGCTAAGGTGGAGTCCCCTCCGGGGGACCGAGGGTTCAAATCCCTCCGTCTCCGCGAATGAGAAAGCCCCGCTTCGGCGGGGCTTTCTCATTCGTTGAGTCAGAAGGACGCGGAGCCTTCCGCGAGGGCGGGCCCACGCCGCCGGAGGCTCCGCGCGCCGCGCAGCGGCGTGTGGAGGGGCGGTGGGGACAGATCCCTCCGTCTCCGCCTATTGAATGCAGCGCTTCGCCGACGGGCGAGGCTCACGAGGACCGTCGCGGGCGAAGCCCGTCGAGAAGGATCTCGAGCAGCCGATCGGCGCGGACGGCGCCGTCGGCCTGCCGGATGACGGTGAAGATCCCGATGAGACTGGCGGAGACCTCGACCGCCGTCACGTCCGGGCGCAACTCGCCTGCGGCGACGCCCGCGTCGAGGATGGCCGAGATCGCCGCGAGGATGCTGTCGCGAGTTCGCGTGTGGGCCAGGTCGCCGGACTCGACCATGGCGAGGAGAGTATCGAGCATGCCGCTCTTCGTGGCGATCCATTCGCCGTAGAGGTCCATCCACCGACGCATGGCCTCGGCGGGGGTGTGCTCGGCGAGCAAGGTTCGCGCACCGGTCGTGAGCCGCTCAACTTGGTCGCGATAGACGGCCTCGACGAGCGCTTGGCGCGTCGGGAAGTGGCGATAGAGCGTCGCGATCCCTACTCCGGCCTCGCGGGCGATGGCTCGCATCGAGGCTTCGGCGCCATCCGAGGCGAAAACGCGTGTCGCGACGGCCAAGAGCTGCTCGCGATTGCGGGCCGCGTCGGCGCGCGGAGGACGAGGGTCGGTCGACAAGTGGAACGTGCTCCGGTTATGGTGGGACAGGCGATACGGAGCATAGTCCGTTTCGGCTTGGGAGAGGGATGCGGAGCATGCGACAGCAGAGCGACATACGTGACGGAGCGACGGGACGAGCGGTTCTGCTCGAGTCGTTCGGCGGCCCCGAGAACCTCGTGGTCCGGCACGTGCCGGCACCACAAGCCGGGGTGGGACAGATCCGCGTCAGGGTGCGTGCGGCAGGGCTGAACCCGATGGACTGGATCATGACGTCCGACGCCGAGACTGCGGCCCGATTCCGATTGACCCTCCCGACGGGGTACGGCACGGACTTCGCCGGGGTGGTGGACCAGGTCGGACAGGGCGCGGCGGGCTATGCGGTCGGCGATCGCGTCTATGGCGCAGCCGTCTCGCGTGCCCTCGCCGACTATGTGGTCGTGGATGCCGACGGCGACATCGTCACTGGCGTCGCGCACCACACACCGGACGGCGTTGACGACCGCACGGCGGCGACGCTCGCCATCGCGGGCAGCACGGCGGCGGCGGCGCTGGCGATCCTCGAGCTCGGCCC
>Ga0180223_1001669_pt1 | contig 16007 bp, 15 predicted proteins | sample eDN5th30CKraftOP_FD_151337 | JGI IMG/M metagenome (GOLD analysis project Ga0180223, IMG submission 151337) | Enriched Organic Plus compost microbial communities from Emeryville, California, USA - eDNA 5th pass 30_C Kraft OP (version 2) (version 2) ...
CGCGGTGCGCAAGCTGGCCGAGGCGATCTTCGCCGCCTCCCGCATCGACGAGGCCGATCCGGTCGCGGCCTGGAAGGCGCATAACGCCGCCTTGCGCAGCCGGCGCGACTGGCTGAACGGCCAGCGCTTCGCGGCGCTGCATTTCACCGGGCCGGGCACCGATCTCACCGTCGGGCTGGCGGACGGGCACGACTGGCAGGGCGGCGCCTCGCCGGCCAAGAACGGCATCGTCTGCAATCCCAACATCCCGACCGAGGAGGTCTTCACCACGCCGCATGCGCGCCGGGTCGAGGGCCATGCCTCGAGCACCAAGCCGCTCTCCCATCAGGGCGCGCTGATCGACGATATCCGCGTGCGCTTCGAGGGCGGCCGGATCGTCGAGGCCAGGGCCTCGCGCGGCGAGGCGGTGCTGAGCAAGGTGCTCGACACCGACGAGGGCGCGCGCCGGCTCGGCGAAGTGGCGCTGGTGCCGAACTCCTCGCCGATCTCGAAGAGCGGCATCCTGTTCTACAACACGCTCTTCGACGAGAACGCCTCCTGCCATATCGCGCTCGGGCAATGCTATTCGAAATGCTTCGTCGACGGCGCCAATCTCACGCCGGAGCAGATCGCGGCGCAGGGCGGCAACAAGAGCCTCATCCATATCGACTGGATGATCGGCTCGGGCGAGGTCGATATCGACGGCGTCCATGAGGACGGGCGCCGCGTGCCGGTGTTCCGCAAGGGCGAGTGGGCCTGAGCCGGCCCCCTCGCCTCAGGCCGGGTTCGCGCGCAGCCAATCGCCGAGGGAGGGGCGGTGATGCCCGTCCCGCCCGGTCGTGGCGGGGGCGGCGATCATGGCGTTGAGCACGGCTTCCTGTGTCGCCTCGGCGGCGGCGCGGAAGAGCGTGTCGATCCGGTTCTCGTTGAGCGCCCGCAGCGGGACGAGGTCGGCTGGCTGGTCGTGCGCGATCGGATCGGCGGTGGAGAAGGCGACGGCGATGTCGCCGCTGCCATTGCCCCAGAAGGCGCCGAGCCGGGCGAGGCCGGCACCGCCGCGCCGGGCGACGCGGTGGAGCTGGCGCGATTCCAGCGGGACGTCGGTCGCGACGACGAGGATGACCGAGCCGCGCTCATTCTGTGCTTCGACGTCCGGCGGAACCGGGCGCCGGCCGTCAGGCAGGACGAGGTCGCCGGCATTGCCGAAATTGGCGAGCGCCAGCACGCCGAGCGTGTAACCGCTGCCGTCGAGGTCGAATCGGCGCGAGGCGGTGCCGATGCCGCCCTTGAAGCCGAAGGCGCTCATGCCGGCGCCGGCGCCGACCGCGCCTTCCGCGACAGGGCCGGAAGCCGCGGCATCGAGCGCGGCAAAGGCATCGGCCTGCGTCAGCGCGCGGGCGCGGATGTCGGAGAGATAGCCGTCATTGCATTCGAGCACGACCGGATTGACGGTGCCGGTCTCGCGCCCGATGTCGGGATTGGCGGCGAGCGCGCGCGTCACCAGCGCGTCGAAGCCGGTGCCGACGGCGAGCGTGTTGCCGAGCAGCAGCGGCGTCTCGATCTGGCCGAGCTCGGCGAGCTGCATCAGCCCCGCGCTCTTGCCGAAGCCGTTGATGACGTCGACCGCGGCCCGGACCTTCCGGCGGAAGAGGTTGCCCTCATGCGGCAGGAGCGCGGTGAAGCCGGTGAGAAGGCCGCCCTCCCGCAGGGTCCGGTGGCCGAGCGTCACGCCGGCGACGTCGGTGATGGCATTGAGCGGGCCCGGCCGCATGACGCCGCAGATGAGGCCGAAATCGCGCGCACGCTGGGTCATGGAACCGATCCTGAACGACTGACCCAACGGCCATAGACCATCCCGCCGACCGAGGGGAGCCGTGCGGCCGCATGCCCCGCCGGAGGTTTCGCCCGGCGGCGCGGCCGGCTGCGGATCAAACGGCGCCCGGGCGCGTTAAGCTTGGCGCGAAAAGGGAGAGACCATGAAACCGGACCAGGCGATGGAGGCCGATGCCGCCGGGCGGCCGGAGCTTGAGGGCGGCGCGGGCGTCCATGCCGGGCTTCCGGCCAACTGGCCGCAGATCGTCGCCTTGCTCGGCGTCGTCGCCGTGCTCTTCGTCGCGCGGGAGGTCTTCATTCCGCTCGCGATCGCGGTTCTGCTGACCTTCGCGCTGGCGCCGCTGGTTGCGCTGATCCGCCGCCTCGGCGTCCCGCGCACGCCGGCCGTGCTGGCGGTGGTCACCGCGGCCTTCATCGGGATCGCCGCCTTCAGCTTCCTCGTGGTCAGCCAGTTGAGCGAGCTCTCCGGGCAGTTGCCGACCTATCAGGCCAACATCCTGGAGAAGGTCCGCAGCCTCAAGGATGCCGGCGCCGGCCACGGCCTCGTCGCGCAGATCACCGAGGCGGTCGAGCGGGTCGGGCGCGAAATCGGCCGTGCCGGCGATGCCGCCCCGGGACAGCGCGAGGGCGAGGGCAACGGCCCGATGCTGGTGCAGATCTATTCGCCCGAGCAGCCGATCCAGATCCTGACCAGCATGATCTCGCCGCTGGTCGGCCCGCTCGCCACGGCCGGCCTGGTCATCGTGGTGGTGATCTTCATGCTGCTGGAGCGCGAGGATCTGCGCGACCGCTTCATCCGTCTCGTCGGCTACAGCGACCTGCACCGGACGACGGAGGCGCTGCAGGAGGCGGGCAGCCGCGTCGGCCGGTATCTGCTGATGCAGCTCGTCGTCAACGTGACCTATGGCGTGCCCGTCGCACTGGGGCTGTGGTGGATCGGCATCCCCAATGCGGCGCTCTGGGGCGCGCTCGCCATCGTGATGCGCTTCGTGCCCTATATCGGGCCGGCCGTCTCGATGGTGCTGCCGCTCTTCCTGGCGGTCGCGGTCTCGCCGGGCTGGAGCCTGCTGCTCTGGGTCGGGGCGCTCTTCCTCGTCATGGAGCTGGTCATCAACAATGTCGTCGAGCCCTGGCTCTACGGCTCCCGCACCGGGCTGTCGCCGCTCGCCATCATCGTCGCGGCGATCTTCTGGACCTGGCTGTGGGGGCCCGTGGGGCTGGTGATGTCGACGCCGCTGACCGTTTGCCTGGTCGTGCTCGGCAAGCATGTCCCGCAGTTCCAGTTCTTCGAGGTGCTGCTCGGCAACGAGCCGGTGCTCGATCCCGAGATGCGGCTCTACCAGCGGCTTCTCGCCAACGATCCGAACGAGGCCACCGACCAGCTCGAGGAGCTGCTGGAGGAGCGGAGCCTGCCGCAGATCTATGGCGAGGTGGCGATTCCGGCGCTGGTCCTGGCGGACCGGGACCGCCAGCGCGGGGTGATGGCCGAGGACCAGCTCAGGACGGTGTCCGCGGCGGCGCGAAAAGTGGTCGACAACCTCGCGGACGAGATCGAGCCGGCGGCGGAGGAGGAGGAGGAGGAGCCTGCGCCGGCGGGGAGCCGCCCGGACAAGCGGGCGGGTGCCGTGCTCTGCGTCGGCGGCCGCAGCGCCCTCGACGACGTCAGCGCGACGATGCTGGCCCAGCTTCTCGCGGTGGAGGGCTATCGCGCCGTCGCGACCACCCGCGGCATGGTCGGCTCGACCCCCGCGGACCGCCATTCCGACATCGCCACGATTGCCGTCTGCCTGCTCAACCCGGCCTCGATCCGCAGCGGCCGGTTCCTGGTGCGGCGGCTGAAGCGCCAATGGCCGCAGGCGCGGGTCGGGCTGCTGATCTGGCCTGACCCGGCCGGGCCGGCGCCCGCCGCAGGGACTGCCCCGATCCCGGAAGCGGATTTCGTCGCCCAGGGCCTCGGCGCGCTGGCGGCGGCGATCGCCGGTGGCGGTGCGCAGGAGCGCAGCGAGCGGGTGGCCTGAGGCCGCGCCGCCGGAGAAGCGCGGCCGTGCGCGATCCGGTTCGCTCAACCGGCCCGCGATCGCGGAACGAGGCCGCCATGCCTCTCGATGAACGCGACGATCTCATCCAGCCCAGTGAGCCGGTTCAGGTCGGTGAAGACGAAGGGCCGGCCGGCGCGCTGCTTTTCGGTGTCCCCCCGCATGACCTCGAGATCGGCCCCGACATAGGGCGCAAGGTCGATCTTGTTGACGATCAGCAGGTCCGAGCGGGTGATGCCGGGTCCGCCCTTGCGCGGGATCTTCTCGCCGCCGGCGACGTCGATGACGTAGAGCGTGAGGTCGGCGAGATCGGGCGAGAAGGTCGCGGCGAGGTTGTCGCCGCCGGATTCGATGAAGACCACGTCGAGATCCGGGAAGCGGCGGCGCATCTCGGCGATCGCGGCGAGGTTGATCGAGGCGTCCTCGCGGATCGCGGTATGCGGGCAGCCGCCGGTCTCGACGCCGATGATGCGCTCTTCCGGCAGGGCCTGCAGCCGGTTGAGGATCAGCTCGTCCTCCCTCGTGAAAATGTCGTTGGTGACGACGGCGACCGAATAACGGTCCCGCATCGCCTTGCAGAGCTTCTCGGTGAGCGTGGTCTTGCCGACGCCGACCGGGCCGCCGATGCCGACCCGGAGCGGGCCATGGGGGGAGTTCACGAGCGAAAGACCCTCGAATACTGCGTTTCGTGGTTCATCGACAGGATATCGGCGCGGATCGTGCAAGAGCCGAGATCGTCCAGCGTCGAGCCGGCGGCGCGCCGGGCGCTGCGCAGGACGATAGGCTCCAGAGCCGCCAGCGTCGCCACGCCGTCGCGCTGGCCGAGCGGGACGAGGCGCACACACGCCTGGACGAGGTTCGAGGCGAAGGCGTGGAGATAGGCGACGAGGGCATCGTCGAGCCCGACGCCATGACGGGCGGCAGCCGCGCCGACCGCAACCGGATAGGCGGGAGCTCCGTCTTCGCCGGTCGGCGGCTCGCCGCTCCAGGCGGCGATCGCATCGGCGAAGGCGGCGCCCTGCAGGCTCGTCTCCATATGGCGCTCGCGCGAGCCGGCCATGGCTTCGGCGAACTCCGCGACGGCGGCGATGCTTTCGCTCGCTGCTGCGTGGCGCCAGGTTTCCGCCAGCAGCACGGCGTCGTTCCAGGCTGAGCCGTGCTCCAGCAGCGTTTCGAGCCATGCGGTCAGGCTGGCGCGATCCCGGATCAGCCCGTCATGGATCGCCCGCTCCAGCCCGTGGCTGTAGGCGAAGGCGCCGACCGGAAAGGCCGGGGACAGCCATGTCATCAGCCGGGCGAGCGTGGCGGTTTCAGTCATGGTCGTGGTGGTGGCCGTGGGCATGGCCATGGTCGTGATGGTGGGCGTGGCCGCGGTCATGCCCATGAGCATGATAGGCGCCATGGACCGGCTGGAAGCGCGCCACGACGTCGCGCACGGAGGCGCCGAGGCCTTCGAGCATGGCCCGGATGACATGGTCGCGCTGGATCAGGATTCGACCCTCGTCGATCTGCGCCGGCAGATGACGGTTGCCGAGATGCCAGGCGAGATGGCGCAAAGGACAGGTGCCCGGCAACACTTCGTAGAGCTCCTCCTCCGCCGCCATGATCGCGACGCTGCGGCCATCGTCCAGCACCAGTCGATCGCCATCGGCGAAGAGTACCGGTTCGGGCAGATCGACCATGATCTCGTCGCCCTGATCGGTGGTGACGAGCTTGCGGCGCAGGTGGCGGGCGGCATGATCGAGCCGAATCGTGCCGGCGGGCTGGTCACGGCCACCGTGGCGATGGGAAATGGCACGGAGCATCGCTTGGCCTCGGATCAGAACAGAAAATAACGCTGCGCCATCGGCAGCACGGTCGCGGGGTCGCAGGTCAGGAGCTCGCCATCGGCCCGGACCTCGTAGGTCTCGGGATCGACCTCCATATGGGGCGTGGCGTCGTTCAGGACCATCGAGGCCTTGGAGATGCCGCCGCGCGTGTTCTCGACGGCGAGCATGCCCTTGGCGACGCCGAGCTTCTCCTTCAATCCCTTGGCCATCGCGGCCTGGCTGACGAAGGTCACGGAGGACATGGCCGGCGCGCGGCCCATGGCGCCGAACATCGGCCGGTAATGCATCGGCTGCGGCGTCGGGATTGAGGCGTTGGGGTCGCCCATGGGGGCCGCCGCAATCATGCCGCCGACCAGCACCATCTCCGGCTTCACGCCGAAGAAGGCCGGATTCCAGAGCACCAGATCGGCGCGCTTGCCGACCTCCACCGAGCCGACATGCTTCGCCAGCCCCTGCGCGATGGCGGGGTTGATCGTGTATTTCGCGATGTAGCGGCGCACGCGCAGATTGTCGTTGTCACCGGTCTCAGCCGACAGGCGCCCGCGCTGGAGCTTCATCTTGTGCGCGGTCTGCCAGGTGCGGATCGGCACCTCGCCGACGCGGCCCATCGCCTGGCTGTCGGAGGAGATGATCGAGAAGGCGCCGATGTCGTGCAGGATGTCCTCGGCGGCGATCGTCTCCTTGCGGATGCGGCTCTCGGCGAAGGCGATGTCCTCCGGGATCGAGGGCGAGAGGTGATGGCAAACCATCAGCATGTCGAGATGCTCGGCGATGGTGTTCTGCGTATAGGGCCGCGTCGGGTTGGTCGAGGACGGGATGACGTTCCTCAGCCCGCAGACCTTGATGATGTCCGGCGCATGGCCGCCGCCGGCGCCTTCCGTGTGGAAGGCGTGGATGGTGCGGCCCTTGAAGGCCGCGACCGTGTCCTCGACGAAGCCGCTCTCGTTCAGCGTGTCGGTGTGGATCATCACCTGGACGTCGTGGTCGTCGGCGACGGCGAGGCAGTTGTCGATGGCGGCGGGCGTCGTGCCCCAGTCCTCGTGGAGCTTGAGCGCGCAGGCGCCACCCTCGATCATCTCGACCAGCGCAGCCGGCTTCGAGGCAGTGCCCTTGCCGGAGAGGCCGAGATTGATCGGCGCGGCGTCGAAGGACTGGATCATCCGGCCGAGGTGCCAGGGTCCGGGCGTGCAGGTCGTCGCCAGCGTGCCATGGGCCGGACCGGTGCCGCCGCCGAGCATGGTGGTGACGCCGGACATCAGCGCCTCCTCGATCTGCTGCGGGCAGATGAAGTGGATATGGGCGTCGACGCCGCCGGCGGTGAGGATCCTGCCCTCGCCGGCGATGACCTCGGTGCCGGGGCCGATGACGATGGTGACGCCGGGCTGCGTATCCGGGTTGCCGGCCTTGCCGATGGCGGCGATCAGCCCGTCCTTCAGGCCGACATCCGCTTTCACGATGCCCCAGTGGTCGACGATCAGCGCATTGGTGATGACGGTGTCGACCGCGCCCTCCGCGCGGCTCGCCTGGCTTTGACCCATGCCGTCGCGGATGACCTTGCCGCCACCGAACTTCACCTCCTCGCCATAGACGGTGAAATCCTTCTCGACCTCGATGATCAGGTCGGTATCGGCGAGGCGGACCCGGTCGCCGACCGTCGGCCCGTACATCTGCGCGTAAGCCGCATGGGAGAGCGTGGCCGGCATCAGAGTGTCCCCATCACCTTCTGCTGGAAGCCGTAGACGGCGCGCGCGCCGCCGAACGGCACGAGACGAACCTCGCGCTGCTGGCCGGGCTCGAAGCGCACCGCCGTGCCGGCGGCGATGTCGAGCCGCATGCCGCGGGCGAGCGCGCGGTCGAAATCGAGCGCCTCGTTGGTCTCGAAGAAATGATAGTGCGAACCGACCTGGATCGGCCGGTCCCCGGTATTGGCGACGAGCACGGTGACCGATGTCGCCCCCTTGTTGAGGGTGATGTCGCCCACGGCGGGAAAGACCTCTCCGGGGATCATCGGCTCAGGCTCCCGCGACCAGCCAGAGCCCGCCGAGCGCGGTCAGGCCGCCGGCGATGCGCGCCGCGATCCGGCCGCGATGCGACAGCGCGTTGCCGGCGAAGCCGATGCCGACACCGACCGCGTGCAGCAGGGCCGTCGCCAGCGCGAAGCCGGTCATGAAGGGCAGGCTCGTCGCCTCGCCCATCTCGCCGCCATGGGCATAGCCGTGGAACAGCGCGAAGAAGCCGACGACGGCCATGCCGACCGGGGTCGGCACCTGCAGCGCCACCAGCGCCAGCAGGCCGAGAACGACGACGGAGGCGGCGATCACCGGCTCGACGAAGGGCAGGTCGAGCCCCGTCAGCGCCGCCGCGAAGCCGAGCATCATGGTCGCGACGAAGGCGACGGGAATCGCCCAGACCGCCCGCCCGCCGACGAGGAAGGCCCAGAGGCCGACGCCGACCATGGCGAGGATGTGGTCGGCCCCGAACAGCGGATGCGAGAAGCCGGCGGCGAAGGAGCCGTGCTCGGCCGGGTTGAGATGGGCGAAGGCCGGGCTCGCGGCTCCGACGCTCAGGATCAGGGCGATCGACAGTCTCTTCATGGCGGCCTCCGGCTCAGGTTCTCAACGGATCGGCAGGTTCAACGGATCGGTTCGTGGACGGTGACGAGCTTGGTGCCGTCCGGGAAAGTGGCTTCGACCTGGACGTCGTGGATCATCTCGGCGACGCCCTCCATGACCTGCGCGCGGCTGACGACATGGGCGCCGGCCTCCATCAGCTCGGCGACGCCGCGGCCGTCGCGCGCGCCCTCGACGACGAAGTCGCTGATCAGGGCGATGGCCTCGGGATGGTTGAGCTTCACCCCGCGCTCAAGCCGGCGCCGGGCGACCATGGCCGCCATGGAGATCAGGAGCTTGTCCTTCTCGCGCGGTGTCAGGTTCATGCCGTCAGTCCCTAGAGTTGCCAGAGCTTGGGCAGCGGCCGGCCGCCCATGAGAAGCGTCAAGAGCGGCTCGAGCCGCCGCCGGAGCGCGAGCCCGGTCTCCTCGACCAGCCGTGCAAGGAACTTGCCGTTCCAGGCGCTGGCGCCGCCGTTCGGCCCGATGATGGATCGGGCTGTGTCGAGAAAGCGCTCGGGCGCGGCTCCGGCGAAAAGCACCGTCGCCATCGCCCGGCAGCCGGCCATGGCGGGCTGCGGCGCGAGCCGGGCGACGATATCGCCCTCGACGCGCAGATCGTCGGCGAAGATCAGGCGGCCATCGCGCCGGATGCGCCAGCGATCGTGCAGGTGACCGCTGCGCAGCGTCTCGCCCATCGCCTGTCGGCCGAAGAGTACGGCCTCGACTGCGACCAACTCGGCGTCGCCAGCGAGATCGACGTCGAGCGTGCGGGACAGGCGCCCGCCGTCGAACAGGATCGTTTCCTGCGGCAGCCACGCCAGCCGTGCTCCGGCCGAGAGGCGCAGGCAGTTTGTGACGATCGCGTCGGCGCCCGTGGAACGATAGATGCGTTCGCAAGCCTGCGTGGTGACGCTCGCGGTAGCGCCGGCAGCAAGGGTCACCTCGGTGCCGAAGCGATCTCCGCCGGTCAGTCCGCCCGCCGTATTGATGACGATCGCCTGCGGATCGTCGCTTCCGAGCGGCTTCGGGAAACGCAGCTTCGCACAACCCTCCTGGAACAGCCGATCGAGGCGGGTTCGGCCATCACGCGAGTAGAAACTGACCCTCGCCTGCCCGCGCGCGCGCTGCATCAGGATTGGAACGGGGCTCTGGAGATCGTCAATCGCCAGCATCATCAGGGCCGCTTCGCAGGCAGCAGGGCTTGCAGAAGACGCTGCATCTAGACCTGAATCAAGCGCTGGACCTGCGCGCCGTCGATCTCGCTCATCGAGCCGGACAGCACGACCTCGCCGCGGTCCATCACGAACATCGTGTCGGCGAGATCGCGGGCGAAGTCGAAATACTGCTCGACCAGCACGATCGCCATGCCGCCTTTCTGACGCAGGTAGTCGATGGCGCGGCCGATATCCTTGATGACCGAGGGCTGGATGCCCTCGGTCGGCTCGTCCAGCACCAAGAGCCTGGGTCGGGTGACCAGCGCCCGCGCGATCGCGAGTTGCTGCTGCTGGCCACCCGAGAGGTCTCCGCCGCGCCGGCCCAGCATGGTCTTCAGCACGGGGAAGAGGTCGAAGAGCTCATCCGGGACGAAGCGCTCCTGGCGCTTCAGCGGCGCGAAGCCGGTCTCGAGATTCTCCTTCACCGTCAGCAGCGGGAAGATCTCCCGCCCCTGCGGCACATAGGCGATGCCGGCCCGCGCGCGATCTTCGCTGCGCAGCGCCGAGATGTCCTCTCCGTCGAGGCGGATATGCCCCCCGGAGATCGGCTGGTGGCCGACGATGGCGCGCATCAGCGAGGTCTTGCCGACGCCGTTGCGGCCCATCACGCAGGTGACCTTGCCGGTCTCGGCGCGAAGCGAGACATGGCGCAGCGCCTGCGCCGCGCCGTAGTGAAGGTTGATGGCGTCGACGGTCAGCATCGGATCACCGCCCCAGATAGACTTCGACGACGCGCTCGTTGGCGCTGACATGGTCGAGCGGGCCTTCCGCCAGCACCGAGCCCTCGTGCAGCACCGTGACCTTCACGCCGAGCGCGCGGATGAAGCCCATGTCGTGCTCGACGACGATCACGGAATGATCCCGCGCGATCTCCTTGAGCAGCACCGCCGTCTGCGCCGTCTCGCCATCGGTCATGCCGGCGGCGGGCTCGTCGACGAGCAGGAGCTTGGGGTCCTGCGCCAGCAGCATGCCGATCTCCAGCCACTGCTTCTGGCCATGCGAGAGCGAGCCCGCCAGCCGGTCGCGCCTGTCGGCGAGCTTCACGATTCCGAGGATGTCGCCGATGCGCTTCTGCTGCGGGCTTTCAGTCTTCCAGAACAGCGTCCGCCCGACCGTGCGCTTCGACTTCAGCGCCAGCAGGATATTGTCCTCGATCGTGTGGCTGTCGAAGACGGTCGGCTTCTGGAACTTGCGGCCGATGCCGAGATTGGCGATGGCGGCTTCGTCGAGCTTCGTCAGGTCGACCGAGCCGCCGAACATCACGGTGCCGACATCCGGCTTCGTCTTGCCGGTGATGATGTCCATCATCGTGGTTTTGCCGGCGCCGTTGGGGCCGATGATGGCGCGCATCTCGCCGGGTTCGATCGTCAGCGACAGGGCGCGGATCGCCTTGAAGCCGTCGAAGGAGACGCTGACGCCGTCGAGATAGAGCAGCGAGGAGGTCAGGGCGCCGGGCACGGGAGCGTTCATCGCCGTCACTCCGCCGGAGCCGGCTCGGCGGCCGGAGTGCTGTCGGCCTTGCGGCGGCGCGCCCAAAGCGCTTCGGCCGTGCCGAGAATGCCCTTGGGCAGGAAGAGCGTGACGACGACGAAGAGGCCGCCCAGCGCGAACAGCCAGTACGGCGCCATGAAGCCGGAGGTGAACAGCGTCTTGGCCCAGTTGACCACGACGGCCCCCAAAGCCGCGCCGACCAGCGTGCCGCGCCCGCCGACCGCGACCCAGATCACCGTCTCGATCGAGTTGGCCGGGGCGAATTCGCTGGGGTTGATGATGCCGACCTGCGGCACGTAGAGCGCGCCGGCCACGCCCGCCATGCAGGCCGAGACGGTGAAGACGAAGAGCTTGAAGCGGTCGACCCGGTAGCCGAGGAAACGCGTGCGGGACTCGGCGTCGCGGATCGCGATCACGACCTTGCCGAGCTTCGAGACGACGATGCCGCGCGCGACCAGGAAGCCGGCGGCGAGCATGACGCAGGTCATCGAGAACAGGGCGGCGCGCGTCGCCTGCGCCTGGATGTTGAAGCCCAGGATGTCCTTGAAATCGGTCAGGCCGTTATTGCCACCGAAGCCCATGTCGTTGCGGAAGAAGGCGAGCAGCAGGGCATAGGTCAGAGCCTGGGTGATGATCGAGAGATAGACGCCGGTGACGCGCGAGCGGAAGGCGAACCAGCCGAAGACGAAGGCGAGCAGGCCGGGCACGGCCAGCACCATCAGCATGGCGAAGGGGAAGGAGGAGAAGCCCCACCAGTACCAGGGCAGCTCCTGCCAGTTCAGGAACACCATGAAATCCGGCAGGACCGGATTGCCGTAGACGCCGCGCGAGCCGATCTGGCGCATCAGGTAGAGGCCCATCGCGTAGCCGCCGAGCGCGAAGAAGGCGCCGTGGCCGAGGCTCAGGATGCCGCAATAGCCCCAGACCAGATCGAGCGAGAGGGCGAGCAGCGCGTAGCAGAGGTACTTGCCCCAGAGCGACATGGTCGAGGTCGGCACATGGAAGGGCGACGATGCCGGCAGGAGCAGGTTCGAGAGGGGGACCAGCACGGCCAGCCCAAACAGGATCGCGAGGAAGATGCCGCCGCGCCGGCCCATGTTCTGGAGGAGGAAGCGGGCGATCATGCTTCCACCGCCCGGCCCCTCAGCGCGAACAGGCCGCGCGGGCGCTTCTGGATGAACAGGATTATGCAGACCAGCAGCGCGATCTTGCCGAGCACGGCACCGGCATAGGGCTCGAGCAGCTTGTTGGCGACGCCGAGCGTCATGGCGCCGACCAGCGTGCCCCACAAATTGCCGACCCCCCCGAAGACCACGACCATGAACGAGTCGATGATGTAGCTCTGGCCGAGATTGGGGCTGACATTGTCGATCTGCGAGAGGGCGACGCCGGCCAGCCCCGCGACGCCCGAGCCGAGCCCGAAGGTCAGCGCGTCGATGCGGCCGGTGCGGATGCCCATGGCAGAGGCCATGCGCCGGTTCTGCGTGACGGCCCGCATCTGCAGGCCCATCGGCGTGAGCTTCAGGATGGCGAGCAGCGCGGCGAAGACCAGCGCGGCAAAGACGATGATCCAGAGTCGGTTATAGGTGATCGCCAGACCGCCGAGATCGAAGGCGCCGGACATGAAGGCCGGCGCGCCGACCTCGCGGTTGGTCGGGCCGAAGGCGGTGCGCACCGCCTGCTGCAGGATCAGGCTGATGCCCCAGGTCGCGAGCAAGGTCTCCAGCGGGCGGCCATAGAGGAAGCGGATGACGCCGCGCTCGATCGCGATGCCGACCGCGCCCGAGACGAGGAAGGCCGCGGGCAGGGCGATGGCGAGCGACCAGTCGAACAGCCAGGGCGCGTTCGTGCGGATCAGCTCCTGCACCACGAATGTGGTGTAGGCGCCGAGCATGACCATCTCGCCATGGGCCATGTTGATGACGCCCATGACGCCGAAGGTGATGGCGAGGCCGATGGCGGCGAGCAGCAGCACCGAGCCGAGCGAGAGCCCATACCAGAGGTTCTGCGCGGCGGCCCAGAGCCGCAGGCGGCTTTCGATGGCGGAGATCGCCCTGGCCTGCGCATCCTTCAGCGCCGGCGTCGCCTCGCCGGTGAGGGCGCGCAGCGTCGCCAGCGCATCCTGGTCGCCGCGTTCGCGCAGCACGTCGATGGCGGCGAGGCGGTCGAGCGGCTGGGCATCCGGCTTGGCGATCAGGATCGCGGCCTGCGCCTGGCGCAGCGCGACGAGCGCGCGGGGATCGGTCTCCCTGCCGATGGCGGCCTCGACGATCGGCAGCAGGCCGGTGTCGCGCGACTTGAAGACAGCCTCGGCCGCGGCGGCACGCTTGCCCGCGTCGGGATCGAGCAGCCCGAGCCCGCCGAGCGCGGCCTGCACGGCGCGGCGCACGGCATTGTTGAGGCGCACCTGTTTCACATCCGCCGGAGCGGCGGGCAGTGCGGCGCCGGTCCTGGCATCGACGAAGCCGCCCGGCGGCGTCTTGACCACGACGCCGCCGGGTCCGGCGAGCAGACGGCCGTCGTTCAGCGCCTCGATGATCAGGGCGGCGTTGGGATCGGCGCCGGAGACCAGCAGCTCGATCCCGCGTGCCGTGTCGGAATAGCTGTCGGCGGCGAGGCGCCGGAACGCCTCGTCGGCCGTCTGCGCGAAGGAAGCGACCGAGGCCGCGACCAGCGCGACGAGGATCACTCCGACATGCAGCAGACGATGGAGAATGGACATCGAAACCGGCTTCCGCATTCAGGTCATCCCGGGCGTCCGCAGGGCGAACCGGGTTCCATGCCCGAGCTTTTCCGGGAAAGGCTCGGGCATGGAACCCCGGCTCTGCGCTTCGCTCCGGCGGGGATGACGGGGCGTGATGAATGGCAAGGATGGAGCCGCGCGAACGAGAGGCGGCCGGGATGTTTCCCGTGCCGCCCCTCCCCCTCATGACCTCAGGCGCCGCCGCCGCATTTGTTGGTCTTGACGTTGAAGTTGCCGCACTTCTTGTCGACCCAGTCGCCGATCAGGTCCCTGGAGCCTTCGAGCTCCTTCGACCACGCATCGCCGGCGACGAGGCCATCGGTCTTCCAGACAACGTCGAACTGGCCATCTTCCTTGATCTCGCCGATGAAGACCGGCTTGGTGATGTGGTGGTTCGGCAGCATCTTCGAGGTGCCGCCGGTGAGGTTCGGCGCCTCGATGCCGGGCAGCGCGTCGATGACCTTGTCCGGGTCGGTGGACTTCGCCTTCTCGACCGCCTTCACCCACATGGCGAAGCCGATGTAGTGCGCCTCCGTCGGATCGTTGGTGACGCGCTTCGGGTTCTTGGTGAAGGCCTGCCACTGCTTGATGAAGGCCTCGTTCTCCGGCGTCGCGATCGACTGGAAGTAGTTCCAGGCAGCGAGATGGCCGACCAGCGGCTTGGTGTCGATGCCGGCAAGCTCCTCCTCGCCAACCGAGAAGGCGACGACCGGAATGTCGGTCGCCTTGATGCCCTGATTGCCGAGTTCCTTGTAGAACGGCACGTTGGCGTCGCCGTTGATGGTCGAGACCACCGCCGTCTTCTTGCCGGCCGAGCCGAACTTCTTGATGTCGGAGACGATGGTCTGCCAGTCGGAATGGCCGAAGGGCGTGTAGTTGATCAGGATGTCCTCGGGCTTCACGCCCTTGGACTTCAGATACGCCTCGAGGATCTTGTTGGTCGTGCGCGGATAGACATAGTCCGTGCCGGCCAGCACCCAGCGCTCGACCTTTTCCTCCTCGGCGAGATAGTCGACAGCCGGAATGGCCTGCTGGTTCGGGGCGGCGCCGGTGTAGAACACGTTGCGCTCGCTCTCCTCGCCCTCGTACTGGACGGGGTAGAACAGGATGTTGTTGAGTTCCTTGAAGACCGGCAGCACCGATTTGCGCGACACGGACGTCCAGCAGCCGAAGGTAGCCGCGACCTTGTCCTTGGTGATCAGCTCGCGCGCCTTCTCGGCGAAGAGCGGCCAGTTCGAGGCGGGGTCGACGACGACGGCCTCCAGCTTCTTGCCGAGGACGCCGCCCTTCTTGTTCTGCTCCTCGATGAGCATCAGCATGACGTCCTTCAGCGTCGTCTCGGAGATCGCCATCGTCCCCGAAAGCGAATGAAGGACGCCGATCTTGATGGTCTCCTGCTGCGCCGCCGCCGGTCGCCAGGAAGAGCCGAGGAAAGCGGCGCCGGCCAGAGCGGTGCCGAGGAATTCGCGACGGTTGCTGTTCACGGCCATCTCCCGAAGGAAGGTTGCTGACGGCGTCCCCTCGACACCGACGTGCCTTCAAGGCCCGTGAACCATGCTTCGCAAGCGATGTGCCAACCGCGCGCGCAGGCTCGCTCCCGCGGCCAGGACGGCGGTTTTCAGGGCTCCGCTGCGGCGCCGAAAGCTCTGACGCAGCGCCGGCTGCGGATCGCCATGCGGATATTGCCTATTTTCTGATCTACATGGATCGCGCGGACGCAATTGATGCTATTTTGGGCAGATTTGGCTGTTGCGCCGTGCGGCGATGCCTATGCCGCCGGAACCGCCAAGGCGATGCGCCCGGCTCGATGTTTCCAGGGTCGAGCGCGATCGGCAGGTAGCACCGACTGGCAGAAAAACGCGCGGGAACGCGACTGCGAGGCGGCCGCCGCCAAGGGCGGCCGCCTCCGGCGTCGTCGGGCTTATCGGCCGAGGCCGCCCATCAGCATGTACTTGATCTCGACGAACTCCTCGATGCCGTGGAGCGAGCCCTCGCGGCCGAGGCCCGATTCCTTGACGCCGCCGAAGGGCGCGACTTCGGTGCCGAGAATGGCCGCGTTGATGCCGACCATGCCGTATTCGAGCTCCTCCGCGACGCGGAAGGCGCGGCCGAGATCCTTCGTGTAGAAATAGGCCGCGAGGCCGAAGGGCGTGTCGTTCGCCATGGCGACCACCTCGTCCTCGCTGCTGAAGCGATAGACCGGCGCGATCGGCCCGAAGGTCTCCTCGCGCGTCACCAGCATCTTGGTCGTCACGCCGGCCAGCACGGTCG
>Ga0180223_1001673_pt1 | contig 15930 bp, 16 predicted proteins | sample eDN5th30CKraftOP_FD_151337 | JGI IMG/M metagenome (GOLD analysis project Ga0180223, IMG submission 151337) | Enriched Organic Plus compost microbial communities from Emeryville, California, USA - eDNA 5th pass 30_C Kraft OP (version 2) (version 2) ...
ATCGAGGACGCGCCCGAGTACGAACCTGGCCTGGTGGTGACGCCCGAGTTCGTCGAGCAGTACCTGAAGAAGAAAACCACGCAGCCCGCGTGATAGGCGCCGCCCGGCGGTACATTGACAGCCGGGCGGCCGAAGTGCTACCTTAGTCCATGTAAGGGAACAGTGTTCTTTATATCAGAACCAAAGCAAAATCCTAAAAATATCGACCCCCTTTGCGCGTGTCCCGGCAGGCATGGAGAATGCCGGCGGCAGGCGTAGAAAACCCTGAAGCGCACGAGGCAATCGGCCCGCGCCGGGTAATAAATAAAAAAGCAGGAGCAGACAATGTTGTATTCCGGATTTATGCGTCGCCTGGGCGTGGCGCTGGCAGCGAGCCTCATGTGTTTCCCCGCGCTGGGGCAGGACGCGTCCTTGCTGCAATACCAGGGCGCCGATCGCGCCGACAAGCTCGTCGAGGCGGCCAAGAAAGAAGGTACGCTTACCCTGTACACCTCTATCGCCGAAAAAGACATCCCGCAGGTCGTCAAGCCGTTCGAAGAAAAATACGGCATCAAGGTCAAGGTATGGCGCGCGGGCAGCGACAAGGTGCTGCAGCGCACCCTGACCGAGGCGTCGGCGCGGCGCCACGACGTCGACGCCATTCATATCAGCGCGCCCGAGCTCGAGGCCCTGCAGCGCGAGAAAGTGCTGCAGCCTGTCACCAGCCCCCTGTTCGGGAAGCTGGTGGACGGCGCCGTGCCGCCGCACAAAGAATGGGCGACCACCCTGCTGACGGTGTTCGTGCAGGCGTACAACACCCATCGCATCAAAAAGGAAGACCTGCCAAAAAGCTATGAGGATTTGAAGAACCCCGAATGGAAGGGCAAGCTGGGCATCGAAACCGAAGACTTCGACTGGTTCGCCGAGGTTGTCTCGGTGCTGGGCGAAGAAAAAGGCCTGCAGCTGTTCCGCGATATCGTGGCCAACAACGGCATTTCCGTGCGCAAAGGGCATTCCCTGCTGACCAACATGGTGGTTGCGGGCGAAGTGCCGCTGGGGCTGACGGTATACAACTACATGCCCGAGGCCGCCAAGAAAAAAGGCGCCCCCATCGACTGGTTCGCCCTGCAGCCGGCCATTGCGCGCGCCAACGGCATCGGCATCGCGCGCAATGCGCCGCATGCCAACGCCGCCATGCTGTTCTACGACTACATGTTGTCGGAACAGGCGCAGAAAATACTTGCCTCCATGGACTATGTTCCCGCCAATACCGAGGTCGAGTCTCCGCTGAAGGACCTGAAGCTGGAGATCATCGACCCTGAAGTCACCCTGGGCGGCATGGCCAAATGGAGCAAGCTGTACGACGATATCGTGGTGAAGCAGGGCAGACAATAACAGGCCGCCCGATACCGCCAAAAGGCGGCCGGCATGTCCGGCCGCCTGCGTTTGCAGCATATTGCAGCATCTTTAAGGAGTGATTATGTCTACCGCTGCCATTACACCGGATGCACCACCCCAGAAATCGTTTCGCGACGTCTGGCTCATTACCGTCGGCCATGCCCTGACGCACTGGTATCCCGCCACTTTCTACCTGCTGCTGCCTCTCATCGGGAAAGAGCTGGGCCTGAGCTACGGCCAGATCGGGCTGGTCATGACGTGTCAGTACGTCGCCGGGGCGCTGTCCAACGTGCCCGGCGGCATGCTGGTGGACACCGTCGGCAAGAAGGGCCTGCTGATGGCGCTGTCGCTGATGTGGGTGGGCGTGCCTTACTTGCTGATGGGCTTCTCGCACAACTATGCCATGCTGCTGGTCTGCATTTCCATGGTCGGCATCGGCAACAACCTGTGGCACCCCACCGCCATTCCCACCCTGGCGCGCCGCTACCCCGACAAGAAGGGCCTGGTCCTGTCCCTGCACGGCATGGGCGGCAACGCCGGCGATGCGCTGGCGCCGCTGGTCATCGGCGCCCTGCTGGCCACTTTCAGCTGGCGCCAGATCGTCGTGCTGAACGTCATTCCGGGCGCCGTCATGGCTGTCCTCATCCTGGTCAGCATGGGTGCGCTGCGCATGGGGTCCAAGAAAAAGGCCGCCCCCGTCCCCGAGGATGAAGGCCAGAGCCTGAAGGAATACGGCAGTGGCCTGAAAAGCCTGGTGAAGAACCGCATCATGATTCTGCTGGCGGTCAGTTCCGCCTTCCGCGCCATGACGCAGACCACGCTGCTGACCTTCCTGCCCGTCTACCTGGCCTACAAGATGGGCTATTCGCCTTTCTGGGTCGGCGCCTGCATGTTCATCCTGCAGGCGGCGGGCTTTGCCGCCGCGCCGGTCGCCGGCCACCTGTCCGACAAGATGGGCCGCCGCCGCATCGTCATGAGCAGCATGGCTATGACGGCCGTGGTGCTGCTTTTTATGGTGTTTGCCGGCACGTCCAGCGTGTTCGTGCTGTTCATCGCGCTGCTGGGCTTTTTCCTGTACGCCATACGCCCCGTGCTGCAAGCCTGGCTGCTGGACGCCACGCCCAAGAACATGGGCGGCACCAGCATAGGCATGCTGTTCGGCACGCAGGCGATCGGGTCCTCGCTGGGGCCGGTGGTGGGCGGCCTGCTGGCCGACCAGTATGGCCTGATGGCGACGTTCACCTTCCTGGCCTGCACCATCGTCGTCGCCAACCTGTTCATTTTCTTCGTGCCGATGCCGGAGCGGGAACGTGGCGTCGCCCACTGATGATGCCTTCGGACGCGCCGTAAAGCGTCTGACAGGCAGCTCCACCCTCAGCTTCGTGGTCTATCCCATCGTGGTGGTGGCCGCGGAGCTGATCCTGGGCGGCGGGCGCCTGCACTTCAATCCCTGGTGGCTGATCCTGATGGCCTGGGGGTATGCGCAATACAGGCTCTGCGGGCTTTACCGCATCCGATACGGGGGCGGCGGGCCCGGCATGGATACGCCGCCGGACCGGCTGGTCACGACGGGGCCATTCGCCTATAGCCGCAACCCCATGTATCTGGGGCATGTCATTTTCCTGGCGGGCCTGGCGCTTGCGCTGCATTCATGGCTGGCGGCCGCGCTGGCCGTGCTGACTATCTTCCGCTTCACCGCACGGGTGAGGCGCGACGAGAGCCGGCTGGTCGAGCGGTTCGGCGCCCCTTACGTGGCCTATCTTTCCAAGGTGCCCCGCTGGCTGCTGTGGTAGCGCAGGGCCGCCGCCAGGCGTTGCGCCAGCATGTCGCCGGCCTGCCGAAGCGGCATGCGGACCCCCTGGCCGGCCAGGTCCACGGTGCGCAGCCCTTCGTAGCCGCAGGGGTTGATGCCCAGAAAGGGTGACAGGTCCATGTCAACGTTCAGCGCCACGCCGTGATAGGCGCGGCCGTTGCTTACCTTGATGCCCAGCGCGGCTATCTTGGCCGGCCCGGCGCCGGGCGCCGCCCCTTCCACCGGCACATAGACGCCTGGCGCGCCGGCCATGCGGCATGCGCCCGCCAGCCCCAGTTCGTCCAGCAGGCCGATGACGGCGTCTTCCAGCAGGGCGACGTATTCCTTGACATACAGATTGGCGCGCCGCAAGTCGACCAGGCAATAGGCCACCACCTGGCCGGGGCCGTGGTAGGTGACCTGGCCGCCGCGGTTGCTTCGCACCACGGGTATCGCGCCGCTGTTCAGGATATGTTCGGGCTTGCCGGCCTGGCCGAGGGTGTAGACCGGCTCGTGTTCCACCAGCCATATCTGGTCGGGCGCCTGGGCATCGCGCGTGGCGGTGTAGTTTTGCATGGCTTCCCAGACGGGCCCGTAGGGCGCCGGGGAAGGCAGCCACCTGGTTTCGATCATTACAGGACCACGGACACCATTTCGTGCGCATGCAGGGCACGGTACAGATTGTCCAGCTGCTCGCGCGAGGTGGCCCAAACCGTGAAGGTCAGGCCGATATAGTTGCCGCCCGTGCTGGGCCGCATCTCGACGGTGGCGGGGTCGAACCCCGGGTCGAAGCGCAGCACGACTTCGGTCAGCGCCTGGGCGAACTCCGGATGGTTGCGGCCCATGACTTTGATGGGGAACCGGCTGGGATACTCGATGAGGGATTCCTCGGGAGGAATCGGGGGCGGGATATTGGGCATGGTCTACCCCAGGATATCGTCGTAGGCGGCGCGCAGCCTGGCGTACACGGGGCCGGGCCGGCCATCGCCGACGGGTTTTCCATCGTACTGGACGATGGGCAGGATTTCCTTGGTGGCCGACGACATCATGACCTCGTCGGCCTGATCGACTTCGTGCCGGGCGATGCGGCGCGATTCGAACGGAATGCCGCATTGCGCCGCAAGCTCTTCAAGAAAGCCGTAGCGTATGCCCTCCAGGATGAGGTTGTCGCGCAGCGGCGCCAGCAGGGTGCCGTCCTTGACGATCCAGACGTTGCATGACGCGCCCTCGGAAAGAAACCCGTCGCGGAATTGAACGACTTCGTCCACGCCGGCCTCGACGGCCTGCTGCTTGGCCAGCACATTGCCCAGCAGCGACACGGATTTGATCTCGCAGCGCAGCCAGCGCACGTCCGGGGCCGAGATGGCGGTAAGGCCTTGCTCGCGCTGGGCCGGGCCGGGGCGGGTGAAGGGCGAAACCATGCAGAACACCGTGGGCTGGACGCCCTTGGGGAAGGCATGGTCGCGCCGCGCGACACCCCGCGTCACCTGTATGTACACCACGCAGTTTTCGTGCGTGCTGCGGCCTATCATGTCGTGCACCAGCTCGCGCCACTGGGCGGCGTCGCGCCCGGTGTCTATGCCGATGGCCGCCAGGCTGCGCTGCAGCCGGGCCAGGTGCTGCGCCATGCGGAAAGGCTTGCCCTTGTACACGGGCACGACTTCGTAGATGCCATCGCCGAAGATGAAGCCCCGGTCCAGGACAGAGATTTTGGCATCGCCCAGGCGCAGGTGTTCGCCGTTCAGGTAGACGATGCTGTCGTTGTCGACATCGGGAATCATGGTGTCGCTTCAGTCAAAAGCATCAGTGTAATCCTTCGGCTGGAAGGAAGCGCTTTTACTGGAACATCAGCCTTATCTTGTCGTACCAGCGGCCCAGCAGGCTGGCCTGCGCCACGTCCTGCATGACGGCAAGCGGCTCTTGGCGCAGCACCTTGCCGCCCAGCGAAAGCGATACGGTGCCGACTTCGGTGCCCTTGACCAGCGGCGCCACCAGCGGCTGGGTGTACTGGGCGACGGGCTTGATCTCGGAGGCCTTGCCGCGCGGCACCGTGACCCACACGGGGCGGGTCTGGCCCAGGTCCACGGTTTCAGAGCGGCCTTCCCAGACGCGGGCCTGGACGGCGGGCTCGTTCTGGTCGTACAGCTTGACGGTATCGAAGTTCTGGAAGCTCCAGTTCAGCAGCTTGAGGCTGCTTTCGGTGCGCGCGGCGTCGCTGTCGGCGCCCACCAGCACCGAGACCACGCGTCGCCCGTCGCGCAGGGCGGTGGACACCAGGCAATAGCCGGCGGACGATGTATGCCCGGTCTTCAGGCCGTCGACGGTCGGGTCGGTCCAGAGCAGGCGGTTGCGGTTGGGCTGCTTGATATGGTTGTAGGTGAATTCCTTCTGGCTGTAATAGTGCAGGAATTCCGGGAAGTCGTTGACCAGGTTCATGGCGATCAGGGCCAGGTCGCGCACGGTCGTCTTATGCTGGGGGTCGGGCAGGCCGGGGGCATTGGTGAAGTGCGTGGCCGTCAGGCCCTGCCGCTGGGCCTGCTGGTTCATCATGGCCACGAAGGCCGACTCGCTGCCGGCCACGGCTTCGGCCAGGGCCACCGTGGCGTCGTTGCCCGACTGCACGATCAGGCCCTGCAGCAGCTCGTCCACCGAGACCTGGGTATTGACCTTGACGAACATGCGCGAGCCTTCGGTGCGCCACGCTTTTTCAGAGATGCTGACCTTCTGGTCCAGCGCCAGCCGGTTGTGCTTGATGGCGTCGAAAATGACATAGGCGGCCATCAGCTTGGTCAGCGACGCGGGTTCGACCGGCTGGTCGGGGTTCAGCGCGCCGACCACCTGTCCGCTGTTGACGTCCAGGGTCAGCCAGGCGCGGGCGGGAACGCTGGGAGCGGGTATGTCCGAGAGTTCGCTGGCGGCGTTGATACCGATCGCCGGCGGGGTGGCGGCCGGCGCCGGACTGACGGCCGCGCCCGCCCCGGCCGGCGCCGCGGCCTGCTGGGCCGGCGCCATGGCGGGCGAAAAGGCCAGCGCCAGGCTCAGCAGCAGCTGGCGGGATGTCTTGAGGGAAACACGCGAGAGAGAGGAAGGCGTCGTCATGGAAGATGAAAATCCGCAAAAAGGAGTCGACCGGTAAACAGGACGTTCGACATTATAGGCAGGCCCTCCTTACAACGACATGGCGCGTGCCCGCCCATGCCACAGGAATGCGGGCTGTTTGCTACCGGATCTGTGCAAAAGTGACGGCGGGGCGGGTCAGTCGGGGCACTGGGCCCGCAGCGCCGCCAGGCGCTGCTGCACGAGCTTGCGCAGCGGCACCAGCTTGCCGTGGAAAAAATGCGAGGCGTCGGGGACGACCACCATGGGCAGATCCTGGCCTCTGGCGAAGTCCATGGCTTCGGCCAGGGGCACGACATCATCCGATTCGCCATGCACCAGCAGGGTATCGTCGGGCAGCGCGATGTCGCGGAACCGGAAGCGCTGCACGGCCGTGCCCGCGAGAATCAGGGCCTGGGGGCGCTGCGCCGGATCCAGGCCGGAATACAGTTGGGCCGCCACGGCTGTGCCGAACGAAAAACCGCCCACCACCCAGGTTCCGGCGGCCGCCTCGGGGTAGCGCTGGCCAAACTGCGCGGCCAGTTCGTGCATGTCGGCCGTTTCGCCCACCGCGTTGTCGAACCGGCCTTCCGATTTGCCCACGCCCCGGAAATCGGGCCGCAGGGCCAGCAGCCCGTGCTGGAGGCAGGCGCGCGCAATGGTCGTGACCACTTTGTTGTCGCGCGCGCCGCCGTGCAGCGGATGGGGGTGAAGGACCAGGGCCCAGCCCCGTACCGGGCCGTCGGGCCAGTCCAGGGCGCAGTCTATGCGCCCCGCGGGGCCGTCGAATGCGATTTCTTCTGTACGTGCGGACATGATGCTCGGGAAAATGGCGTAATGCGGTGTATTGTAGACCTTCACTACAATACGCCGACCGGGTGCATTGCCCGCTTTCAGGATTCCCTCTGGTTTTTGACATGGCCCCCAACTCGCCCGCGCTGTTCGAGCCCGCCCTCATGGCAAGCCGGCTGCAAACCGCCCTGCCCGGCTTCAGGCAGGTCGAGTGGGTCGAGCGCACCCGCTCCACCAATGCCGACCTGCTGGAGCGGGCGCGCGGGGCGCGCCAGATGGCCCGGCCCTGGCTGCTGGGCGCGCACCTGCAGGAAAGCGGCCGCGGTCGAGCCGGCCGCACCTGGCAGAACCGGGCCGGCGCCAACCTGATGTTCTCCTGCGCGTTCGACGTATTCCTGCCGGCCCGCTCGCTGCCGGTGCTGTCTCCGCTGGCGGGGGTGGCGGCCTGCGAGGCCTTGCGGGGGCTGGTTGGCGAGCAGGCGCGTTCGCAGCTCGCCATGAAATGGCCCAACGACGTGCACTGGAAATTCGCCAAGCTGGCCGGGATACTGGTGGAAGCCACCCGTGCGGGCACCACCCGCCTGTCGGCCGACCACCATGTGGTCATCATGGGCATGGGGCTGAACCTGGAGGACGCCCGCGCCCTGAGCCAGTCGCTGAACCGGCGGGTGGCCGACTGGTCCGAGGTCGCCGCCGAGGACGGCCAGGCGGCCCAGGCCTGCGCCGCCGACATCGCCTCCGCCGTGGCGCGGGCCTGGTACGACGCCGTGGCCGACGCCGTGCGCGGCGGGCTGGCGGCTTTTCCCGAACGCCATGCGCAGGTGGACGCGCTGGCGGGCCAGCATGTCCATGTGCTGGATGAAAGCCATGTCGTGTGCGCCGGCATCGCTTGCGGCGTGAACGACGCCGGGCAGCTGCTGGTGCGCACGTCTCAAGGCCCGATGCCGGTATCGGTGGGCGAAGTCTCGGTGCGGCCGCTCGAGCGGGGGCAGGTATGATTCTGCTGATAGACGCGGGCAATACCCGGATCAAGCTGGGCTGGCTGCGGGCCGCGACCGGCCAGCGCGAAGACGAGCCGGTCGCGCTGGGACTGGACGATATGCGCGGCCTGGCGCGATGGGTCCGGGCGCTGCCGGCGCCGGCCGGCCGGGCGCTGGGCGTGAACGTGGCCGGCGCGGACGTGGCCCGCGCCGTGGAGCAGTCCCTGGGCTGCGCCGTCGAATGGGTGCAAAGCGCCCCGCGCGCCCTGGGCGTGCGCAATGCCTACCAGCCTGCCGGCCGGCTGGGCGCGGACCGCTGGACCGCCATGCTGGGCCTGGCCTGGCATCTGGGCCGCGAGCCCGCCCCGGCCGGTGCCTGTGCCGTGCTGGCAAGCTTCGGCACCGCCACCACCATCGACACCCTGTGCGCCGAACCGGACGGCGAGGATGCGTTTCTGTTCCGGGGTGGCCTCATCCTGCCCGGCCCCGCCATGATGCTGGCATCGTTGGCCAGCGGCACCGCCAACCTGCCTTCGGCGCAGGGCGACACGGCCCTGTATCCCACGCATACTCATCAGGCCATCGCCACGGGGGTGGCGGCCGCCCAGGGCGGGGCCCTGGCGCGCCAATGGCTGGCGGGATTGCGGCATAATGGCCTTGCGCCGGCCGTCTATGCGACCGGCGGAGGATGGCCGCTGGTGCGGGACGAGGCCCGGCGCTTGCTGGAGCAGGTTCAGCGGTCGGCGGGCGTTGACGCCGCGCCGATACGCTGGCTTCGGGCACCGGTGCTGGACGGGCTGGCTCGCCTGGCCGCGGCCTGAAACCAATTTTCACGGGTTTTTGCACATGCGTTTGCTATTTTTGCTGGTGGTCGTGGTCAATATCGGCTTGCTCGCTTATGGACAGGGCGCGTTCGGCCCGCCGCCCAGCGAAGAGGGGCGCCTGCGCATGGAGCCCCCGCAACTCAATCCCCAGGTGGTCACGCTGGGCGAACCCTCGGTCGCCACGCCGGCCGCGCGTTAACGTCAACAGGCTAGGGTCGGCCTGACACGTCTACATAAACAAAAGCCTTTCATCTACTGGTGCCTCACTTTCATGAAACCAATCCGCAAAGCTGTTTTCCCCGTCGCCGGCATGGGTACGCGTTTTCTTCCGGCCACCAAGGCCATGCCCAAGGAAATGCTGCCCATCGTCGATAAGCCCCTGATCCAGTACGCCGTCGAAGAAGTCATCGCGGCGGGCATCACGGACCTGATCTTCATCACGGGGCGCAACAAGCGCGCCATCGAAGACCATTTCGACAGCGCGCCCGAACTCGAAGCCGACCTGGCCGCCAAGAACAAGACTGATCTGCTGGACGCCGTGCAGAACGTCATCCCGTCCTATGTCAATTGCATCTACACTCGCCAGCCCGCGCCGCTGGGCCTGGGCCATGCGGTGCTTTGCGCTGCGCCCATCGTGGGCAACGAACCCTTTGCGGTCGTGCTGGCGGACGACCTGATCGACGCCAATACGCCCGCCACGCAGCAGTTGGTAGAGGCTGCGCACCAGCAGAACGGCAGCGTGCTGGGCATCAACAATGTCGAGCGCAGCCAGACCAACAAGTACGGCATCATTTCGGGGCCGCGCATCAACGACAAGACCAGCCATGTGAAAGGCATCGTCGAAAAGCCCGAGCCCGACCAGGCGCCCACCACGCTGGCCGTGGTGGGCCGCTATGTGCTGGAACCCGAGATATTCGACCACCTGCGCCAGACCCAGGCCGGCGTGGGCGGCGAGATCCAGCTTACCGACGGCATAGCCAGCCTGCTGAGGGTGCGCGACGTGTACGGTTTCGAGTACGAAGGCACCCGCTACGACTGTGGCAGCAAGGCCGGTTTCTACCAGGCGACGCTGGAGCTGGGACGCAAGTACCACGGCCTGTAGGTAGGGCCTGTGGGCCGCCTTGCCGGCCGCGAGCGTGGCTGGCGCCGCGCTTAGTGTTTGGCTTTCAGGTCGTTCAGGCCGATGAGCACGCGGGCGACCGCGCCCGCATGCTGCTTGACCCAGTGCATGCCGGCCTGGCCCATCCTGCTTTGGCGCTGGGGGTCTTGCAGCAGCTGCAGGGCCATTTGTATGGCCGTTTCGGCATTGGGGGCCCGCAGGGCGGCGCCTTCCTGGATGGCGTCGGCGGCCGCTTGTTCGAAGTTGCGGGTATGCGGGCCGACCACCACGGGCACGCCCACCGCGCAGGCCTCGATGAGGTTCTGCCCGCCCAGCGGCGCGAAGCTGCCCGCCACGATGGCCACCTGGCTGGCGGCATAGTAGCGCGGCATCTCCCCCAGGCTGTCGCCCAGCAGCACGGCGGCCTCGCTGCAGGCGCGCAGGCTTGACGTGGCGGTGCCCCCGGAAGCGAAGTGGCTGCGCCGCACGAAGGGCAGGCCTGCCTTGGACAGCAGTGCGGCCGCTTCGTCGAAACGCTGGGGGTGCCTGGGTATCAGGCAGAACAGCACGGATTCTTCCAGCGGCGCGCCCTGGGCGCGGGCCCGCTTGAGGTGCTGGGCAATGGCGTTGATGAAAAGCTCATCCTCGCCTTCGCGCGTGCTGGCGATGGTCAGTATCTTGCGGGGCAGCGCCGCCGCGAAGGCCCGGCCCCGCGCCACCTGGTCCTCGGGCGCCGAGACGTCGAACTTGAAATTGCCCGACACCCTGACGGCCACCGCGCCGGCCTGTTCCAGGCGCTGGGCGTCGTGCAGCGTCTGGGCATAGACGGCCTGCAGGTTTTCATAGGCTTCCCGCATGACGCGTCCGGCGCGCAGGCTTTGCCGCAGGGCATTGTCCGAGAACCTTGCGCTGGCCAGCATGACGGGCATGCCGCGCTGGCGGGCCGCCGCCAGGACGTTGGGCCAGATTTCGCGTTCTATCATGACGCCCGCCAGCGGCCTGTAATGGCCCAGGAAGCGCCGGACCGAGCAGGGGAAATCGTAAGGCAGCCATTCCTGCATGAGCCGGCCGCGCGCGATCGCCTCGGCAAAGATGCGGCCCGCCTCGGCGCGGCCGGTGGCGGTCATGTGGGTCAACAGAACCGAGTCGCCCTGGTCCAGCAAGGCCTGGATGAATGGCTGGGCCGCGCGCGTTTCGCCCAGGCTGACGGCGTGCACCCATATCGGCCGGCGCAGGGGGGCGGCGGTGACATAGCGCCCGAAGCGCGCGCCCGACAGCACCCCCCAGCGTCCGCCCGCCCGCCGCGCGCGCAGACCCATCCAGGCCAGCAGGGCCGGCGACAGGAGGGTGACACACGTGGTATAGACGAAGCGGTTCAAAAAGCAGGCTCGTGGATACGGATATGTAACGGGAAACTGTAACTTTCGTGCCTATTCTAAACGCAAAACCCGGCATGGCCGGGCCTGTCAACGCGCTGGATCGCCTTGCGCGGCGAAGGCATCGCCGCCCGTCGGCGGCTGGGGGCGGGTGTAGTCCAGCGCCTGGTCCACCGCGCTGAGCACGGTCTGCGCGGAGGGCGCATTGCCCCGTTCGCCCAGGCTGGCCGTATAGGCGGGCCCCTGCAGCGGGGTGCGCACCGGCGTGGAGGCTTTGTAGATGCCGATGGTGGGCCGTCCCAGCCCGGCGGATAAATGGGTAAGACCGCTGTCCAGCCCCACCATGATGCGGGCGCGCGCCAGCACGCGGGCGATGTCCGAGAGGCTCATGCGCGGCAGCACCTGCGCGTCGGCTTCGCCTTCGACGAGTTTCTGGGCGCGCGCCGTTTCGGCGGCATTGCCCGCCAGCAGCCTGAGCTGCAGCCCGTGCTTGCGCAGGCGCGCAAAGACGGCGCGCCAGTCGTCGGCGGGCCAGAGCTTGTCCTCGCGGCTGGCCGAGGGCATGATGACGGCGTAAGGCTCGATGGACTGCCCTTCGGTAAAGGCCCGCAGCCCGAAGTCCGGAGGGCCGTCGTAGGCGTAGCCGAACGCCGCCGCGGCCAGTTCGCGCTGGCGGATCACGGCGGGCTGCCAGAACTTGACCGTGTGCTTGACATCATAGAACAGCGAGGCCAGGGGTTCGCGCGCCGACTTGCGGTCCAGGCCGTGGCGCAGGCCGCGTGCCTGGCGCACCACCCATACCGACTTCATGAGGGCCTGCATGTCCAGTACGACGTCGTAGGTGCGCGCCCGCAGGTTCTGGCGCAGCGCAGCCCGTTCGGCGCGGGTCTCGCGCGACCACCAGTGCTTGCGCCAGCGGCGGTGCGCCACGGTGATGACCTCGTGCACAGCGGGATGCCAGGCGGGGATTTCGGCGAAGCTTTCCTCGACCACCCAGTCGATCCGGGCGCCGGGCACGTGCCGGGCGATGTCCGAGATGGCCGGCAGCATGTGCACCAGGTCGCCCAGCGACGATGTGCGAACGATCAGGATTTTTTTTGTCATGGCGCGATTATAAAGAGAAGCTTTTGGCGCGAATGTCTAAATTTTGTTAGCAAAGCTCATGCCGGGCGGCGTTCGTCGGCTGCGTTAAGCTACCATATCGATCGACTTTCGCCCTACGCGCCGCCATCAGGGCCGCGCGGCAACCCGCTACATCATGACTTCTACCATTCTCGTCACCGGCGGCGCCGGCTTCATCGGCAGCCATGCCACTGTCGCATTGCAGCAAGCCGGCCATGCCGTGTTGATACTGGACAACCTGTGCAACAGTGAAGCGAGCGTGCTGGACCGCATTGCCGCCATCACGGGCACGCGCCCCGGCTTCGTCGAAGGCGACATCCGCGACGCCGCCATGCTGGAGCGCCTGTTCGCCGCGCACCGCATTGACGCGGTGCTGCATTTCGCCGGCCTGAAGGCGGTCGGCGAATCCACGCGCATCCCCCTGGCCTACTACGACAACAACGTCAATGGCAGCGTCCAGTTGCTGGAGGCCATGCGCCGGGCGCAGGTGCGCACCTTTGTCTTTTCTTCTTCCGCCACGGTGTACGGCGACCCGCGCGCCCTGCCCATCACCGAGGACCATCCGCGTTCGGCCACCAATCCCTACGGCCACACCAAACTGGTCATCGAAGACATCCTCGAAAACCTGTACAGCGCCGAGCCGGACTGGCGCATCGCGCGCCTGCGCTACTTCAATCCGGTCGGCGCGCATCCCAGCGGCCTGCTGGGCGAAGCGCCGCAGGGCACGCCCAACAACCTGATGCCCTACGTGGCCCAGGTCGCCGCGGGCAGGCGGCCGCGCCTGCAGGTATTCGGCGACGATTACGACACGCCGGACGGCACGGGCGTGCGCGATTACATCCATGTCGTGGACCTGGCGCAGGGCCACGTCGAGGCGCTGCGATATTGCCAGGAGGCGCGGCGCGAATTGCTGACCGTCAATTTGGGCACAGGGGTCGGCTATTCGGTGCTGGACATGGTCAAGGCCTTCGAGTCGGCCAGCGGCAAGCCCATTGCCTACGACGTGATCGAGCGCCGTCCGGGCGACATCGCGGCCTGTTGGGCCGATACGGCGCTGGCGCAGCAGAAGCTGGGCTGGAAGGCCTCGCGGGGTATACAGGAAATGTGCCAGGATGCCTGGCGCTGGGAGTCGAGGCTGGCCGCGCAGGGCGCAGCATAGGCCGCGGCGCATGCGCGGACAAGGCGGCCGGGCCGGCCGCTTTTTCGCGCGCGCCGGCCGTCCCTAGACCGGTCGTCCGGCGTTGATCCCGGCCAGGCTGGGGCGCACGCGCATGGCCAGCAGGCTTTCCAGCGCGGCGGCGACGCAGCGCACGAACTCCAGGTCGCGCAGCGGGGCGGCCCCGAAAATTTCTTCTATCGATAACACGGCATCTGTCAGGTCGCAGGCGCTCGCGCCACGTCCGCCCGCGTCGCGCAGCGCCTGGTCCAGCCGCTGGCGCAGGGGGTCGTTGACGAATAGTTCTTCCTGGCGTTCGTTCAGGCCTGTCAGAAAGCGGATCCAGGCGGCCAGCACCATGGCGTGCCGCTCCATGCCCAGGCCGTGGGCAAGGCGCTCGCGGGCGGGTTCGATGATGCTGGCGGGCAGGATTTGCGAGCCGTCCATGGTCAGCTGCGAAATCTGCAGTTCCAGCGAGGTGTTGCCCAGGCGCTCCAGGAGCTGGTTCTTGTAGTCCCGCCAGTCCACGCCGGTGCGCCTGGCCAGGGTGGCGCCGGCATCGTCCATCAGGCCGGAGACAAACTGGCGGATCTCGGGGTCGCGCATGGCGCTGTGGACGGTTGCATAGCCGGCTATTGCGCCCAGATAGCCCAGGGCGCAATAGCTTGCGTCGAGCAGGCGCTGGCGCATCTGTTCGTAGTGGATCACATGGGCGGTGAACAGCGCGCCGGCATGTTCCCACCGGGGGCGGCCGGCCGAAAACCAGTCCTGGATGACCCACTGTGAAAAGGGTTCGGCGGCCACCGGCGCCGCGTCGTGCAGCCCCAGCAGGTTCTCGGCTTCGGCCAGGTCGGCGGCGCGCGCCGGCGGCGTGATGCGGTCCACCAGGGTGCAGGGGCAGGCGTACTGCTCCATGAAATACCGCAGCAGGCCGGGGTCGCCCAGGTCGTGCTGGACGCGGTCCAGGTATTGTTCCAGCGCATGCTGCAGCATCTTGCCATTGGCGGGCAGGTTGTCGCAGCTGAGCAGGGTGAAGGGGGCCAGCCCCGCCTTTTTGCGTTGGAGGATGGCCAGGGCAAGCACGCCCAGGGCCGAGCGCGCGCCCTGGGGGGCGTTCAAGTCCAGCTCGAGCTCGGGCAGGGCCGTGTCCAGGCCGCCCAGCGCCGGGTCATAGCAGTATCCGCGCCGGGTGATGGTAAGGGTGACGATTTCGGTCTGGGGCGCGGCCAGCGCCGCCAGGACTTCGTGCCGCTGGTCCGCCAGGCACGCGATGCCGGCAAGGCTGCCTATGACGCGGGCGCTGGTCTGGCCGTGGTTTCGGAGCAGCAGGGTGTAAAGGCCGTCCTGGGGCGTCAGCGCCTGGCCGATGGCCGGGTTGCGCAGGCTGGCGGCCAGTATGCCCCAGCGGGCGTCGCCCGCCTGCATGGCCTCGTCGGTGTAGACCGCCTGGTGGCTGCGGTGGAAGGTGCCCGCGCCCAGATGGACGATGCGGACCGGCAGGCCGTCGCGGCCGTAGGCGGGGCGGGCAACGTGCCGCGGCAGGGCGGGCAGGCTGCGGTTTGAAAGTCGTTCCATGGCGGGGCCTGTTCAGAGCTGGACTTTCTATTATGTACCCGCGGCGCGCTTTAGGCGCTAAAATGACCTGACCGCGGTGCCCGGCCTGGAGGCCGGCGCCGAGGTATTTTACGAACGCGGCGGCCCCGAACGCCGCCGCCATTTAAGCGCAAGGCCCGGCGCCTTGCCGCGGGAACAGGTATGACGACACCCCTAGACAGGCCCACCGCCCACGAAGCGGCTGGCGCCCCTGCTGTTTACGATCCCACCCAAAAGCAGAAGTCCGAAGCGAAGACCTCGCGGATTCCCATCAAGATCATTCCGGCCGAGCGCCTGAAAAAACCCGAATGGATACGTGTCAAGGCGGCGTCGCCCGGTTCGCGCTTCTACGACATCAAGCGCATCCTGCGCGAGCACAATCTGCACACGGTATGCGAAGAGGCATCGTGTCCCAACATCGGCGAATGCTTTGGCAAGGGCACGGCCACGTTCATGATCATGGGCGACAAGTGCACGCGCCGCTGCCCGTTCTGTGACGTGGGCCATGGCCGGCCGGACCCGCTGGACGCCGACGAGCCGGTCAACCTGGCCCGCACCATCGCCGCGCTCAAGCTGTCCTACGTCGTCATCACTTCGGTGGACCGCGACGACCTGCGCGACGGCGGCGCCGCCCATTTCGTCGAGTGCATCCAGAAAATACGCGAACTGTCGCCCGCCACCCGCATCGAAGTCCTGGTGCCGGACTTCCGCGGCCGCCTGGAC
>Ga0180223_1001675_pt1 | contig 15923 bp, 14 predicted proteins | sample eDN5th30CKraftOP_FD_151337 | JGI IMG/M metagenome (GOLD analysis project Ga0180223, IMG submission 151337) | Enriched Organic Plus compost microbial communities from Emeryville, California, USA - eDNA 5th pass 30_C Kraft OP (version 2) (version 2) ...
GGCTGGTTCGCCGGCTTGTCCTTCAGCACGAAGGCCGCGCGGGCTTCCGAGACGCCATAGTCGTCTTCCATCTTGTAGGTGAGCTTCAGCGTCCCGCGCAGTTGCGGCTCAGGCTCCTTGGTCAGCTCGATGGTCGGGGCGCGGTCGGGCGTCGCGGCAAAGGCCCAGGTCACGTCGCCGATCGACAGGCCCCGCAATGTCGCGCTGCCGGCCTGGCTGATGACGAAGCGGCGCTCCTGGGTCCCGGCGGCTGCGGCCGTCGGGGCCTCACCCTTGGATTCGGCAAGGCCACCGGTCACGGTCACTTCGGGATGGACATCGCCGGTGGCCCGCACCACCAGGGTGCTGCCGGCGGGAACCGTCGTGGCCGCAGTCTTCTGAACAACTTCACCCGGCCGCAGGCCCTGCAGGATGACCGGGGGACGGCCGGTATAGGTCGGCGGGCTGACCCAGGCATCGACCCGGAAATTCGCGACCGGAACCACGCCCTGCCAGTCGAACGCCGCGACGACACGGCGGAAACGATCCTCACCGGCGGCAAAGAACGTCGCGACCGCCAGAAGCCCGACCAGCGCCCGCAGCGCCAGCGGATCACGCAGCGCCAGCAGCGGACGCGGGACACCGGCCCGCAGGCGCTTCGCCGCCGCGAGGCTGCGTTCGACATGGGCGCGCCAGAGCGCCGCGGAAACCGGATCCGAGGCGGCTGTCGCCATCTCGTCGGACACTGTCGTGGCGGGGCGGTGCAGAATGCCGGAGTTGCGGTCGAGGCGGCGGAGCGCCTCAGCCTCCGCCGGCCAGCGCAGGCGGATCAGCGGATAGAGCGACGCCAGGGCGAGCAGCACGAACAGCGACAGGCCGATCGCACGGCCGATCGCCGGCAGCATCAGCCACAACCCGAACCACGAGGCGGCGAGGAACAGCCCCAGCACCGTCGCGATCCCGGCCAGCGACGGCCACAGCCGCTCCCAGAAGATCGCCCAACGCGCACGGACCAGCGCGGTCCGGAGCGATGCAACGACCGGCCGTCGTTCGGAGCTGTCGTGAATGCCCGGCGTATTTTCGAGTGTCACGTGGCTTTCCTGCCAAGAACCCACATTGGCATACTCTAACACGCAACCAAACCGTGCCGGCGGGGCAAAAGGAAGGCACAGTGGGTCAAAACAGCGGCATTTGACCGAGCGTGCGGCTCACAGCCATGGCGGGAGGCGGTCGAGGGCGATCAATTGCTCGACCTCGACGCGGGGGCGCACCAGCGCCCAGTCCGCGCCATTCACCAGCACTTCGGGAACCAGCGCCCGGGTGTTGTAGGTGCCGGCCTGCACCGCGCCATAGGCGCCCGCCGTCATCACCGCCAGAAGGTCGCCAGGCTTCACCGCCGGCATCTCGCGGTCGAGGGCCAGGAAATCGCCGGATTCGCAGACCGGACCGACGACATCGGCGATCACATGCACCGCGTTATCCGGCGGTTCCGCGACCGGCCGGATGGCGTGATAGGCCTCGTATAGTGTCGGCCGGATGAGATCATTCATCGCCGCATCGACGATGACGAAGGTCTTGCCCTCGCCGTGCTTGTTGTAGAGCACACGCGTCACCAGGATGCCGGCGTTGCCGACCAGCAGCCGGCCCGGCTCGAAAATCAGCGTGCAGCCGAGCGCTTTCGTCGCCCGCTTCACCACCGCGGCATAGGCATCCGGCGACGGCGGATCCTCGTCGTCATTGTGGTAGGGGATGCCCAGCCCGCCACCGAGATCGACATGCGAGATCGCGTGGCCGTCGCTGCGCAGCACCTGGACGAAGTCCGACAGCAGCGCGAAGGCGTCGTCGAACGGCTCAAGCTCGGTGATCTGGCTGCCGATGTGCATATCGACACCGGCGACCTTGATGCCCGGCAGCTTCGCCGCGTGCGCATAGACCTCGCGGGCGCGGCTGATCGGGATGCCGAATTTGTTCTCGGACTTGCCGGTCGCGATCTTGTGGTGGGTGCGGGGATCGACATCCGGATTGACCCGCAGCGACACATGGGCCGTGCGGCCCTTGCCGCTGGCGATGGCCGAGAGCAGGTCAAGCTCCGGCTCGGACTCCACGTTGACGCAGAAGATGCCCTCGTCGATCGCCATGGCGAGTTCGGCCGCAGTCTTGCCGACACCGGAGAACATGATTTTCTCCGCCGGGATGCCGGCGAGCCGCGCGCGCTGGAGCTCCCCGCCCGACACCACGTCGGCACCTGCCCCGAGCCGGGCGAGCGTGCGGATCACCGCCTGGTTGGAATTCGCCTTCATCGCGTAGCAGACGAGCGAGGGCGTATCGGCAAAAGCACCGGCAAACACGCGATAATGCCGCTCCAGCGTCGCCGTCGAATAGCAATAGAAGGGCGTGCCGACCGCCTCCGCGAGCGTGGCCAGATTCACGTCCTCGGCGTGCATGACGCCGGCGCGATGGGTGAAGTGATGCATGGTCGCAGCGTCAGTTCAGCAGGCCGTCGAGCGGGAAATTCTTGCGGTCCGCGCGGCCGGCGACCGGATTGCCCGCGGCATCGAAGCTCGGATCATTGGACTGGGCGGCCTGGCCTGCGGCCGGCGACCCAGCAGGGGCCGGCGCCTGCGCGCTCGGCGGCGGATCGAGCGGCCCTTTGCGGCCACAGGCTGCCAGCCCGAGCGCGGCGGCGAGCAGGCCGATGAAAGCGAGGCGGGTCATCATGGTGTGCAGGGACAAAGTACGCAAATCCGGCTCCTTGAAGGCCGATATTAGAGCGCCTCCCGATTGGATTGAAATCGGGGAGCGCTCCAGATTCCCTATTTTATCGCATTCTCCGCGGAAAACCGGTGTCCACTTTTCCGGAGAATGCTCTAGCAGACGGAGATGGGGATTGCCCCACCGTTTTATCTGCGGATCACATCCCGGCCGATGTGCCGCTCACCCAATATCATTAACAAATTTTGAATGATCTTTTTGTCATACTACTGGAATGAGTGATTCGATCGATCACCTCTACAGCGCGATTGTCGCGGTCCAGGATGACGGGCCGGGGGCGTCACGCACCGTGCGCCTGCTGCGCTCGAGCCGGACCAAGATCTCCAAGAAGGTGGCTGAAGAAGCCGTCGAGGTCGCCCTCGACGCCGTCGCCGACGACAAGGATGGCGTCGTCCGCGAAAGCGCGGACCTGCTCTACAACCTCGTCGTGCTGTGGGTGTCGCTCGGCATCAAGCCGAAGGACGTCTGGAGCGAGATGGAGCGCCGGGAACGCCTGCTGGGCCTGGCCGAGAAGCTGCCCAAGAACAAGGTTCCCGACGGCAGCAGCCGCCGCAAGGTGGTGACCCTGGACGCCCGCCGGGTCCGCAAGGGCCGTTGACCTTAAATCGCTTCGGCTGCCGGCCCGGTGCGGAAATGCCTTATCTGGGCCACCGGACTGTGGTTGAACCAGATCGCACCGCGTCCGCAGTCCCAGCCGAGTGAGCCTGAATGACCGCTCCCGAAAAGCCGGATTCCTCCGCACCCGACCAGGCGATCCCCCAGCCATTCGGGCTGCGCCGGCTTTACAACTGGTGCATCGCCGCAGCCGAGACCCGTCAGGCGTCCTGGATCCTGGGCGGCGTTTCGTTCGCGGAAAGCTCGTTCTTCCCGGTTCCGCCGGACGCGATGCTGATCCCGATGGCCCTGGCCCGGCCCGACAAGGCCTATTTCTATGCGGCCCTGTGCACGATCACGTCGGTGCTCGGCGGCCTGCTCGGCTATTTCATCGGCGCGGTGCTCTATGACTCGGTCGGCGCCTGGCTGATCTCGCTCTACGGTTACGGCACGCAGGTCGAAGCCTTCCGGGAGGCCTATGCGCACTGGGGCGCGGCGATCATCCTGATCAAGGGCCTCACCCCGATCCCGTACAAGATCGTCACCATCACGTCGGGCTTCGCAGGCTACAATCTGCTCTGGTTCTTCGTGCTGTCGATCATCACACGCGGCGCGCGGTTCTTCCTGGTCGCCTTCCTGATCAACCGCTTTGGCGATCGCGCCCGGGCCATCCTGGAAGAGCGGCTGGAATTCTACGCCATCATCGCCGGCGTGATCTTCATCGCCGGCATTGTCGGCGCGATCTATCTGTTCTGATCGGCGGGCGGTGGCGCCGCTCCCCGGTCCGGTCACGAAACCGATGGAGCCCGCCACCACGCAGCATCCGGCAAAGCCGGTTGTATCAGTTCAGGCGAAAGACCTGACCGCGGATGCCGCCGCTTTGCCGATCGGGCTTCGCGCCACTCCAGTCCTCCCACACCACGACAAAGTCGCCGTTCTTGAGCAGCGTCAGCGAATAGGATCCCCGAAAGCCGAACTCATAGCCCTGGTCGTTGGTCTTGCGGCCATTGGCGACGAATTCCGGACCGTATTTGCTGGCTTTCGTCCGGCCCATCTTGAACGCCTGACAACGAATGGCATTGCCGCTGAAATCCGGGGCAGTCTGGCTCAGGTCCACCCAGCACACCAGGAACTTGCCGCCGCCCAACCCGAGGGCTTTCGGAAAGCGCTGGTCCTCTTCCAGCGTCGTGTTGACGACGAATTCGCCGCCCACCTTACCCGCTGCATCCCGGACCTGGGCGCGAATGTTCACGTCAAAGTTCGGCACAGCAGAGGTGCCGTTGTCGTCCTCCCAGACCACGACGTAGCGGTCCTTGCCCAGGGCAGCGACGTCAGGATGGCCTTGCTGGCCGCGAATGGTCTTGTGGACCAGGAAATTCTCGCCTTTCTTCTTGCCGTCGGTGCCGATCAGCTGGCCGCGGACAACCGTGCCGCGGTCCGGATCCTGCTCCGGGGGAAGGAAATTTCCGTCCTCCCAGACGATGACCGACTCACCTGTCGAGAGTCCGGTGACAGAGGGGTAGTCCTGCGTTCCCTCCGGATCAGTCGCCGCGCGAAAGCTGGTGCCGACCCGCTTGCCTTCTTCATTGAACACCTGCCCGCGGACCTGATAGCCGGTGTCGCCATCGCAGAAGCATCCGTCAAACCAGCCGGCGATGTATCCTCCGGTCGGGATTTTGGAGATCGACGCATAGTATTGGTCGCCACCGGTGATCTGGTTGACTGTGGTCTGCCCTGCCGTTGGAACGCCGGCATTGGTGAAGCGGCGGGACCGGATGGCCATGCCCTCCTGGTCGCCACCGTTGTTTCCGTTGTCCGCCCAGCCGATGAGAAAGCCGTTCTTCAGTCCGATCGCCTGCGCCTGTCCCTGGCTCAAATCATATCTGTTGGGGACGAGAAAATCGGGGTCACCCACGGCCACGCCGCTGGGATTGAAGATCCGCGCCCGGACGGCATAGCCAATGTCCGGCGCCGTCCCGCTGCCATCCTGCCAGGCCACGACAAAGTTACCATTCGGCAGGCCCGCGACGCTGGGTTCGACCTGAGAGAATTTGATGATCTTGTTGGCCTGGAATTCGGTGCCGATCCGCTTGATCGGCGACACCGCCTCCGGACCGGTCTGCGCACTGGCGCCCGCGCCGCAGGCAAACAAAACAACAATCGCGGGCAGGCACACGCCTGCCGCCCAAGCAGCTAACTTCATTCGAGAATCCCCCCAAACCCCACCGCATTGTCTTTGCAGACCGATGTGATGTTTGCAACCTTGGGGATGCGCACCGAGACAGATCACTGATCGGCCTCGACATTCAATGCAAAAGCCCGGCGGCGGCAGCTATACCAACCTTACCCCCGAAAGGCGCCCTCCAAGCAAAGACGCCGCGATGTCCCCAGCCAAGCCAGCAGCCCACATCTCAAGGCAGACGCCGGTTCGGTCACCATCGAAGAACAGGCGACTACGCGCCTGAGCGGCAGTTGGCTGCATATGTCATCTGGAGCCTCTTGAGGGCTCTGTCAAAGCCGGCTCCAGATCAATTTCAAAGCCGATCCAGGCACAAATGTTCTGCGTCAGGCCGGATTGCTGGCCGTCAGCGCTTTGACCATGCGCTCGCGCGCAACAGCCAGACGCGTAGATGCACTATTGGTGAACAAATCGAGCGTGCCGGTTTCGTCCTCAGTCACTGGCGTAATGGCAACATCACGGTAACTCAGCCGATTAGGATCGGCCACGATCCGCTTCTTCAATCGGTAGAGATAAATACCCGTGTTTGCGAAGGCGACGGCCTTCCGACAGAGGTCCCAGGCCAATCGCGGATAGAAGCGCCACACCGGTTCTAGCGGGAGCGTCGGACGGCGGTCGCGCCGATTCTTCAGACGGAGGATGCCTCCCTGCAGTGGATGGATATTCTCCCATTTGGCGAATAGCGCAAAGTGCAGGAGCGTGCCGGGCAGCGATCCAAGGCGCACGCCGGTTACGGCCGCACGACGCAGGATTGTCCCCATATGCTCGCGGGTATAGTAGGTCTCCCACGCGGTCCGGTAGACAGCCTCCAGGGCTTCTTTGCTCATTTGCGGATGCGCGGTGCAGGCATGTTCGGTGTCGTAGTTGTTCATGTCGGGGTCCATCGCGACCCCTTTATTGTACAGGACCTTGTGATCCTCCGAGCCCGGTAGCGGCGTCAGGATGAAGAACTCCATCATGTCGACAGGAAGCTCTTTCTGTACGATCGCAATGTCCTGCTTGATCGTCTCCGGGGTATCGGTTGGGAACCCGAGGATGTAACCGGCATAGGTGACTGCGCCGATCGATTTCCAGGCGAGCAGCAGGTTGCGATACTCGGTGATCTTGTTCTGGCGCTTCTTTGCTGCAATCAACGCATCGGGATTTACACTCTCCATACCAATGAACACGCGGGTCACACCGGCATTGCCGCATTTCTCGATGAAGTGCGGAATCTTATGGCAGAGGGTGTCAACCTGGATCATGAGGGAGACCTTGATCCCCTCGCCCCTCAACGCGATGATGCGGTCAAGGATCTGCTCCCAATCCTTATTTCGGGCGAGATTGTCGTCTGTGATAAAGAAGCGGCGCGTGCCCTCGGCCCAGTTCGCGCGAATGATCCGCTCGATGTCGTCCGATGAGCGGCGGCGCGACTTGCGCCCCTGCACGTTGATGATAGTGCAGAACGAGCATTGATAAGGGCAGCCCCGCCCGGCGTCGAATGTCGAATAGTTGCCGGCGGTGCGCTTGACGTGCTCGGCGGGCAGGAACGGGATCGGCGCGCCTTCGATCGACGGCAGGTCGTTGAGGTAGTTGTAGATCGGCTTCATTGTGGCGCTGACCGCGTCGCGCAGCAGGTCGTCGAGGCGTCCCTCGGCCTCGCCCGCGAACAGGCTTATGCCCAGATCGATCGCGGCCTGAAGGTCGGGCTGGATGCCCGGAAGCATCGAGAGGCACCCGGAAACATGAAAGCCGCCGATAACCACCGGCACACCGGCCGCGCGTAGCGGCCGGGCAATGTCCACCGCTCGCGGAAACTGGTTCGATTGCACGCCGACCAGACCGACCAGGCCGAACCCGCCATAGCGCGCCATCTCCTCAATGATTTCTTTCGGCCGGACGCGGGTGTTCGTTTCGTCGATGGGAAGGACATCAATCTCCACATCCGGACCGAGCACCTGGCGCTTGGTTGCGTCGATTGCCAGACCGTAGAGCGCGGCCAATGAGTTCGACGGCATCACGGAGCGGAACCACCGGATAACGTAGCCATCATCGTCATAGTGTGACGGCTTAATCAGGACGAGCCGAAACCGGCGCCTGACCCCGCTGGTCGCGTGAGCTATCGCCGGAGCTTCCACTCGAATGATCCAATGTTTATCGCTGCGGCTGCTCGCGATGAAGATTTCTGATAACGCAACGGCCCTACCCGCGCCAGCGCCCCGCCAAGTGCGCGCATACGGCACCAGGCATCGCCACTGCCGTACGTTCCACCTCGCCACGACAGCGCGCCTTCCTGCGGCACACCCTGTCTGCGCATCTAACCAGCCCGATACGGCTGCAACAAGGCTCCCGAAATCCGTCCGTGCTTTATTTCGGGGGGATGTGAGCGGATGATTTGGCGAGGGTAGGCAGAAACCCTTTGATTTTATTGGTGCCCCTGGCCGGAATCGAACCAGCACGACCTTGCGGCCACCTGATTTTGAGTCAGGCGCGTCTACCAATTCCGCCACAGGGGCTGACCGGCGCGGACCATAGCGGCCGAATGCCGGGGGATCAACCGGCCGCCGCCCGGGCGGGCGGGCAAATGCGCCATCTCATTCCCGCAGTTCCGGGTTCTGGCGGTATCGGCTCTGCATCGGCCAGCCGGGTTCGGCGTCGACCAGCTTCTGCGCCACGATGAGGACGCCCATGCGTTCCGGCGCCGACGTGAAGGTCTGCAGCGGCGGCAGCTTGGTGACCTGGGCGTCGAGCACCGGCCCGTGCACGCCGTAGAACTCGCTGGCGAGGCGGTTGCCCGACTGGGTGTAGAAGTCGTGATAGAAGGTCGGGTTGAAGGCGAAGAAGCCGTGATTGTACGAGTTCAGCGGATTGAAATGCACGATGTAGCCACCGACCCTGGCCAGCGCGAAAACGTTGCGCATCGCCTGGCCGACGTTGAAGCAGTGCTCCATCATCCCGCCGTCGTAGACCACGTCGTACTGGCCGCGCAGGTTGCCGGCGATGGGAAGGTTGAGGTCGGCCACGATCTCCACGCCGCGCGGCGCATGGATGTCCAGAAACTCGGCCGTCATCCCGCAGGCGGCGAACAGGCTCCGCGCCTCGACCATCTGTTCCAGGCTCTCGGTGAGGCCGTTTGCGCGCAGGACCGGCTCTGAATCCTCGCGATACGCCAGTTCGTCGAGGACATCGTCGCCGCAGAGATCCTGGAGCTGGTCCTCGGTGACCAGGATGTCGGGATAGCCAAGGCACATCAGGCGTTTCGGCCCCGGAGTCTGCCCTGCCGCCTTGAGCAGGGCTTCCAGAACCTGGGCGTTGATGGCCATCTCGGCTGCCTCATCATGCGGGCGGGGGACAGGGGAGACACGCGAAAGTGCCGGGAGTGTAACAATAGACGCACCCGCATCAAAGAAGCGTGAAGACGATCGCCACAGCGGACCTGCATCCCGCGCCGCTGTATAGGCTGCCTCAAAATTGTCCGGCCACGGCGGCTATGTCGGGAGTTGCCGTCCGGCAAGACCGGCCCTGTCAGGCGGAACGGACGGCTGGATGGACGCGTGCTGGAATCGACGGCTTGCGCGACACGGAGCAGAGATGACAGTCACGGCCCTTCACGCGAGCGAACGCAACCCGATGCTGACGGCCGCCCTGACCGTGGCGGTCGGCGGCGCGGCGACGATCCTGGGTGCGTATTTCTTCCAATATGTCGTGGGCCTGAACCCCTGCCCGCTCTGTCTCGAACAGCGCATCCCGTATTACGTGGCCATTCCCTTTGCCGGCCTGGTGGCCGCCGCCGCCTATGCGCGCTGGGACGAAAGACTGATTCGCGTGGGGCTCGGACTGCTGGTGATCGCGCTGCTGATCGGGGCTGGGCTTGGCGTCTATCACTCGGGCGTCGAATGGAAGTTCTGGCCAGGTCCTCAGGACTGCTCGGGCCAGATCAGCGGCCTCGGCTCGGTCAGCGACCTCATGAGCCGGCTGGAGACCATCAGGGTCGTGCGCTGCGACGAGGCCGCCTGGCGTTTCCTCGGCCTCTCGCTCGCCGGCTACAACGTGCTGATCTCGCTGGCGCTGGCGGCCGTCGCCGGCTGGGGCATGCTGGCCGGGCGGCGCGCCTGAAGCTGAATTCAGATGCCGGGCGGGATCGGCAGTTCGCGTGAGACCACGCCGCCGAGCCGCTTGAACAGCGCTTTCACCTCGGGATGCTTCTCCGGCTCCCAGCGCTTGAGGATCTCCTCCACCCGCGCGTGCCGCGCTTCGATCACCCGGTCCCGCATTTCCATGCCGGCATGGGTGAGATGCACGGGGCCCTCCGCATCATCTTCGATCAATCCGCGCCGCTCCAGTTCGTCCGCCGGACGATCGAGATCGGCACGCGAGATGCCAAGCTCCTCGCTGAGCCCCTGCAACGTGAGGACCTTGCGCTCGCCCAGGCGATACAGCAGCCAGATGGCCGGCGGGGTGAGGTCCGTCTGCGCGCGCTTCGCGGTATCGGCGTAGAGCCGCCATCGATTCTCCGGCGCCGTGAGCTTGCTGATGATGACTTCAAGTTCCTGAATCGAACTGGCGTCGCGCGGCATCGGGAACGTCTCGGCGACGATGTCCGCCGGAGCGAGACCGCGTAGCGGCATCTCGCGGACCAGCCAGGTCAGGCAGAAGCCGCAGAACGCCACCACCGCCGCCACGATATAGACCGGCTCAAGGGCCGCCATGACGGCCGTGATGTATTCGGTATGAATCTCCGGCGGCAGTCCGCGCGCGCCGGCGGGATCGATGGCAGAGAGGAAGTCCATGCCCTCGCCGGTGAGACGGACGTGCAGGCCATTGGCGAAGATCGCGCCGAACACCGCGACGCCGAAAGCGCCGCCGATTGCTCGGAACAACGACACGCCGGCGGTTGCGACGCCGAGCCGCTTGTAGTCGACGGTGTTCTGGGTCGCCATGGTCAGCACCTGCATGATCATGCCCATGCCGAGCCCCAGCACCAGCGCGTCGATCGACGCCTGGTATTCCCATGAGTTGATCGACAGCCGTGACAGCATGGACAGGCCGATCGTCATCAGCGCGGTGCCGATGATGGGGAAGTGTTTGTAGCGGCCGAAATGGCTGATCAGGCGTCCGCTGATGATCGAGGTGATGAGCAGCCCGAGCATCATCGGCATCAGCGCGAGACCGGACGCTGTCGGGCTCACGCCTTTCACGACCTGCAGATAGATCGGCAGATAGGTCACCGACCCGAACAGCGAGAAGCCGACGACAAAGGCGACGCCGCAGGAAATCGCGAAGGTGCGATTGAAGAACAGATCGAGCGGCAGGATCGGCTCGCTCTCGCGCCGCTCCACCATCAGGAGCAGTCCGCCGGCGAGCAGCGAGACGGCGATCAACCCCAGCATGATCGGAGACGTCCACGGGAAACGTGTGCCGCCGAGACTGGTGAACAGAATGAGCGAGGTCAGCGTCGCTGACAGCAGCACCGCGCCGGCATAGTCGATCTTGCGGTTGCCGCGCGGCGGCTGCGAGCGGAACGCGATGCCGATGATCGCCAGTGCGAGCAGGCCGAACGGAATGTTGACGTAGAAGATCCAGCGCCAGGAGAGATGATCGACAAAGAAACCGCCGAACACCGGGCCGATGATGGTCGAGAGACCAAACACCGCAGCAAAGAAACCCTGATAGCGGCCGCGCTCGCGCGGCGGGATCAGGTCGCCGACGACCGCGATCGCGGTCACGATCAGCCCGCCGCCGCCGATGCCCTGCAGGATGCGGAAGAAGATGAGCTGCACCATGCTCTGGGAGAGGCCGCTCAGGATCGAGCCGGTCAGGAAGATGACGATGCCGACCTGCAGCACGACCTTGCGGCCGTAGAGATCGCCGAACTTGCCATAGAGCGGGCCGACGATCGTGCTGGACAGCAGATAGGCGGTGACGACCCAGGAGAGATAGGTCAGCCCGCCAAGCTCGCCGGCGATGGTCGGCAGCGCCGTCGAGACGATTGTCTGATCGAGCGAGGCGAGCAGCACCACCAGTGCAAGGGCTGAGAATACCGTCCGGAGGGATTGTTGTTGGGCGTCCGCCGCCATGCTGTCCTCGTGTTGTCTTCCGCCAATGGAGCGGCGCGGAAAACGTTCCGGCAGCGCGTCGTCACGGATCGAGTTCGGTATCCCAATAAAGATAGTCGAGCCAGCTGTCGTGCAGATAATTGGGTGGGAAGAGCCGGCCGTTGCGATGCAATTGATTGACCGAGGGCTGGAACGGCATCTGCGCCGGCCGCATATGGGCCTCCGCCATCGTCAGGCTGCCCTTGCGCAGATTGCAGGGCGAACAGGCAGCAACGACATTGTCCCAGGTGGTCTGCCCGCCACGGGAGCGCGGGATCAGATGATCGAAGGTGAGGTCGTCACGGGTGCCGCAATACTGGCAGGAGAACTTGTCGCGCAGGAAGACGTTGAACCGGGTGAAGGCCGGATTGGTCGACGGTTTGACGTAGGTCTTGAGAGAGATGACGCTCGGGAGCCTCATCTCGAAGCTGGGGCTGTGAACGGCGTGGTCGTATTCAGCGACGATGTTCACCCGGTCCAGAAAGACCGCCTTGATGGCATCCTGCCAGGACCACAACGAGAGTGGGTAATAACTGAGCGGTCGAAAGTCCGCGTTGAGCACCAGTGCGGGCCAACCGTTCGGGGACACGTGAGCATTCACGACGTCTTCCTCGGCCTCCTAATCCTGTGCTGCGAAGCAGCCGCAAGCATAGTGTACAAGGACGGCGACGGAAATGTGAAGCCCTTCCGGCAGTTACCTGACAGGAACCGCCGCTACAGGCGGCTGGCCAGAAACTCGCCGCCGTGGCGCAGTCCCTCCTGGTCGATGCCATGCCCGACGCCGGGAGAGATGTGCCATTCCACCGGCACTTCCAGCTCGCCGAGCGCGCCGGTGGCCATGAACAAGGCCTGCACCGGGATCAGTTCGTCCCGGTCCCCGTGCACCAGCAGGACCGGCGGCCGGGCGATGATTTCGGCGGGAACAGCCTCGGCCCGGGAATCTTCCGGCATCACGAACACGCCCGAATAGCCGACAATCGCGGCCGGGGCGACCGGCCGGCGCAGGCCGACATGCAACGCCATCATGGTGCCCTGGCTGAAGCCGACCAGCGCCAGCGCCGAGGGCGGCAGATTGCGCCGGGCCAGTTCCGCGTCGAGGAAGCGGTTGAGCGCGGGAGCCGCGGCATTCACCCCCTCCCAGCGCTCGTTCGGCACCCGGAATGTGAGCCCGAACCATTGGCGCCCGACAGGGGCCTGGGCGCAGGGCTCCGGCGCGTGGGGCGATACGAAGGCCGCATGCGGCAATATCCCCTGCCAGGCGCGGCCGATGTCGATCAGGTCGTTGCCGTCGGCGCCGTAGCCGTGGAGGAACACCACCAGCTGGCGCGCCGGGCCGGAGCGCGGTTCGAGGCGCGGGCCATCGAGTTCAGCGGCCATTGCTGTTGTCTCCTGTCGGATTGTCGGGCTGGACGGGAACGGGATCGCGATTCTTGACCGCCCGATAATAGGCCCAGAGCAGATGCGCCGCCACTCCGCGCCATGGCCGCCAGCCGTCCGCCAAGGGAGCCATCTCCTTCGCCGTCGGCCGGACCGGCAGGCCGAGGGCCAGCTTGGCGGCTTCCTGCAAAGCGAGATCGCCGGCCGGCCACGCATCCGCGTGTCCCAGGCAGAACAGCAGATAGACATCAGCGGTCCAGGGTCCGATCCCATGCAGATGGGTGAGCGCTGCATGCGCAGCGTCAGCCTCCATGTCGGCAAGCGCTAGCAAGTCGATCTCACCTTTGACGACCGCCTGGCTGATCGCCTTCATGGTCTTGATCTTGGCGGCGGAGAGGCCAAGCCGGGCGAGCTTGGCCGGGCCGGCCCGGCGAATGGCATCAGCGGTGAACGGATCATAGGCCACCTCCAGCCGTTTCCAGATCGCGGCGGCGCTGGCGGTGGAGAGTTGCTGATTGACGACGATCAGGCACAGTCCGGAGAAACCGCCCGCGCGCCGCCGCAGGGTCGGCGCACCCGTTTTCGCGAACAGCGGCGCGAGCCGCGGGTCGGCCTTGAGCAGCACTTTGAGCGCTGCGTCGAGGTCGGACTGATGATTGAGGCGGAGAGTCATCGGGGATTGCCGTTGGCGGATCATCGGATACTGACAGAAGCATGAGCATTTTCCGCTTCGCGCCAAGCCCGAACGGCTACCTTCATCTCGGTCACGCGCTATCGGCGCTGATCAACGACGGGATGGCACGGGCCGCGCGCGGACGCCTGCTGCTGCGCATCGAGGACATCGACACCACCCGCTGCCGGCCCGAATTCGAGCAGGCGATTTATGAGGATCTCGCCTGGCTCGGGCTATCGTGGGAAACGCCGGTGCGGCGGCAGTCCGAACACTTCGACGCCTATCGCGACGCCCTGGCCCGGCTCACCGCGTTGGGTCTGGTTTATCCGAGCTTCGAGAGCCGCGCCGAGATCGCACAGCTGATCCGGGACCGGGAAAGAGACGCGCCCTGGCCGCGCGATCCCGACGGCGCCCCGATCTACCCGGGCAAGCGGGACAGCCTCAGCGATGCCGAACGCCGCCGCCGGATGGACAACGGCGAGCCGCATGCGCTGCGTCTGGACATGGCCGCGGCCATCGATCGTACCGAGCCATTGAGCTGGATCGAAGGCGGCGCGGACCCACAGGGCGAGAGCCGAATCATCACTGCTGACCCGGCCGCCTGGGGCGATGTCGTGCTGGCGCGCAAGGAGGTGCCGACCAGCTATCATCTGTCCGTTGTCGTCGATGATGCCCTGCAGGGGATCACCCAAGTGGTGCGCGGCCGTGACCTGATCTGGTCCACCAGCGTGCACCGTCTGTTGCAGGCGCTGCTGAAACTGCCCGCGCCGATCTATCATCATCACCGGCTGCTGCTCGGCGACGACGGGAGGAAACTTTCCAAGAGTTCTCAATCGACGGCGCTGCGCCATCTTCGTGAGAACGGCGCAACGCGATCCGATGTCCTGAAAATGGTCGGATTGTCAGCGCCATAGTTCACAGATCATGGGACGGCGGTGTGTGGCACGTGAGCGTTGCCCGTGTCATGCTGCCGTGGCTCGGGGGAACGATGGCAAAGCAGAGCAAACAGCGTTCGGCACAGCGCGCCCTCAAGCGGCCGCGCAAGCAAAGCGCTGCGCGCGACCAGATGGTCGAGGCTGTCCTTGCATCGGTGGCCCATGACATCCGCACGCCCCTCACCGGCATTCTGGCCCTGAGCGAATTGCTTGCAGCATCCGACATCGGCGAGCGGGAGCGGGAATGGGCGCAGGGCATCCGCAGCACGGCAGAACATCTCGCGGCGCTGACGAGCCTCATCGTCGAAGGTGTGAGAGCCGATACAAAAACGATTCCGCTGCGTGAGGATGTGTTCTCACCGCGCGCCCTCGCCAATGCGATGGCGCTGTCACTGGCCGCCCGCACCGAGGCGCACAATCTCACTGGCATAACGAGCATCGCCGAGACCCTGCCGGAGAAGGTGGTCGGGGACGCGCTGCGCCTGCGCGCGGCGCTCGAGAATCTGATCGACAATGCCGTGAAGTTCACCGAGCAGGGCAAGGTGAGCTTCAGTGTCAGCACCGAACAGGGCGAAGACAAACGGCTCCGGCTGATCTTCACGGTGGCGGACAGCGGCATCGGCCTGTCCGCAGCCGAAATCCAGCGGCTGTTCCGGCCGTTCACCCAGGCCAATCCGGACATCGCGCGGCGCTTCGGAGGCGCGGGACTGGGCCTCGCCTTCGTCAAGCGCCTCGCCGGGGCGATGGGTGGCGACCTGACCGTCAGCAGCGCGCCGCAGGCCGGAAGCCAGTTCCGGCTGACGGTGCAGGTCGCGCCGTTTGCGGAGGAGCCGTCGCAAGGCGGACGCGATGCGAGCGCCGGCCATCCGGCCCGGGCCAAACTTGAAAGCTTCAAGGTGCTGTGCGTCGAGGACAATCCTTACGGCCGCGTGGTGCTCAACACCATCCTCACCGAGCTCGGGCAGCGGATCGATTTCGTCGGCGCCGGCGAAGCGGCCGTCGTGGCCGTGGATCGCGGCGGGTACGATGTCGTGCTGATGGACGTGACATTGCCCGGCATTGACGGCTTCGAGGCGACACGCCGCATTCGCGCCCTTCCCGGGCCTGGCCACACGATTCCGATCATCGGCATCACCGGCCGCGCCGCTGCAACAGACCACACCACCGCGCGCGGCGCTGGCATGAATGCGTATCTCACCAAGCCGGTCAGCCCGGCCGCTCTTGCGGCGGCGATTTCGGACGCGGTGGCATCCGGCAGATCATCCGCCGGCTGACGATGG
>Ga0180223_1001676_pt1 | contig 15917 bp, 11 predicted proteins | sample eDN5th30CKraftOP_FD_151337 | JGI IMG/M metagenome (GOLD analysis project Ga0180223, IMG submission 151337) | Enriched Organic Plus compost microbial communities from Emeryville, California, USA - eDNA 5th pass 30_C Kraft OP (version 2) (version 2) ...
CTATGTTGTATCGCTCGACGGACTGCCTCTGTCGTGCGGGCGCTCCCGTGTAAAATCTGGCCCATAACGCATCCTTCCACTCTTGCATGGATGATGCACCATCAAATGCCGGGACCAAACACCTAGGGCCCGGTCGAGACGGTCTGGACGAAACACCTCGCCGAGACTGGATAGTTCCTCCATCGGCACGCCGCTGTGCACAAGGCCCGACACGGCGATCGACACGTTATGGCGGTATTGCTTGACCGTTGCGGGCTTCAATACCTTCTTTCTTCGAGTACCGGAATTCAGATGCCGTCGCCTGATCGGAGCGACTGGCGACTTCATCCCCTTCGGGTCTGATGCGAGGAAGTCGGATGGCGTAGACAGGAATTTGAGAAATGCCTCCAGTTCCAACACGAGTTTTTCCGGCCATTCCTCGACCGGAATCCAGTAGCTGGTCCGCTTGACGGGCAGCGATGTCAGCCGGGGCAGGTCCTCGCGGGATGTGGTGAGAGTGTTCCAAGCCTTGATGCTGCTGCGGAGCGTGCCCTCCCAGTCTCCTACCATCGCTTCATCGCGCAGGTGCGCCACGAAACGCTCGATCACCGCGTCGGACATCTTGTTCGGCGGGACGCCTAACCCTGCGGCGAAGTGGAACAGGCGCGAGGTCGCGCGCTGCGCCTTTACGTCGAGCGTCGCCTGCAACGCTCCCCATTCGCCGGTGAGCGGGAAGCGCGAACGCGGGTTGGAGAGCTTGCCCTGCGTCCGCAACAGGCGGAAAGCCTTGCGCGTCCTGGATTTGAGGTTGGCTAAGGACCCATCCGTCATGCCCGCCATCGCGGGCGACACCTGTTGCAACCGCTCGAAGATGAGCCGCTCGTTGGCGGGGAAGTCCAGCATGCCCTGGGCGATCACCTCGTCGACACGCTTGAGAGCCGAGCGCATGAAGGCTATTTCTTCATAGGGCGCATCGCACATGAGCAGAGCTTCTCGCATATCGCCGATGCTGGGAAGGTGGTTTTTCTGTTCAAATTGGCTGTTGTTATGGTTGTTCGTGTGCATTGTTATTGATACTCGCTCATATGTGAAAAATTGTGAAACCCCATCTACATTATTCCGCGGGTGTAATTATTCGGGGTATTCACAAGATTTAGATCGAATCACCTTTCAGGAACTTCAGGATGTCCATCTTGTCGATCCTTATTCGGCCCCTTTACTTGAGCTGGTAGGATCGAAGGCCCTCCTCGCGTATCCAGCGGCGGATGGTTGGATGCGACACGCATGCGAATTGTGCCGCCTGCGGCACCGTCAGCAGCTCGATGGGCATGGCCGAGACTTCGCAAGGTTTGGGGGTAGGTAAGGGACGGGTCGGTTTGCCGGCCTTCTTGCGTTTGATTTTAATCGTCATTTCCTGTCTCACTCAGGCTTCTTCTGGCGTGGATATTCACGTTCAGAAGGGTGATGATTTCCGCATCGCCATGCGTAGCGAGATGATCGTAGGCGCTTGCGGGCGTTCGAGATCGCGCAAGTGAACGTCGGGAAGAACGCGCGATCACTTCCCAGACAGCGTTGCTGTTGGCGGAGGTGCGCGCGATGGGGGAAGGGATGGCCAAGCGGCTATAAAGAGCCGCGATGCACCGCTTCTAGAGAGTGCGAAGGGCCGAGCCTCAGAGGTCCAAGCAGGCCGAGATCGATATTTCTGACAAAGGGGGTGGACCACCGAGCGGCACTTTCAATGACGTTGGAATTATCCAAGTCATCGAAATGCCGGATTCGGCATTCAGGCGGCCCTGCCCTCTGATGAACTTCTGTTCTTATGCCATCACGAGGAGAGTTGATCAACGCTCATTAGAAACAGAGGGAAGTGACCGAAGCTACCTCCCTCTGTTTTGTGGTTATGCGTTGGGTAACACGTTAGCTCGATCCTGCCGAAGCCAGCAAAGCGGTGAGCGCTGCTTCTTTGTTTAGCAGCCCTCTCCAATGCGGAATGGCGCCTGACGTCAGGAGCGCCTGTTCGAACACGGCATATTGCTCGCTGTCGAGATGGAGGACGACGGTCTTGCCTTCGGGGTCGAACTCGTTTCCGCGCAGGTACATCTTCAGCTCATGCGCGGTAGAGTCCGCCGCCTTCGCCAGCAGCGTGCCGATATTAGCTTTATCGACATAGGGCGAGAGCAGCGCAAGCTTGGTCCAGCCGATCCGTCGCAACCGCTCGATCGGAACTCCGAGGTCATCGAACGTGCGGCTGATCTGGGCGAGATTGTATGCCTTGCGTATGCCGATCTTCAGTTCCCTGGCGACCGACCTGAAGTCCTCCGGGTGATTTTTCTGTGTCTCGCGGAGGTGCCGAGCGACCTCCAGGAAATGATCGCCCATCATGTCGACGATGATCTGAGGCACCTTGGCCGCGTTGTTTTTCGTCCCTTCCATAGTTCCAAACCTTTGAAGTTGTTGGGAACTATTTCCTATGGAAAGACGCACCTTGACAAGGGAATTGCGCAGGAAAATGGCTGGTTTCTCGGGGCCTGGAGCTGGAGTAGTTATGGATGCTTTGCGACGAAATCCGTCAGTGTGCGAACGCATCCGCTAAAAGCATGAGCACGCCAGCAGAAGAGAAGGCCGACATCCATATGATATGACGCACATTGCGGCGAACATTGCAGATCGGGTCACGGGCGGTGCGCATGATCCCTCAATACAACGTTCCGATAATGCTCGCAAGCACAACGTAACGGCTGCTGTCATTATTCCAGAACGGTGGGTTGTCCGACGGGGAGGCCCTGCCCGAGCGTCGCTATGTCGCACCTCAATGCCCGGCACAGCTTGATCAACGAAACGACCGTGAGGTTGTGCTCGCCCCGTTCGACCCGCCCCACATAACTGCGATCAAGAGCTGCGACATGCGCAAGCTCTTCTTGCGACATGCCGAGCGTCCGCCGTCGTTCGCGGATGCGCTGGCCAAGGATGTCGAGATGCGGATCACTCACTCCGTCAACTCACGGATGAGGTGACTATTCGTCCACGGAGTAGGAATCCCGCTGTTAACCTTTGGACGCTATTTCGCTGCTTTTCTTACGGCACAGGAATGACATGGCAAGGCATCGAGCAGTCCCGGTTCTCATCACCCACGACAACAATCGTAGCATGTTGACGCGCGTTCGGCTCGGGGGCGGGCTGCATGACGAGCAGTGGCTTCAGGCACTGATCCATGATCATCCAGCGCTCCTTCCGATTTCGGACATCGAGCCAGGATTCGGCGATCTGATCGCGGCCGCCCGCGAAGTGCCGACCGGCCACGGCAATATCGACAATCTCTACCTTACGCCGTCCGGTGACATCGTGCTGGTCGAGACCAAGCTGTGGCGAAACGGCCAGATGCGCCGCGAAGTGGTGGCACAGGCGCTGGATTATGTGGCTGCGCTCACACTGATGGGATTCGAAGCGTTCGAGACGGCTGTTGCGCGAGGGCAGCAGGCGCCACGACGGCTGTATGATCTTGTCCGTGACCATCCCGAAGCGCTGGAAGAGGCGGAGTTCATCGACGCGGTTTCACTGAACCTGCAACGTGGTAGAATGCTGGTCATCGTCTTGGGGGATGGGATCAGGACGGAAACGGAGGCCCTCAGCGATCTGCTGCAGAGCCATGCAGGTGCGCATTTTACCTTCGCGCTCGTCGAGCTTGCCACATGGCGGAACTCGGCAGGCGACATTCTCGCGGTGCCCAGCACGCTGGCCAAGACTGTGATGATCGAGCGCGGTATTGTCCGTGTCGAGGATGGGGTGGTGACTGTCCATCCGATTCCTGTTGCGGCCCAGAGGGGCGCGCAGTCGATCAGCTCGGCGGACTTCTGGGATGAGATGGCGAAGCGTGATCCGGGGCTGCCCGCCGCGATCCAGACATTCCTCTCGGCACTCGAACCGCTGGGGGTCTATCCCGATCTCAAAGCCAGCCTGAACCTGAAGCTTGATCTGGCCGATCAGGATAAGCCGATAAATCTCGGTTTCATCATGAGGAAAGGCACATTCTGGCCAAACCCGGCATCAGGCACGCTGCCGGAAGCAATCTGGCGGCCGTATTTCGAGGCGCTCGCCCGAATGGTCCGAGGCACCGTGATCGACGAACCGAACAGTAAATATGTCGCCGTTAACGGGCGCTCCGGCCCAAGGATCGAGCAGTTCCTGCCGCAACACCAGGATGCTTGGGTCGCCGCCATCGAGCAGGTCATTGCTGACGTCGGCCGTTTTGCGAGCGGGGAGATTGGGGGAGAAGTATGTTGAAGAAGGTTGCTCTGTTCTTCGTGCTCTTGGTGATCATCGTGGTCATTATCGGGTCGCGGGATGATTCCGGGACCGAGGAGTCGTCACGTCCACTTGCTGCCGGTGAAATGACAACACCGATAAATACTAGTGTTGCTGGGTTGGAGCCGCTGACGGGTGAAGCCCTGGCCGAAGAGCAGCGGCTGCATGAGCAATTTGCGCGTGAGGCCGCTGAAGAGGCCGCACGCGTGCGCGAGCGCAAAGTCGCCGCTGAGGAAGCGTTGGCAAACTCCCGCGCCAAAGACTGGAGAGGAGTAAATCCCCTTCCGGTGAGTGTGGCCAGAAACCGAGTCACAGCAAAGGCCACGGCGATCGCCTGCCCTGAGCTCCTTGATCTTGAGAGAGCCGTAAATCTTCATAATGCGAAACGGTCTGACCAGGCTTTGGCCTTGGGTTGCCGCTATGTTCGTGAAGGCGAGCAAGGTGTCCGAATCCAGCAGGTCGGCGGCCTGCAGGAAATCCTGTTCGACACGGCCAACGGCAGCCGCTCATATTGGAGCTACGTGTCTCACTTCGTCTGGGAACCTTGATGAAAAGGTCGAGGCCGGGCAGTCACCTTCGCCTTATCTCGTTGAGCCAGCTCTGAATTCAGCTGCATATTCGGACGTCGGTGGAAGTATGCCGTTCGTGCTGACTACCTCATTCCAATATCTCTCTACCCAGAGCCACTTCGCGCGAACCGCTGGAGGATGGTCTGCGGCGTAGCACTGCCATGCGATCTGCTTTGCCAAATGGATGGCCGCCCCGTCCAGCACGGGTTTACCCACTTCAAGTTCGGGCGTGTAGACCTCGTAGTTATGGAGTGTATGGAGCATTGGCGTGAGGTCGTAGGGGTCGGTTCGCATCAGCGCTTCTAGACCGAAATCATTGTGCCAACCCGCGATCTCGTCTTTAAGCATCTGGTCGATCGAGATGCGCGGAGGCCCGCCGGTTGCATCCTTTCCATAGGCGCGGAGGAGACCAGGGCCGAACAGGACGTCATCGGAGTGGATCAAATTTCCGACCGCAATGCCGCCGCGCAGAAGCACCATGTGATTGAGCAGGTTGTTCGCCAAGATCGTTGCCCCATGCATCACGAGGTTGACGCCATAGTGATACACTGGTGCGGAAATGACGATGCAGTCGCTGAATTGCGTAAGGCGCAGACCATGAGCATCGTTTGACGCGAGCGTTTCGCGAAGCGTCTGGAGCACGCCTTCGATAGCGGTGCGCCATTTCGGATCATTAGCGTTCTCGACGAGCCGTGAAAATCCCAGAATGTCGAGAAATGCAACGACCCGACGTTGATATTCCCCCATTGTTCCTCATCCATTTGCTTCAGCTACTTGCTGCAATCATCGCCTTCGAAACGCAAGATCGCCAATATCTCGCACATTTTAGGGTAAATCTATGGTCTCATCAGCGGCCATTCGTTCAGCAATACTCGCGCGGTTCTCTCCTCAAAAGCGGAGAGGCGCGATCTCAAGCATATAGTGCGCGCGCTTCTGATCCTCCGCCGAAATCACATATTGCGCGAAAGCAGGGCATTCATCGGTGGACCGATCAAGCAGCCGCGCGAGAAGGGTCAAACTCTGCTGCTGCCGATTGCTCATTCATTCGGCTACGCGACCGCTCAAGCGGGAGCGTCCCCTCTCGTAGCCTCGATCACATCTCGTTCCAAAAGCCCTATGCGGTAAGTGATCATTCGCGTCGTGAATTCACTCGGCTCGCCGTTGCCCATGCGCGCGATCTCGGCCGAGAGGCGTTCTGATTCGTCGCCATTGAGTTCGCGCAGCACCCGTTCAAGGACTTCTTGGATCAGGAGGCATGCTGCACCGATATCCTCGTCGAATTCGGTGTCGCGCAGCTGTTCGAGCGACGCGAGCCGGGACCGCACACTGTCGACTAGCTGCTGCGCATAGCCCAACTCCTCCTCGTTGAGGTCGCGGTCGGCATTCACCAGAGTCGCCGAGATCTCGAGCAGCACATTGAACGCTTCAGGAAGCGCCGCCGCGGCGCTCTCCTGCAACAAGGGCAGCGGAAGATGTCCGGACCACTTCGCCGCGAAGTCCAGCATCGGAAGAAAGGTCGAGTATACCACGCCGGCGAGCGCCGCGACCACTAGACCTTCGCGAACCGGCACGATGGTGACACGATGGATGTCTGGAAACTGCCTGACGGCGTCGGTGAATTCCTCGGCCGCCAGCATGAAGTCGACAAGGTGACCGACCGGCAACAGCACGGCATAATCGACGCGGGGCCAATAGGGCGCATCTGCCTCGTCCATCGGCCGCGAGGCGACGAGCGCCTCCATGTTGCGCGCGGCGAGCGCGGCACGGATCTGCGCGGACATATGCCGGCGGCGCGCGCCGCGCGTTCGCGCGCATCCTTCCCGAAACGGATGCGGGAACGGCGGTTCCGGCTGGTGCGATCGGCAAGGAGCCGCGATCCGCGGAAAGCGCTAGGATTGGCATGTGCATCACCGAGGATCGCGTCGAGGTCGTGGAGCGTCTCAGCCAGACTCTGGATGGCCTCGGTCGGAGGTGTCTCAATCCAGCGCCAGCTATCTACCGACAGCAATGCCTCGGCATCCGCGTGCAGCTTTGCGGCCGTTACCGATGCTAGGATCGGGCGCTCAATTCCGCCGATCAGATCTTGGGCAAGCTTAGTGACCGCGAAGACGAAATCGAACGCTTGGTCGGATGTCGAATATTCCCCTTGGTCGCGGGCTGACCGCGTGGTCAATCCGCCTGAGGGGGGATCGATGAAGGAATTGAGCAGTCCACGGATCGTCAGCAGCTTCATGAAATTCGCATCGGGGGGCAGACCGCGGCAATAAAGCTCCGCCGCGTCGGCCAGCATGGTCGCAAGCTCCTTGATCGCGGTGGCGAGTGCGTTGGCGCGACCGCTTTCGGTTTCAGGCCCGGTCCGGCTCTGGATCGCTCGCAGCGCGGCCCTGTTCCAAGCCACCCGGACAGGGGAAGGCAGGTTGTCGCGAGGAATGTTTTTGACTGCTAGCGAAAAACCCTGAAATCCCGGCGGGTTGCCGTCCCATCCGAGCATGGACGATGCTGCAATGTCCGCCTTGGGAACAGCAGCTAGAAGCCGCTCGCAATGCGCGACGACGACATCATTCGCGTTGCCGTGGATGGAGTCGCCCTGGAAGCGGACATTAGAGGATACAACCAACGCGCCCTCGACATTCGGTTCGAGGGTCGGACGCGTCACCCAAGCGATTTCCTCGTGAATTCGCGCCAGGAGATGGTCCGTCCCACCGAAAAGGGTCAACAGGCGCTCCGCGAGCTCTACGCCAAATTCGCGCGCCGTCGCAGCGATGGACAAGGCTTGTTCGAGCGGTACGGCAGTCCAGTCGCCGGCAGGCAATGAGGTGAAGGCGGGGGTGGGCGCCAGCATCGGCATCGGCAGGAGCGAGGCGGCCACTTCGTGATAGTTATCGAGATCAGCACCGACCTCGTCGGGCAAGCCTTCGATGCGCGTAAGGAGCTCCGCACGGAGGTCGGGTTGCTCAACCTCGGAAAATCTCGCGACGACCGAATTGAGCGTTGCCATTTGCGGGACATCGATCAGCGAGCCCGCCACCCCGAGCGAGAAGGCCAAACCCGCGTGGCGAAGCTCAAGCCCTTGTTCTTCGGCGATCGCAATCCAGCACGCGGCCACTCTATCGCAGGCCGCGAGGCCCAAGCCGTAGAATATGGCGGCAAGTTCGGCAACCGCGAGCATCGGCGCGCGGGCGGCAAGGGCATCCAGCAGCGGTGCATCGGCGTCGGGATAGGCGCGGACCAGCTGTGGAAGGACAATCGAAAAATCCTTGGCACGCAGCACATCGGTCATCTCGGCAAGCTCGGTCTCGAGCGAGCGCGGCAATTGCTGGTTCAACGCTGCATGGAGCCCGGCGGACCGGATCTGGTGGAGCCCACTGATCGAGCCATCGTCCTGCACCCGAACGGCGTGCTCGTTAACCAGCCGCGCCAACGCGCGGGCAAAATCGCCTTGGTTCAGTCCAATGCGCACCCGCACTCGCTCGGTCTCGACCGCGCCGCCAAACCGCGCGGCGGGAATAGCGGCCTGAAGGATGGCTAGCTCATCGTCACGCGCTTCAACCAGGCGCAGGCGTATCTGCGCGTCCAGCGTATCCTGAAGCCGCTGTCCTCTCGTCAGCAGATGAACATATTCCAACAGGAGGCCGGCGCTGCGTTCGAAAGGCTCCCGCCAGTGCAGAAATACGAGATCGCGTTCGGCGTGAAGCGCCGCCCAGATGCGCTCGGCGAGTTCCTCATTTAGGACCGGACGCGCGACAGCCGTGGCCGAAAGATTGCTGATGAGGAACATGTCTTCCTCTCGGATCGTCCCAAGCAGAAGGACACCAGGCTGGTGGCGAAGCTCGTTTGCCAACGCCTCCCAGGCACCGCTCAAGTCGCGTCCGACATCGTCGAATACGAATCCCACCGGCCGCTCGGGCGATGCTTCGAGGGCACGCGCCAGTTCCAGGAGCAGATGTGCTTGATCCGCAGCTGCCCTGCGCAGGCGATACCAGCGGACAGCGTGCCGGGTTTGATAGGCGAGCAACCAGGCAGCGGCGGATTTGCCGCTTCCGGACGGCCCCGCGATCAGGGCGCGGCGCTGCCGTTGGAGTCCGGCCGCGACTTCGTCGACTAGCTCCGGGCGGTCGAGCACGAGCCCCGACGCGACATGACCGGGCGTGACATCGATGCCCTCGTAGAAGTTGGGTGTTTCCATCGGTGCGAAGGTGACCGGCTCGCAAAGACCGGCCGCGATTGCCGGAAACAGCCCGTCGCGGTCAACAAGGACGAAGACGGCGTCGGCCGTTGCTTCAACATCGGCCGCTCCGACTGCGGCCGGCTCCTCCACGGGAGCGCGATAATTCCGGTCGGCCTGTTCGCCGACCAAATGGCGAAGACGGTGCGCGATCAACCGCCCAACCGCGTCAGCGGTGCTGCGGCGCGCAGCGATAAGCGCAACGCATTGGTCGAGTGGGTTATCAATCGCGACGATCGTCGCTGCAGCGAGGAGTTCGGTGAGACTGAGTTTGGCGGAGGCAATGAAGTCCTTAAGATAGGGCGCCAGCAATGCCGCGTTTGCTTCGCCGGCAAGGCTTCCGTCCCACCCGTTCGCGACGAGCGCCTCAGGCGGACGTTCCAATAGCAGCACAATCCGGCAGGAGCCCGACTGAAGCGCGCCGGCATCTATCGTTCCGGCCGATTTGATCAGGGTCGCGGCAAGTTCCGCAGTGGTGAAGCGGCCCCGCGGATCATGGCGTGCTTTGGCCTGAACACGGATCTCGGCCGATCCGCCGTGAAGCGTGAGATCGTCCACTCCCTCTGGTACCAAGGCGGTCGCATCGAGCTCGCCAGCCCAGATTCGGGGCGCGAGCCACGCGCCCGCGGCGTCCTGATAACGAAAGCCGCGTCCCGCGCGCGCGCCGGCGCGACTACTTGCCCAAAGAGCCGGATCGATTTGGATTGCCCCCCGCGCGATAGTCATAAGGCAAATCTAGTTACGGGCGGGTATTGTGATAAACCCTGCGCTTGGAGAAACGCATAACTGTCGTTGCACCCCGGCCATCCATCCCTTCGAACGCTGAGTGTAGTCCCAACTTGTCGCGCAATGTAGATTGGAACAGTTGAGCATGCCCCAGCCGGACAGCGCAATCTTGGGCCGGGAGCGGACTGGATGATTTGGGGCGGCGATTTCGAGATTGCTGCCATTCTGTCAATTAGCCTGAAGTCCACAGCGCCGATGTCGTGCTGTAGGAGAAAAGCCGGAGATTACCGCGGAGACAGTCACATTAACGCGCTTTCTGTCGAGTTTCGATTTGCACCTCAATCTCATGAGCCTCAGCTATACCCAAGGTAACTAACCGACTAAGCAGGACGTCGATCCGGCCGCGTAACGGATGCACACGGTCAAAAAGGGAGCGGTCCTCCGTTGCCGCCATGTCAAACCATTTCGCAACCTTTCGGCCGATACCCAGATCATGCCACATTGACGGGTCACCAGCCGTGGCATCTAGCCAGACCTCAACCGCAAACAGCAAGAAATCGAGGTGCCGCGCCGTCGGCTCCACGGACAAGCTGTTCATCGTGCAGAGGGCGACGAAGGCGGTCGGGCCGCCCCGCATCATCGGCCGCAGCGTCTCGAGCAGCGGATCGACCCGCTCGAACACGCCGGTGACGAGATAGCTCTCCGTATTCCCGAACCCGTTATAGATGTTCATCAGCAGCTTTGCGATCGGCGGCCCGGTCACGAGATCGATCCGGCTCTCGCCCCGCCGCCCGTTCCAAGACCATCGGTCAAGCGCCATCGTTCGCGTGACCAGCTGACGCCGCAGATCGCACGCGCGCTCCGCCGTGCGGCTGCGCTCGTTGAAATAGCGGACGTCGGCCGCGTGGATGACCGTGTCGATCAGATCGCAAAAGGGCCGGTCCGGCAGTTCGACGATCGGCCTCAACAGCGCCTCGTACCGGTTGGGCGTCGCGTCCATCAGGGCCGTGGCGACCAGAATATAGAATTGGTGGTTCCAATCGTCCGGCGTCCGGTCGAGCTCAGCTTCCGCCGAATAGCCATGGCCGTTCAACCGCGCCGACCAAGTGGCATAGGTGTCGACGATTTCGCGATACCAGTCGGGCGGCGCGCTCGTGTCGATGTTGAGCAGGCCCAGCCAGTGCGCCAACCCCTGAGGGCTCACATGAACCGTTGCTTCTTCGGAGCGGCGCTGAAACGGCTCTTCGTCGCGCTCGAACTCGATGCGCTTGCCGTCCTGCAAGAGGATCGCGCGTGGCCGCCTTGAAAAGGACGGCGTCTCGTCGATAAGCGCGGGCCATGCTGGCTCCGCTCCGCCATCGAGCCAGACGATCTCCGCCGCGATGGCCTCCGCATCCTGCCGGGCCTTTTCGGCGGCATAGGCCTCCTGCGCCTCTGGCTCCTCATCATAGGGCGCCCAACGCCAACGACAGCTGGCGAACGCGATGCGGATCGCGGCCTTGAGCAGGCGCGGATCGGTCGCGTTGATGCTCGCGAGCGCCGCGGCAAAGGCGGGGACGGCCGTTCGATCCTTCCGCGCTGCCGCCCGGAGGAGCTGATCGCGATCGGCGGCGAGCCCCCGGCGGCGCCAGAGATGGATCAGTGCGCACAGACCCTGCGCCGGACGGTTGAACGCCAGACTCTCGCTTGAACCATAAGGGTCTACCTCTTCCTCCAGCGCACGGCCGATGACGGTGCGGACCCAGCTTTCATGTGCTTCGAGCAGGGCATCGTCGCCATCACGCGCGACCAGCATGGCGGTGGCAATCAGCCGCGTGGATCGCGCCTTCAGATGATCCGTATCGCTATCGTCCGGCAGGTCGCCGACGGCATATTCGACCGCGTCGTGTGCCAGTTCAGGCGAGCCCTTGCTCGGATCATTGGTCGCGAGCTGGATCCGAGCCTCTATCTCGGTGGAGTGTAGGCGTACTTGCCGGAGCGCCTCGAGACGCTCCAGATGCTCGGCTTCCGCAGGCGGCGACTGGTAGCCACGACCGCCCTCGACCTCCACCCAGTGCGATCGCTCAAGCATGTTGAGCGCATAGCATCCCATGAACGCCGGGTCGCCGAAGCTGGCGTCGTCCTCATACGGCCCGATGTCTTCGACTGCCTTGGCCAATAACGTGCGAAGGCCGCGCCCCGTCTCATCATCGGCGAGATAGTAAGGTATAGCATGTTCGAACGTGACACCGCGCGAGGGTCGCTTGGCGAGATCGGCAAGCTGCACGCGACCGGTCGGCTCCTTCTGACCCATGAGCAGGCCGCCGATCATCGTCTCGACCGAAGCGCGCTGGCGATCGGCCGCTATAAGATGCGGATTGGCGATAAAGGGAACGAGCGCATCGCGCGTCGTCGGCCAATGCGACAGGAGCACGTCGATCGCGACTACTAGATAGGCGGCGCAACTACCCTGCGGCCCGAGGATGTCCTTGAGGACCGCATCGACATCTTCGCCCCTGTCGAGACGCTCGTGCGACCAGGCCTCGAGGGCCATCAGCGCCGATCCCACCGCGGATTCGGGCGCCTGCATCTGGCGGGACCAGAAATAGGTCCGTACCCACGGGAAGAACCGTGGCTTGCCGTCTATCACGATCGTGTAACCGTCAGTGTCATCTGTCCGGCCTTCCGTTCGGAACGCCAATGCCGCATCGACGAGCTTGCGGATGAGGCCGAGCCCGACGTCGGCGTCTGCGGTGAGCAGTTCCAGAAAGGGCGGCTGCGCCGGCGACGCGGGCATATAATCGCTATCCGCAAAGCTGAAGGCGCGGCTCATGGCATCGCGCCGCGATCGACCGCGCGGCGCCTTTTCGATGAGCTGCGCTTCGATGAGCGCCGCAATCTCGACCGGCGCAATGCCCGCTAGGGTAGTGCTGAACGGACGGATCGCCTTGGTCTTGTAGTGGTCATTCTCCGTAGTGGCGGCGGTCAGATAAGCCTTTGCCGCCTCCGGCGCATGGACCGCGATGAGGAGCGCCATGGTGCGAAGATCCTCGATCATCGTCCGACGCGCTTCGCCGTCAAGCCGTGGCGCATCCGCGGCAGTCGGGATCGTGATCGCGGTCTCGCGCAGATCGAACTGCATCAGCCATCCGAACAGCATCCGCGCAGTCGCCTGACCCAGCTCGCGATGACCCATCATCGTGAAGAACTGGATCTCGACCAGCTTCACGATCGCGCCGATCGCCTGGATCGGGATGTGGGCAGCATGCGCGATGCACCAGGCCAGAACCGTGGGTGCCGATATGGTCGTGGCGATGCGCAGCGATCCCGGCGCCGCGACCGGAAATTCGGCGCCCTTTGCCGCAGCCTGGGCGAACGCCGTCGCGGCCGATATCGTCTCGGTTGCCACGATCGCCGTGCAGAGCTCGACCAACAACGCGCCGCCGTTGGCGAGCAGGTCCGCGCGGCAACGATTCAGGAGTTCGGGCGACAGCTCCGATCGCACGATCGCCATGAGGGCCTGCCGGCGCCATGCATCATGCGCGCCCGGTCGCGACAGCGCGCCAAGAAGCGCCTGCCAGTCCACGCCATCCTCGCCCTTCTCGAGCGCGAACCGACCCGCAAACTCGATGCCGCGTGCAATGCGCGGCGACGGGGACACACTAAGATCGATGCCGTCCAGTAAGAACCGGTCTTCGTGGAGGCGCGCGCCGATCGCCCAGTCGCGCAGCACATCATGGTAGAAGCCGAGCCGGTCGCGGCGGGGTTCAGAGAGCGTCAGGCTGCGTAGTAAATGGGCGCGCGCGGGCGTATAGCTCTTATCCTCAATGAGGTCTTGGCCGGCGAGAGCCGCCTCGGCGAGATCAGCGAGGAGCTGCTGGGCGGGACGGATCTCGTCAGGCTTCGCCGCGTCCGCGCGGTTCCACCAATGATCGGCGAGCGCGGCCTCGGTACGGATGTCGGCGGTGCTCGGCACCTTGAGCAATTGGGTCAGTCGATAGAGATTGCGGGCAATGTTCGCAGCCGGGTGTCCGGGCGCGAGCAGCACGCGCAGTTCCGGCGCTGCTTCGCTCAGCGCGGCGACCTCGTCATCGTCGAGCTCTCCCACGCCCACCCGGTGCGGTGTGCCGTGTTTCGCCAATGCGTCCGCGGCTAGCCAGTCGCTGTCGTCCACAGCCTCGTCGAGGCGCCGGGACACGACTACGGAAAAGTCCGGCATGTCGGCGATCTCGTGGAGCAGGTCGTTGACCGTGCGACGCCGCTCGGCTGAGGTGAACATCTCGGCACCGTCGATGAACAGGATCCCGCCGCCGCTCGCGGCAAGGTCGCCGAGGAAATCCCTAGCCGTCCCCGGAATATCGAGGCGCTGCGCAAGCGCTGACCAGCCACCATCAGGCGTTCCCATCGGATCGAGGACGATCACATGGCCTTCACGCCCCTGGCGTTCGGCCAGATGACGCAGCAGCCAGGACTTGCCGACGCCCGGCTTTCCCGAGATCTCGATCAAACGGTGCGCATCGCGTGCCTTCTCGACGGCCTCAAGCGCGCCTAGGCGCGGCAAATTTACCCCGCCCACCAGGGTGCCAATCTCCTTCAACGCATGCGCGGACATCTCTTTGAGCTTTGCCCGGGCGAGCGCGAAGTTCCGGTCACTCGCGAGGCGAAAGCCGCGGACCTTCAGCGTGTCAACAAGCGCTTCGCGGGTGATCGTGCCGCCTGCCTTGCCCGTCTCTATGACGAGCTCGATGAGGCTCGTCCAAAGTGCCTCGGCGCGGTCCTTATCCTCTGGCGCGAGGACTTGGCCGGCCAATGTCATCGCGTGGGACTTCGCCTGCGGCGCGCCGGATTCGAAATCGAACTCGAGGATCAGGAACCGCCGGATGATGGCCCATGTCGCCTCGTCATCGTCGGCGACGCCGTTGGCTATGAGGTTCGTGCGGAACGCCGCCACGAATCCGCGCATCGCCAGACTGGCAACGCCATTGCGTTCCAGGCGCGCGAAGAATTGGCGCCCGCTCTCGGCCCTGCGCGCCCATTCCAGCACATCCTGATAGGGTCCAGAAATCGCATAACTGGTCCGCTGGACCGCGGCCGCCATGAGATGCCTGTCGATCGGCTTCTGCGCCGGATCGCTCCGCACCATCTGCTCGCAGATGCTGCCAAAGATAGGATCTTTGGGCGCGAAAGTCGCCGTGCGCTTCGACTGAATCTCGAGGATCGCACTCCCTTTGTCGGACATACCATGGACGATCAAGTCATCGAGCGCATAGCCGTCGATCTCGCCCTGGAACTGAACGCGGTCGATCCGAGCATTGGGCAGTCCGCGCGCATCGCTGCCGGCAAGCATCTGCAGCAGATAATAGGCGCCGAGCTCGCCCTCGATATAGGTGCCTGCGCCTCCTCGCCCGACCGGGCTTGAGCCGCTCTCCTCCTTTCCCCTTGGTTTTTGTTCTGCCTCTTGATCCATTGTCCGCGATAATCTCCGCGGACCTCTTGCCGCCAAGCCTCTCCGATAGCCTGATCGCGCATGCATCTCGACTGGTTTTCGCCGCAGGGTTGAGTATCGCCGCCATGGCGAATCAAGGTGCAGGGCGTCAGTTATCTACAATTCGCGGCCCGGAACCTGCCGTTTCGGATCGTCGGCATAGCAGATATTTGCCTGATTGGATGGCTTTGAGCTTTGGGTAGGACTAAATGCGCCAGATGTTGACTGGTCGGTCAGGCCATCTGACCCTCAAACAACGATCACCCAGTTCTCATCTGCGTTTTTTTGGGTGCACCATTCTCGAACAAAAGAGAGAACTGCGGGCGTGGATTTTCAGCAGTGCCCCTTGTATGTCTTTAGCGGACGCAGGAGCGCATTGGCCTGATCGCCAGCGCGTCAACCATCATTATACCGAGGCAGCCAATGCGGAAACAACCGCGACAGTCGGTTAATTCCACTGATCCGATAAACCAAAAGATCATAAATTGAATGTATTTCCATGCAGATAATTGCCGCATGGGGTCTGATATCAATCATGGCTCCGGATCATCATATGGGAGATTTGGTGTGTGGTCGCAGGTTCGCTGGCGTATCAAGCGCAGGATATATAGCCATCGCTGCGAGGCCATTTTCAGCACGCCGCCGATTCGCG
>Ga0180223_1001677_pt1 | contig 15914 bp, 15 predicted proteins | sample eDN5th30CKraftOP_FD_151337 | JGI IMG/M metagenome (GOLD analysis project Ga0180223, IMG submission 151337) | Enriched Organic Plus compost microbial communities from Emeryville, California, USA - eDNA 5th pass 30_C Kraft OP (version 2) (version 2) ...
GGTGGCAAAAGCGTAAAACAGCAGCCAGAACCACTGCCAGGGCCCCAGGGACAAGGCCAGCAGGTCCGCGCCCAGTTCGCGTATGGGCGCGAAATAGCCGATGAAAGTGAACCCCGTCCAGAAGGCGATGGCGACCCAGACCACATGCTTGGCCGCCTTCAGCCGCAGCTTGCGGGCGCTCCAGGCCTGCTCGTCGAGCCGGATGCGCGCCAGCCGGTCGCCTTCTATTTTGCGTTCGACCCACATGAAGATTTCGGTGTACACCGTCTGCGGACAGGCATAGCCGCAGAACAGGCGTCCCGCCATGGCGGTGAACAGGAACAGCGCGAACGCCGACAGTGCCAGCAGCACCGCCAGGTAGACGACGTCCTGCGGCCACAATACCATGCCGAACAGGTGGAACTTGCGCGCGGCCAGGTCGAACAGCACGGCCTGCCTGCCCTGCCACTGCAGCCAGGGCAGGCCGTAGAAGACCAACTGGGTGGCGAACACCATGACGATGCGCCAGCGCGCGAAAAACCCCGACACCGAACGCGGATACACCTTGTTGCGCACATCGGCGAGCGCTTTTTCGACATGAGGCGATGCGCCCTCGCGCCGGCGTGACACGGCCTGGGGCCGCCAGCCGGGCGCGCCAGCCTCGACGCCGCCGGCGTCGCGTTGGGCAGAGGGCTCTGTCAGCGCCATGGCCGGCCGTCAGCGGGCCGCGCCGCCCGGATTGGACAGGCCCCACACCCATGCCGTCAGCATGCGTATCTGCTCGGGGGTGAGCACGCCCTCCTGGGCCGGCATCTGATTGTCGCGTCCATTCAGGATGGTCTCGACGATGGTGGCCTGCGAACTGCCGTACAGCCAGACGCCGTCCGTGAGGTTGGGCGCGCCCAGCGCGGTGTTGCCCTTGCCGTCGGCGCCATGGCAGGCCACGCAATAGGTGTCGAAGCCGCGCCTGCCCGGCACCACGCGCAGCGGATCTGCCGCCAGTCCGGAAAGCGAACGCACGTATTGCGCGATGTCGGCGGCCTCGGCGGGCCCGATCTGGCTTTTCCAGGGCGGCATGATCCCGTGGCGGCCCTGGGTGATGGTCTGCTGGATCTGCTCCGGCTGGCCGCCATGCAGCCAGTCGCCGTCGGCCAGGTTGGGAAAGCTGGGGCCGCCGCGCGCGTCCGAGCCATGGCACTGGGCGCAATTGTTCAGGAACAGCCGCTGGCCTATCTGCTGCGCCTCGGCATCGGCCGCGATTTCCGGTATGGTCATGGACTCGTAGCGGGCATACAGCGGCCTGATCTGCTCGGCCTGCGCCCGCTGGGCCCGGCGCACTGCGTCGGCGGACGAATAATTGAGCACGCCCTGGAAGCCCCCCAGGCCCGGGTACAGCACCAGATAGCCCAGCGCGAACAGGCACAGGCCCAGGTAGAAAACCGTCCACCACCGCGGCACGGGGTTGTTCAGCTCGGTCAGGGTGCCGTCCCAGACGTGCCCCATGTCGACGGGCTGCCGCACTTCTTTCCTTAGCCAGCTGCGCTGCGAGAACAGCAGCCATATACAGTAGACGATGCCGCCCAGCGCGATGATGGCGACATAGTATCCCCAGAATCCGCTGACGAAGTCACTCATGCGATTCCCCTTCTTTTTTTACCTGGTCTGCGCCGGCATCGCCGCCGGCCTGCGCCTGGCCTTCGTCCGGCTGGGCGAAAGGCAGCATGGCGGCTTCGCGGTTAGCCTTGGCGCGCCCGCGCGAATAGGCCCAGACGATGATGCCGATGAAGGTGGCCAACGCCACGGCGGTGACAATTCCGATGAATAGCGGCATCATTGCTCCCCTGCCACGGCGGCGGCCGCCGCCTGGCGGCCCGCCACGCCCAGCCCCTGCAGGTAGGCGATGACGGCGTCTTCTTCAGTCTTGCCGGCCAGCTGTCCGGGCGCCTTGTCGATCTGTTCGTCGGTATAGGGCACGCCAAGCCGGCGCAGCACCCTCATGCGGGCCTGCACGTCCACGCCCTGCACGCTGTTCTGCCGCAGCCAGGGATAGGCCGGCATGTTGGATTCGGCCACCACGGCGCGCGGATCGCGCAGGTGGATGCGGTGCCAGTCGTCCGAATAGCGCTTGCCCACGCGCGCAAGGTCGGGGCCGGTGCGCTTGGAGCCCCACAGAAAAGGCCGGTCGTACACGAACTCGCCGGCGAGCGAATACGGCCCGTAGCGCTGCACTTCAGAGTGCAACATGCGTATCTGCTGCGAATGACAGCCCACACAGCCTTCGCGCATGTAGATGTCGCGGCCCACCAGGCGCAAAGGCTCGTAGGGCGCCACCCCCGCCACGGGCTGAGTGGTGGAATGCTGGAAGAACAGCGGAATGATCTGCGCCAGCCCGGCGACCGAAATGACCAGGATGCTGAAGAAGATGAGCAGCCCGACGTTGGTTTCCAGCAGCTCGTGGCTGAAGCGCTTTTTGTTCTGACTTGCCATGCCTTGCCTCGTCAAGCCGTTGCGGGCGCCGGCGCCGGCGCCGCCGCGGGACCGACCAGCGCCGGGTCGGTGCTGTCGGGGTTGTACATATAGATAGCCGGATCGACCTTGGGCTGGCCCTTGATCGTGCGATAGGTATTCCATGCCATCAGGCCCATGCCGCCCAGGAAGAACAGCCCGCCCACCAGGCGGATGACATACAGCGGATAGCTTGCCTTGACGCCCTCGACGAAGCTGTACGTCAGCGTGCCGTCGGCCCCGGTGGCGCGCCACATCAGGCCCTGCATGACGCCGGCCACCCACATGGAACTGATGTACAGCACCACGCCTATGGTGGCCAGCCAGAAGTGCAGTTCCACCTGCTTCATGCTGGCCATGGACCTGCGGCCGTACAGGCGCGGGATCATGTAGTAGAAAGAGCCGAAGGTGATCATGGCCACCCAGCCCAGCGCGCCCACGTGCACGTGGCCGATTGTCCAGTCGGTGTAGTGCGACAGCGCGTTGACGGTGCGGATGGACATCATGGACCCCTCGAACGTGGCCATGCCGTAGAAGGACAGCGCCGTCACCAGGAACTTCAGGATGGGATCGGTGCGCAGCTTGTGCCAGGCGCCCGACAGCGTCATGATGCCGTTGATCATGCCGCCCCACGAAGGCGCCAGCAGGATGAGCGAAAACACCATGCCCAGCGCCTGGGTCCAGTCCGGCAGCGAGGTGTAGTGCAGGTGGTGCGGGCCGGCCCACATATAGGTGAAAGCCAGCGCCCAGAAGTGCACGATGGACAGGCGGTACGAATAAATGGGCCGCTCGGCCTGCTTGGGCACGAAGTAATACATCATGCCCAGGAAGCTGGTGGTCAGGAAAAAGCCCACCGCGTTGTGGCCGTACCACCACTGCACCATGGCGTCCTGCACCCCGGCGTAGGCCGAGTAGGACTTCCACAGCGACACGGGCAGTTCCAGGTTGTTGAATATGTGCAGCACGGCGATGGTCACGATGAACGAACCGTAGAACCAGTTGGCCACGTAGATGTGCTTGACGCGCCGCTTGGCAATCGTGCCGAAGAACACCACGGCATACGACACCCAGACCAGGGTGATCAGGATGTCGATGGGCCATTCGTATTCGGCGTATTCCTTGGTGGTGGTATACCCCATGGGCAGGGTGAAGAAGCCCGCCACCAGCGCCGCCTGCCAGCCCCAGAAAGTGAAGGCCGCCAGCTTGTCCGAGAACAGGCGCGCCTGACAGGTGCGCTGCACCACGTAGTACGAAGTGGCGAACAGCGCCGTGCCGCCGAAGGCGAAGATGACGGTGTTGGTGTGCACCGGCCGCAGGCGCCCGTAGCTGAGCCAGGGCGTGTCGAAGTTCAGTTCGGGCCAGATCAGCTGCGCCGCGATCAGCGCTCCCACCCCCATGCCGACCAGCCCCCATACGATGGCCATGATGGTGAACTGACGCACCACGCCATAGTTGAAGGTCTCGGCCGGTTCCGCCGCAGTACCTGAAGTAGCCATTGAATTCCCCCCAAGCCATACACAGAATTTTGCTGTTTGCATGATGGCCCATGCTGCGTTGCAGCGACTTGATTTAAGTCAATGAACCTGCGCCCCGCCATGTAACTCCCCTCAGGCTCGTGCCGGCCGCGGCTAATCGTCCACAGAACCCGCGGCGCCCTCCCCGGCCTGCGCGGCGGGCGGGCGATGTTGCGGCGCGGCGCGAGCCGGCAGTTCGTCGTCCTGCAGAATGGATTTCGCAGCGGCGTCGCTTTCGTCGAACTGGCCCGAGAATATGGCCCACCAGAAGGCGGCGCCGATGCCCAGGATGAACAGCAGCGAAAGAGGGATGAGCAGATACAGCGCGTCCATGCTGTCTTTTCAGTGTGGCCCGCGCCTGGCCTGCCTGCCCTGGGCCGGCCAGTGCGGCTGCCCCTTCAGCATCAGCACGCCCCCGCCCGCCATGGCGCCCAGCGTGGGCGTACGCGCGCCCCGGCGCGCCTGGCCCTTGAACAACCGCCACGAGTTGGCGGCCACGGCCAGCGATGACAGCAGCATGGTGACGGCCGCCAGCCAGGGCTGCACCCAGCCCGCGGCGGCCAGCGGCATCATCAGCAGATGCCAGGCCATGGCGCCGTACAGGTTCTGGCGCGATGCCCGGCCCGTGGCCTGCATCAGCCGGTAAAGCTGGTTCTCGGGCATGCCGCCCGCCGCCTCGGCGCCGGCATGCGCGGCGGCGATGGCCGTCGGGACGGCCATCGCCATGGCGCAGGGACAGCTGATGACCAGCATGGCCACGGTAACGCCCACGGCGCGCTCGGGCGCATGAAAATACCATGCCAGCCCGACGGCGATGGCCACCGCCAGCTGCACGACCGTGAAGCCGATGGCTGCCCTGTCGGCACGGGCCGACAGGGCATCGCGGTAATGCCCGATGTAGCGGTGCAGGCCGCCCTGCCCCACCGCTTGCCGCGCGCACAGTTCCAGGTAGCGGGCCGTCAGCAAAAAGGCCACGAACATCGTGACCGAGTCGAAATAGACCTCGCCCCGGCCCATCCAGGCGGCATGGGCGCTGGGGATGAATGCCGCCAGAATGCCCAGCGCCACGGGCACGTCCATGCTGACGTGCGCGCGGCGGATGCGGGCCATCGCGCCGCGCCATACGGGCCAGGCGCAGTACAGGACCACGGGCAGCGTCAGCGCCAGGCTGATCCAGTTCATCATGACGATGGCATCGTCAAGAAAGGAGCGGTCCTGCGCCGACATGGGCGTGCCGCGCAGATAGCCCGGAAAGGCGAACATCATGACCTGCATCATGCCCAGCCAGGCCAGGCCCAGCCGCGCCAGCATGTGGCGGCGCTCGCGGCGCTGGCCGTCGCTGAACCGGCCCGGAATGGAGAAAATGGAGAATGGCCGCATGGTGCTGGGAATGGAGGAGCGATGCCCGACACTATAAAAGGCCTCGGCGCCCCGCCCCTTGACATATGTCAAGGGGCGGGGCGATTGCCCAAGCGCCGCGGCGCTTTCTGGCTGCCTGCGCACCCGGCGGCGCGCCGACTTGCCCTCAGGCGGCCGCCCTGCGTCCGTGTTCGGCCTGGAACTGCGCCTCTTCGGTGGAACCCGCCAGGGCGGTGGTGGACGACTGCCCTCCCTCGATGGCCTGGGTCACGGCATCGAAATAGCCCGTTCCCACCTCGCGCTGGTGCTTGACCGCGGTGAAGCCCAGCTCGGCGGCGGCGAATTCCTTTTGCTGCAGCTCGACGAAAGCGCTCATCTGGCGGCGGGCATAGCCGTGGGCCAGTTCGAACATGCCATAGTTCAGCGCATGGAAGCCCGCCAGGGTGATGAACTGGAATTTGTAGCCCATGGCGCCCAGTTCGCGCTGGAACCTGGCCACCGTGGCGTCGTCCAGGTTCTTTTTCCAGTTGAACGAGGGCGAGCAGTTGTAGGCCAGCAGCTTGCCCGGGAACTGGCGGTGGATGGCCTCGGCGAAGCGGCGCGCATAGTCCAGGTTGGGCGTGGATGTTTCGCACCACAGCAGGTCGGCGTACGGCGCGTAGGCCAGCCCCCGCGCGATGGCCTGTTCGATGCCGGCGCGGGTGCGGAAAAAGCCTTCCGCGGTGCGTTCGCCGGTCACGAAGGGCTGGTCATTGGGATCCACGTCGCTGGTCAGCAGGTCGGCCGCGTCAGCGTCGGTGCGCGCCAGGAGCACGGTGGGCACATCCAGCACGTCCGCCGCCAGGCGCGCCGAAACCAGCTTGGCCACCGCCTCGCGCGTGGGCACCAGCACTTTGCCGCCCATGTGGCCGCACTTTTTCACCGAGGCCAACTGGTCCTCGAAGTGCACGCCCGCCGCGCCCGCCTCTATCATCGCCTTCATCAGCTCGAAAGCGTTGAGCACGCCCCCGAAGCCCGCCTCGGCATCGGCCACGATGGGGGCGAAATAATCGACATAGCCTTCGTCGCCGGGGTCGGCGCCTTCCATCCACTGGATCTGGTCGCAGCGTGTCAGCGCATTGTTGATGCGGCGTACCACCTGGGGCACCGAATTGGCCGGATACAGCGACTGGTCGGGATACATCTCGCCCGCGCCGTTGGCATCCCCCGCCACCTGCCAGCCCGAAAGATAGATGGCTTTCAGGCCGGCCTTGACCTGCTGCATGGCCTGGTTGCCCGTCAGGGCGCCCAGCGCATTGACGAAGTCCTCTTCGTGCAGCAGGCGCCAAAGCTTGTCGGCCCCGCGCCGCGCCAGGGTATGCTCGGCCACCAGCGAGCCGCGCAAGCGCACGACTTCCTGTGCGCCATAGCCGCGCTTGATGCCTTGCCAGCGCGGATTTTCCGCCCAGCGTTTCTGCAGTTCGCGTATTTCGTTTTCACGTGTAGACATGGAAAGCTCCTTGAAAGTGCGTATGCCAAAGACAGGGATAAATCGTGGCCCCATGGCAAAAATTCTACGCACTTGCCGCCAGGCAGGAAGCACTTATATCTTATAAAAGACTAAATATATTTTTATTTAAAATCATTGCACTATGAATTTTATTCCGCATTACAAAATGGTTTTGCCCGGTATGAAAAGCATTTTCCCGCAGCGCAGCATGACTGTTTCATATAGCTTGCAGGCAATTCCATAATATAAAAATCGGGCCGCGAGGCTACAATAAGGATTCTGCTTCATGCCTTATTCCGGACTGCCGACATGGTCGACCCCACCCTGGCGCACGCCCCCCTGGGCCAAGAGGTGCGCTACCCCGCCTCCTACGATTCCGGCCTGCTGTTTCCCATCGCGCGCCAGACCGCCCGCCAGGCGCTGTCCGTCCTGCCGGCCTGGACGGGCGCCGACATCTGGAACGCCTACGAGCTTGCCTGGCTGAATCCCCGCGGCAAGCCCGTGGCGGCCATGGCGCGCTTCGTGTTTTCGCAGGAAAGCCCCAACCTCATCGAATCCAAGTCCTTCAAGCTGTACCTCAACTCGTTCAACGAAGAACGCCTGTCCGGCCCGCCAGAAGTAGAACGCCGTCTGCGCGACGACTTGTCGCGCGCGGCGGGCGCGCCGGTGCAGGTAAAGCTGATGAGGCTGGACGACGCCCAGCCCCCCTGCCAGCCGCTGCGGGGCGAGTCGCTGGACGAGGCCGACATCGAAATCGACGCCTATCGCCCCAAGCCGGGGCTGCTGCGCTGCATGGACGGGGCCGCGCGCGTCACCGAGACGCTGACTTCCGATCTGCTCAAGTCCAATTGCCCCGTCACGGGCCAGCCCGACTGGGGCAGCGTGCTGGTGCACTACACGGGTCCGCGGATCGACAGGCATGCCCTGCTGCGGTATATCGTGTCGCTGCGCCGGCACGACGAGTTCCACGAGCATTGCGTGGAAAAAATGTACTGCGACATCTGGCAGGCCTGCCGTCCGGAATCCCTGCTGGTCTATGCGCGCTATACCCGGCGCGGCGGCCTGGACATCAACCCCTGGCGCGCCAGCGATGCGGCGCTGGCCTCGATGGTGTCGCTGGCGCGCACCGTGCGTCAATAAGCCGTCGGCCCGGAACGGGCCTTATGCGTAGAAGAAGGATGCGGCGCCGGCCGGGCCGCCGCCTGGGTCAACTGGCCGCGGGCTGCGCGGCCGTGCGCGCCGCCACCGAGCGGGCCACCAGCATGGCCAGCACCGACGCCGCCGTGAAGGCCAGCGCCGCCCCCACCCAGGGGCCCTGGGAATAGCCGGCGTCCAGCAGCAGGCCGAAGCCTATCGGCCCCAGCGACGAGCCCACGTCCATGCCGGAATACACCAGCCCGTATACCGTGCCCGTCGCCCCCTTGGGCGTGACTTTGCGGATCAGCATGTCGCGCGACGGCGTGGCCACGCCCGAGCAAAAGCCCGCCAGCCCCACCACCACCATGGCCAGGGCCGGCGGCACGGCGCCCGAGGCCAGCACCACCAGGAGCACGCCGGCCATCACCAGAGACATCGCCACGGTGCGCTCGGTGTTGGGCGTGGCGTTGACCAGGAAGCCGCCGGCGATCATGCCCAGGGCCGAGGCCGCCATATAGGCCGACAGCGTCGTGCCCGCCAGCACCTTGTCGATGCCGTAGACGTCCCCGAGCATGGGAATGGTGTAGTTCTGCACCGCGGACAGGGCAATGGAGGTGCAGGCGAAGAAGAAGAACGCGCCCCATAGGGCCGGCTGGACCAGCAGCGTCGCCAGGGTGCGGCCCACGGTCTGCTGCGCCAGGTCGGGCTGGCCGCCGGCCTTGCCCTCTTGCTGCGCGGGCTTCTCGGCCTGGTTCTTGCCGGCCAGCAGGTCGCGCCCCAGCCAGATCAGAAACAGCACGAAGGCCACCAGCCCGGCCGCCGAGAAAGCCGCCACGCGCCAGTTGGCCAGGTGGATGATGGTGGTCATGAATATGGGCGTCAGCGCCCAGCCCAGGTTGCCCGTGAAGCCATGCGTGCTGAAGGCGTGGCCCAGCCGGCGCGGGCTGACACGGTGGTTCATGATGGAGAAATCGACCGGATGAAACACCGAGTTGCCTGCGCCGCCGATGGCGGCGGCCAGCATCAGCATGGCATAGTTGTGCGACAGGCCTATGAGTATGCCGGCAACCACGAAACTGGCCAGGCCGAAGCGCAGCACCGGCGTGGGGCCGATGCGGTCCACCACGAAACCGGACGAAGCCTGCCCCAGGCTGGAAATGACATAGAACACCGAGGCCAGGACCCCCAGTTCGACGAAGCCGTAGCCGAACTCATTGGCCAGCGACACGAACAGGGTGGGAAACACCAGCTGGAAGAAGTGGGAACACGAATGCCCCGCGCCGATGAGGCTGATGATTTTCCAGTCGCGGCGCGCCAGGGCGGGCGAATCGGGCATTTGATCGAAAGTCGTAGCTACCATGGTTCAACAAAATTCAGGGGTTGGTGCGCCGGTTCGAGCGGTCGCGGATTTCGGGCCAGGCGCGGCGCAGGTAATAGCACATGGACCAGAAGGTCAGTATGGCGGCCACGACGATCAGGACCTCCCCGACCCAGGCCGTGGGCACGCCGTACAGCTTCTGCCAATACAGCAGGCACGGAATGGCCACCATCTGCGCGGCGGTCTTGAACTTGCCCAGCCAGTGCACCGCGACGCTGCCGCTGGCGCCTATCTTGGCCATCCATTCGCGCAGCGCCGAAATGGTGATTTCCCGGCCGATGATGATGAGGGCGATGAAGACGTCCACCCGGTTCAGGTCCAGCAGGATCAGCAGCGCCGTGCAGACCATCAGCTTGTCGGCCACCGGGTCCAGGAAGGCCCCGAAAGACGAAGTCTGGTTCCAGCGCCGGGCCAGCCAGCCGTCGAACCAGTCCGTCAGCGCGGCCACGATGAAAGCCAGCGCCGCGACAGTGTCGCGCGCCGGCGCGGGCAGCCATTCATGGGGCACGTAGAACAGCGCCACCAGCAATGGGATCATGGCAATGCGCAGCCATGTCAGCGCGATGGGAAGATTCAAGGGCATAGTAGTAGTAATACTAACACCGGAGCGCCCTGTAGATGCGCTCGGCAAGCTCGTCCGAAATACCCTCGACAGAGCGCAGGTCGTCGACGCTTGCCGACACCACGCCCGAAAAGCCGCCGAAACGCGCCAGCAGCTTCTGGCGCCGCTTGGCGCCCACACCTTCGATTTCCTCGAGCCGCGATACATTGCGGGCCTTGGCGCGCCGTGCGCGCATGCCCGTGATGGCGAAGCGGTGGGCCTCGTCGCGGATCTGGGCCACCAGCATCAGGGCCGCCGATTCGCCTCCCAGGGCCACCGGCGGACGGCCGTCGGCGAAGACCAGGGTTTCCAGGCCCACCTTGCGCCCCTCGCCCTTGGCCACGCCCACCAGCGCCTGGATATCCAGGCCGAACTCGGCGAATACCTGACGCGCGACCTCTACCTGCCCCTTGCCGCCGTCTATCAACACCAGAGTCGGCATCTCGGCCTGGCCGTCGGCGACGCGGCTGAAGCGGCGCGTCAGCACCTGGCGCATGGCCGCGTAGTCGTCGCCCGGCGTCACGCCCGCGATGTTGTACCGCCGGTACAGGGACGGCTGCATGTCATGATGCTTGTAAACGACACAAGAAGCCTGGGTGGCCTCGCCGGCGGTATGGCTGATGTCGAAGCACTCCACGTGCATAGTGTCCAGGGCGGCCTCGTCGGTATCCATGTCCAGCGCCTGCGCCAGCGCCAGGGTTCGCGCCGTGCGCGCGCTGGACTCGGTCAGCATCCGGGCCAGCGCCATTTCGGCATTCTTCTGCGCCTGCTCCAGCCAGCTGCGGCGCACGCCCTGCGGCCGCGTCAGCAGGCGCGCCTTGACGCCGGCCTGCCCGGCCAGCAGCTTCAGCAGGCCGGGGTCGGACAGGGGGTGGGAACAGACCAGCAGCGCCGGCATGGCGCTGTCCATATAGTGCTGCGCCACGAAAGCCGCCAGTACGTCGCCCGGCTCGTCGCCGTCCGCATGGGAGGGGAAAAAAGCCCGGTCGCCCAGGTGGCGGCCGCCCCGCACCATGGCCAGGTTGACGCACACCCGCCCGCCGGCCGAGGCCACCGCGATGATGTCCGCGTCCTCGTCGCCGATCTGTTCCATGGACTGTTGCTGCAGCACCCGCGCCAGCGCCGCCATCTGGTCGCGCAGCACGGCGGCCAGCTCGAAGTCCAGCGCCTCGGAAGCCTTCTGCATGCGCCGCTCGATGTCGCCCAGGACTTCCTGCGCGTGGCCGTCCAGGAAGCGCACCGCGCGCTCCACGTCGGCCTGGTAGTCGGCCTGCGATATCAGGCCGACGCAAGGCGCCGAGCAGCGCGCGATCTGGTGCAGCAGGCAGGGCCTGGAGCGATTGGCGTACACGCTGTCTTCGCATGTGCGCAGGCGGAACACCCGCTGCAGTATCTGGATGGTCTCGCGCACCGCCCAGGCGTTGGGATAGGGACCGAAATAGCGGCCCTTGCCGCTGGTGCCGCCCCGGTAATAGGCGATGCGCGGCGCCTCGTGCCCCGTGATGTGCAGATAGGGGTAGGACTTGTCGTCGCGGAACAGGATGTTGTAGCGCGGGTGCAGGCTCTTGATGAGGTTGTTTTCCAGCAGCAGCGCCTCGGCCTCGGACCGCGTGACCGTGACCTCCACGCGCGCCACCCTGGCCACCATGTGGGCGATGCGGGGGCTGTCCTGTATTTTCTGAAAATACGAGGACACCCGCTTTTTGAGGTCTCTGGCCTTGCCGACGTACAGCACCTCGTCCTGCGCATCGATGTGCCGGTACACCCCCGGCAGGTGCGGCAGTTCAGCCAGAAATGATTTGAGATTGAAGCTGTCGGGCATACTGGTAGCGTTCGAGGCTTTGCAATTCGGCCCAGTCGGGCGCGGGGCGGTGCGGCGCCAGGCGCCGGATGCGCCGCTGCGACCGGGGCGACGGCGTGTGGCGCAGGCGGGCCAGCAGTTCGTCCGCCAGGTCGGGCCGGTTGCACACCAGCACCATGTCGCAGCCAGCCCCCAGCGCGGCCTCGGCACGGGCCAGGATGTCGCCCGCCACGGCGGCCCCTTCCATGGTGAGGTCGTCCGAGAACACCACGCCGTCGTAGGCCAGGCTGTCGCGCAGCACGGTCTGGATCCAGTACTTGGAAAACCCCGCCGGCTGGGGGTCGACGCTGGAGTAGATGACGTGGGCCGGCATGACGGACGGAAGCACCATGTCGCCCAGCCAGCCGTAAGGCGCGGCGTCCTCTTGCATGATTTCCTCGAGGCTGCGCGTGTCCACGGGGATCTCGTGGTGGGAGTCGGCCTGCACATAGCCGTGGCCGGGAAAATGCTTGCCGCAGGCCGACATGCCGGCCAGCATCAGGCCCTGTATCAGCGCGCGGGCCAGCATGGCCACCACCTGCGGCTCGCGATGAAAGGCGCGGCTGCCGATGACGGTGCTGACGCCGTAGTCCAGGTCCAGCACGGGCGTGAAGCTCAGGTCCACGCCGCAGGCGCGCAATTCGGCGCCCAGCACATAGCCGGTCTCGGTGGCCAGGCGCATGGCGGCCAGGGAGTCGTCCATCCAGATCTGGCCGAACACGCTCATGGCCGGCAGGGGCGTGAAGCCGTCGCTGCGAAAGCGCTGCACCCTGCCCCCTTCGTGGTCCACGGCGATCAGCAGCGGCTCGTCGCGCAACTGGTGTATGGAACGGCACAGCCCGGCAAGCTGGGCGCGGGTCTCGAAGTTGCGCGCGAACAATATGACGCCGCCCACCAGCGGGCTGCGCAGGCGCCGCCTTTCGTGGTCGGTCAGTTCCGTGCCCTGCACATCCACCATGACCGGCCCCGGAGGCAGGCGGTGGGAGGCGGTGTCGGCTTGCGGGTCAGTGTCGGCGTTCATGGAAAAAATCGGATATCCGTTGAAGACAAAATAGTGGGAAGAGCCGGCGGGCCGCTTCAGCATCCAGTATATAGGCAGGAGGAGGCCGGCCTCTTCAGGCGCCGGCGCGCGGCGCGGCTTCCAGCACCACGAAGGCCATGGCCACGTCGCTTTCGTCGCTGAGCGACACGTGGGCGGCGCCGAAGCGCCCCTCGCACCATTGCGCCAGCGGGCCGTCCAGCCGGACCACGGGCTTGCCGCCGGGGCTGTTCAGCGCCTGCATGCGCCGCCAGCTCATGGGGCTGTGCATGCCCAGGCCTATGGCCTTGGAAAACGCCTCTTTGGCCGCGAAGCGCGTGGCCAGATAGCGTATGCCCCGGCTGGGGTCGCGCTGATGGCGGCGCTGGAAAACCTGCAGTTCCTGCTCGCCCAGGATGCGCTGCGCAAACTTCATGCCCTGGCGCTCATAGGCGCGCCGGATGCGGTCCACCCGCACCAAGTCGGTGCCTATGCCCGCGATGGCGGGGCTGGACGGCCGTGTCGTCATCGTTCTAGCGGCCCTGGAACACCGGCGTGCGCTTGGCCATGAAAGCCTGCACGCCCTCGGCGTAATCGGCACTGCGGCCCAGTTCGCGCATCAGGTCGCGCTCCAGGTCCAGCTGCCGGTCCAGCGTGTTGTCCAGGCTCTGGTTCAGGGCATGCTTGGCGGCGGCCAGGCCTTTGGTGGGCGCGGCGGCGAAATGCCGGGCCAGCTCGTCCAGGCGGGCGTCGAAATCCTCGTCGGCCACGCACTCCCAGATGAGGCCCCACTGGGCCGCCTGTTCGGCCCCCAGCTTGTCGCCCAGCAGCGCCAGGCCCATGGCGCGCGCAGAGCCCACCAGCCTGGGCAGCGCATAGGTGCCGCCGGTATCCGGCAGCAGGCCCAGGCGGCAGAACGGCTGGATGAAGCTGGCCGACCGGCGGGCGATGACGATGTCGCCGGCCAGGGCCAGGTTGGCGCCCGCGCCCGCCGCCACGCCGTTGACGCCCACTACCACGGGCAGGGGCAGCGCGCGCAGGCGCCGCACCAGCGGCGCGTAGTATTTCTCGATGCTGGCGCCCAGGTCGACGGGCGGCGCGCCTTCCTTGACGACGCGCTGGGACAGGTCCTGCCCGGCGCAGAACCCCCGGCCGCTGCCGGTCAGCACCAGCACCCGCACGCCGCCGCCTTCGACCCGGCCCAGCGCGTCGGCCAGTTCGCCGTGCATGGCGGCGGTGAAGCTGTTGAGCTTTTCCGGACGGTTCAGCGTGATGCGCGCAATGCCGTCTTGCAGCTGGAAAAGAATGTTTTCGTACGTCATGGGGAGAAACGCTCCGTAAGGCGCCGCACGGCGAGACGACTGCTGCAGCAGACTATAGCTTGATGAAGTGCTCGCGGTAATGCTTGAGCTCTTCGATGGACTCGTAGATGTCGGCCAGCGCCTCGTGGCGGCTTTGCTTGGCGAAGCTGCGATAGACCTCGGGTTTCCAGCGCAGGGCGAGCTCCTTAAGGGTGCTGACGTCCAGGTTGCGGTAATGGAAAAAGGCCTCCAGCCGCGGCATGTACTTGACCAGGAAGCGCCGGTCCTGCCCCACCGTGTTGCCGCATAGCGGCGACTTGCCCGCGGGCACGTACTGCAGCAGGAAGTCCAGCAGTTGTTCCTCGGCCTGCTGCTCGGTCAGGGTCGAGGCGCGCACCTTGTCGGTCAGGCCGCTTTTGCCGTGGGTGGAGGTATTCCACTTGTCCATGGCGTTCAGCAGTTCGTCGCTTTGGTGGACGACCAGCACGGGCCCCTCGGCCACGAAGGTCAGGTCGGGCTCGGTGACGATGACCGCCGCCTCGATGATGCGTTCCTTTTCGGGATCCAGGCCCGTCATTTCCAGGTCGAGCCAAACCAGCCGCTGATCGTTAACCGCCATATAATTCTTCCTTAAAACATGGATTTTCGCATAACCTGCCGCCCGCTTATGTTTACCCTGTGGTTCCTTGCCTTTTTATTCGCCGATATCGCGACGCGCGCCTGGATCGCCCTGCGCCAGATCCGTCACGTCGGGCGGCACCGCGACAGGGTCCCGCCCGAGTTCGCCGACCGCATCGGCCTGCACAGCCACCAGCGCGCGGCCGACTACACGCGCGCCAAGGTGCAGCTGTCGCTGACCGAGACCATCGTCGAAGCGGCCCTGCTGGTGGCCCTGACGCTGCTGGGCGGTCTGCAATGGCTGGACCTCGCCCTGGGCCGCCTGATACCGGGCGAGATCTGGCGCCAGCTGGCCCTGATCGGCTCGATGCTGGCCATCGTCGGCCTGGCGGGGCTGCCCTTTTCCGTCTGGCGCAAGTTCAAGCTGGAGGCGCGCTTCGGCTTCAACCGGGTCACCCCCGGCCTGTTCGCCGCCGACCTGCTCAAGGGCCTGCTGCTGGCGGTGGCGCTGGGCGCGCCGCTGGCCGCGCTGGTGCTTTGGGTCATGGGCAATGCCGGCCCCAATTGGGTATGGTGGGCCTGGGCCGTGTGGGTGGCGTTCAATTTCCTGGTCCTCTGGCTGTTTCCCACCGTCATCGCGCCGCTGTTCAACAAGTTCACGCCGCTGGACGACGCCCTGGTCGCGCAGCGGGTCCAGGCATTGGCGCAGCGCTGCGGCTTCGCCCTGGGCGGGCTTTTCGTCATGGACGGCTCGCGGCGCTCGGCCCACGGCAACGCCTATTTCACGGGCTTTGGCAACGCCCGGCGCATCGTGTTCTTCGACACCCTGCTGTCGCGCCTGAACGTCGACGAGATCGAAGCCGTGCTGGCGCACGAACTGGGCCACTTCAAGCACAAGCACATCGTCAAGCGCATGGTGGTCAGCTTTGCCGTGGCGCTGGTGTTCCTGCACCTGCTGGGCTGGCTGTCGCAGCAGGTGTGGTTTTATACCGGGCTGGGCGTACTGCCCCAGCTGGGCCGGCCCAATGACGCGCTGGCGCTGATCCTGTTCTTCCTGGCCATGCCCGTCTTTACCTTCTGGGTCACCCCGCTGGCCAGCTGGTTCTCGCGCCGCGACGAATTCCAGGCCGACCGCTACGCGGCGCGCCAGTGCTCGGCCGACGCCCTGGTCTCGG
>Ga0180223_1001682_pt1 | contig 15864 bp, 6 predicted proteins | sample eDN5th30CKraftOP_FD_151337 | JGI IMG/M metagenome (GOLD analysis project Ga0180223, IMG submission 151337) | Enriched Organic Plus compost microbial communities from Emeryville, California, USA - eDNA 5th pass 30_C Kraft OP (version 2) (version 2) ...
CCGCCCGCCGAAGCCGAACAACGATATTACGCCATGCTGGACGACAGGCCCATGGCCGCATAACTCAAACCAAACGGCCTCCGGCAATCCCGGGGCGGTTCACAGTCGATTGTCCGCTCCAGCACCTCCGACCGTGGCCAGGCTCAGCAAGCGGGCGCGTGACCATAGCCCCGGTATGGCGGTTGGCCGAGGCGCTGCCGCCATCCTCGTCCTCTCCCCTGCTTGCATACCCTACCAATTTCGATTGAACCCACACCGCTTCTCAGATAGCTTGATCGAAAATCCAGAAACTGGGCTGGCCTAGTTTCGGGACGGATCATGTCACTGGGAGTGTATGGTGGGAACAGAGAAGGCTGATCTTCGGTGGGGCGTCGAGCGACGGCTCGAATTCATCGAGTTCCGCCTGTTTTGGGAGGGGCATGTGAATCGGGGCGATCTGATGGATGCGTTCGGTGTGTCGGTGAACCAGGCGTCCACCGACCTGAACCGCTACATCGGCATGGCTCCGGGCAACATGGTCTACGACAAGAGCGCCCGGACCTACATCAGAGGCAGCAAGTTCGATCCCCTGTTTCTGAAGCCCGACGCCAGCCGTTACCTCTCTCAGCTTCGTTCCGTCGCCGATGGCATCCTCGACCGTGCTGACGCATGGATCGGCCAGTTTCCGTCCTACGACTCTGCGCCGACGCCAGTGCGGGGCGTCAACGCCAAAACGCTACGTTCGGTGGTCGCCGCAATCCGGCGATCAGAGGCGATCGAGGTCAAGTACCAGTCCCTGTCCCGGCCGGAGCCGCGCTGGCGGTGGATCGCGCCACACGCGATCGGGTTCGACGGTTTCCGCTGGCACACACGGGCCTTCTGCCTCACCGACCAGAGCTTCAAAGATTTCCTTCTCTCGCGGATCATCGAGACCCGCGGCACCAAACCGAGCGAGGTCGGTGCCGATGGCGACGCCGACTGGAACGAGCAAGTGACTTTGGAGATCGGACCGCACCCACAGCTGTCCGACACGCAGCAGAAGGTCATTGCCCTCGATTACGGGATGCGCGGCGGCCGGGCAAAGATCCCCGTTCGCAAGGCGCTTCTTTATTACGCGCTCAAGCGGCTGGGACTGGACACCGACCCCACAGCGCGGCGCCCTCAGGATCAGCAAATTGTACTCATAAATCGCACTCAGGTGCAAACCGCGAGCGCGTCTGCGGACAAGGGGGAGTAATATGGCGCGCCTCGAAGAACTTCTGCCGAATACTTCACTTCGCGGGGTGCTGCCAGACGGGCTTGTGACCGTTGTCAATGTTCAGTGGTACGGCTCTGAAGCTCTGGAACTGACCTACAAGGATGCACGAGGGAAGGTCGCGAATGAGTTGCTCTATCGGCACGATGAGGCACGGCTAGAAGTCGTCGAAGAAGGCAGGCCGTGGAGTCTCGACGGTGACGGCCGGCTATTCCGGCTCGTTTCGGAGGCCCACCGCATCAGGCTAGCTCACCTTTTTGATCCGGTTCTCGCGGTTCACACCTCTTTGGTTGAACCGCTGCCGCACCAAATCACTGCGGTCTATGAGGAAATGCTTCCCCGCCAGCCGCTGCGGTTTCTGTTGGCTGACGACCCTGGCGCAGGCAAAACAATTATGGCGGGCCTCCTCATAAAGGAGCTTGTTGCCCGAGGTGACCTTCATCGCTGTTTGGTCGTTTGCCCCGGAAGCCTTGCCGAGCAATGGCAGGACGAACTGTATCGCCGCTTTCAGCTTCCGTTCGAGATTATGACGAACGACAAGCTGGAGGCCGCCAGGACCGGAAACTGGTTCCTAGAAAATAATCTAGTCATCGCGCGTCTGGACAAGCTCAGCCGCAACGAGGATTTGCAGGCGAAGCTCGAGGTCCCAGATGCGAGGTGGGATCTCGTAGTGTGCGACGAAGCGCACAAAATGTCTGCGAGTTTCTTTGGTGGCGAGATCAAGTACACGAAGCGCTACCAACTCGGACAGCGGCTCTCGGCTCTGACTCGTCACTTCCTTCTAATGACTGCGACGCCTCACAACGGTAAGGAGGAGGATTTTCAGCTGTTTATGGCGCTGATAGACGGTGACCGCTTCGAGGGCCGGTTCCGCGATGGCGTGCATGCCAGTGACGTATCCGATCTGATGCGGCGGATGGTGAAGGAAAATCTCCTGAAATTCGACGCAACGCCGTTGTTCCCGCCTCGAGTAGCAAAGACTGTTCCCTACCGGCTATCTGATAAGGAGGCAGAGCTCTACAAGGCTGTGACGGCCTACGTTCGCGAAGAATTCAATCGGGCTGAGGCACTTCAGAACGATAAGAGAGCCGGGACTGTTGGATTTGCGCTAACGATCCTACAACGTCGTCTCGCCTCATCACCGGAAGCCATCTATCAGTCATTGCGTCGGCGTCGTGAGCGACTTGAAAGTCGCTTGCGTGAGTTGGAACTCCTGCAGCGCGGGGCGGTCGTTCAGGCCCTCTCAAGCTCTGGCCCATCTTTCGACGCCGAGGATCTAGATGACCTTGAGGATGCGCCTGATCAGGAACTGGAAGACACCGAAGATCAAATCCTGGATCAAGCTACAGCGGCTCGAACTATTGACGAGCTTCGAGCTGAGATCGCGACCCTTATCGATCTAGAAAAACTCGCCCTCGGTGTTCGAAGAGGTGGAGAAGATAAGAAATGGCGGGAGCTCGCCGAGCTCTTGGGGGAGATATTCACCCCTGCCGCTATAGCCAATCAGTTAGCTGAAGATGCAGCGCCGTATGATGCTGGCGTTCCTGTTCCAAAGGCATCACCACACCAGAAGCTCGTGATCTTCACCGAGCATCGCGACACGCTCACATACTTGACCAACCGCGTGAGCACACTCCTCGGCCAAAGAGAGGCCGTGGTTACGATCCACGGCGGCGTCGGCCGAGAGGATCGCATGAAGGCCCAGGAGGCCTTTCGGCACGATCCCCAGGTGAAAGTGCTCATAGCTACGGATGCGGCAGGTGAAGGCATCAACCTTCAGCGGGCGCATCTGATGGTGAATTACGACCTGCCTTGGAACCCCAATCGCCTTGAACAGCGCTTCGGTCGGATTCACAGAATTGGCCAGACTGAGGTTTGTTTCCTTTGGAACTTGGTTGCCGATGAAACGCGTGAGGGCGACGTGTACCGAACGTTGCTCGAAAAACTTGAGCGCGCTCGGGAAGCACTGGGTGGCCAGGTGTTTGACGTGCTCGGGAAGGTCGTCTTCGACGGCAAACCACTCCGCGAGCTGCTGATTGAAGCTATCCGCTTTGGTGAGAAGCCGGAAATTAAAGAACATCTCACCAAAGCCGTGGAGGGGGCACTTGATCACGAGAAACTCCGGACGCTGCTTGAAGATCGAGTTCTTGCTCCGGAATCCATGGACGCCAGCCGTGTTCATCGAGTCCGAGAAGAAATGGAGCGTGCGGATGCCCGCCGTCTGCAGCCCCACTATATCGAATCTTTCTTCCTTGAAGCATTTAGGGAGTTGGGCGGCACTGCTCGACAGCGGGAACACCGAAGGTACGAGATCAGCCGTGTTCCCGCGCCAATTAGGAACCGGGATCGACTGATCGGGCTGGGTGAGCCCGTTCTGTCCCGCTATGAACGAATAGCCTTCGATAAAGCCCTTATTGCGCCGCAGGGCCAGCCACTCGCGGCTTTCGTCTGTCCGGGACATCCTCTGCTCGATGCGACACTCGACCTAACGCTTGAGCGCCATCGCGACTTGATGCGTCGCGGAGCCGTCTTGGTCGATGAACGCGACCCTGGTGAGAGCCCGCGCATGCTCTTCTATCTTGAGCACGCGATCCAGGACGGCAGTCAGACTCGGTCAGGCGATCGTCGCATCGTCTCAAAACGAATGCTGTACGTGGAGATGGATGCCAATGGCAATGCTCGTCACCTAAGCTATGCGCCCTACCTCGATTATCGTCCGCTTCGCGAGGACGAACCTGCCGCGAGCGAAATTCTGCAGCGCCCGGAGTGTTCTTGGCTTAGCCGGGACCTTGAGGCCAAGGCACAAGCGCATGCCATTGGAAACGTCGTTCCCGATCACGTTAAGGAAGTTTCCGGACGGCGGCTGGAGCTGATAGCGAAGACCGAGGCTGCGGTAAAAGAGCGCCTGGCGAAGGAAATTACATACTGGGATCACCGCGCCGAAGAGCTAAAGCTTCAAGAACAGGCAGGCAAGGCGAACGCCCGGCTGAATTCCAACGAAGCTCGCCGCCGAGCAGATCAACTTCAAGCGCGGCTTGAGAAAAGAATGGCCGAGCTTCGGCTTGAAGCGAAGCTTTCACCCCTCCCGCCTGTCGTGATTGGAGGGATGCTGGTTGTACCGATCGGCCTGCTGGCAAAGATGGCACCCGATCAGATCAAAGCTCCTGCGGTCTCGCCGGATACGCAAGCGGCTGCGGCGCGCGCCCGCCAGATCGTCATGGAGGTTGAGAGGGGCCTTGGTTACGAGCCAGTTGACCGCGAGCTAGAGAAGCTTGGATACGACATCGAAAGCCGGGTTCCAGGGACCGGCAGGCTCCGCTTCATTGAGGTCAAAGGCCGCGCCGAGAGTGCCTCGACGATCACCGTTACCAAGAATGAAGTGCTTTATTCACTCAACAAGCCCGACGACTTCATTCTAGCAATTGTTGAGTTCAAAGGAGATCTGCAAACGGGCGACCACCAGGTTCACTATGTGCGTCGTCCGTTTCAACGCGAACCCGATTTCGGCGTCACCAGCATCAACTATGATTTCGCCGAGCTCCTTTCCCGCGCGGAGCCGCCCAGATGAGCGCGCGGCCAGCATACTTCGACGCAATCCGCAAAAAGGCGGCGCAGCGGTGGGACCAACTCGAAGAGGACCCGGAGCTTGCCGGGCCATGGCACCAGCTCTTTAAGCAGGTGCAAAGTCCACGGCATATCCTCTCTGAGCTTCTTCAGAATGCCGATGACGCTGGCGCAAACTCTGCTGCTGTTTGGATCGAAGATGGAGTGTTCATCTTCGAGCATGACGGAGAGGATTTCGCGGAGGAGCACTTCGCATCGCTCTGCCGCTTCGGGTACTCGAACAAGCGTGCGCTGCATACCATCGGTTTCCGCGGGATTGGCTTCAAGAGCACGTTCAGCCTCGGGGACCAGGTTGAGTTGCATACGCCGTCGCTCAGCGTCGCTTTTCACCGCCAGCGCTTCACTGAACCAGTCTGGCTACCGACAGCGGCTGGGACTGACGGCCATACAAGAATTCGCGTCCCGATCTGCGATCATCACAGGCAGCGAGAGGTCGAGAAGAATCTTGCGGAATGGTTCAAAAGTCCGGTTTCGCTTCTCTTCTTCAAGAACATCCGTCGTATGCGGATCAACGATCGCGAAGTCCATTGGGGGAGTCTCGGTCCGGGCCCTGTTCCCGACAGCGAATGGATGGCTCTCTACGATAAGGATGACGAATCGTACCTATTGATCAGGTCCGAGCCGGAGGCATTCCCCGAGGAAGCGCTTGCAGAGATCCGGCAGGAGAGGATGCTCGGATCCGAAGAGGGCACCGATTTCCCTCCCTGCAAAGTCGAGGTTGTTCTCGGTGCGAAGGGGCGTCTCTACGTCGTGCTTCCCACGGGTGTGGAGACGGAGCTTCCCTTTGCCTGCAACGCGCCGTTTATTCAGGATCCTGCTCGGGTAAAGATCAAAGATCCAGAGACATCACCGACGAACCGCTGGCTCCTGGAGCGGGTGGGCAAACTCGCTGCGTCGGCCATGCTGTGCTGGCTTGGTGAAGAAAATACATCGCTCGCCGAGCGCGCTCGCGCCTATGGCCTTTTCCCGGACGTCGACAGAGAAGACAGTTCATTGGAAGGCGTCTGCGGAACGATTGTCGAGGAGGCCTTCGCGGAACGCATCAACGGCAAAGAGGTCCTGCTCACTGAAGGCGGGGAACTCGTTCTAGAGAAGCAATCCGTCATCGTTCCCACCACGGTTCTCGAGGTGTGGCCGGCTGAACAAGCATCAGCATTGCTGGACCCGGAAGCGAGACCGGCGCTTTGCCACAGCATCGATCTGCGTGACCAAAAGAAGCTACTTCGGTGGGGACTGGTCGAGGATATCAGCAAGCAGAAGCTTCTCGGCATATTGCAGGAAAAACATCTTCCTAGACCAGAAAGCTGGCGCCAGCTTCTTGTATTGTGGGCCTATGTCGCGCCGGAGATCACGGGCTATCGTCATTATGTAGACGCCGAATCTGTCAAGCTCGTCCCTGTCCAAGGCAAGGATGTCTTGTATGCGGCGAACGAGGTTGTCCGACTTGGAGAGAAGAAGCTTCTTCAGTCCGAAGGCGACTGGGAATTCCTTTCGCAGTACCTGATCGTACTCAATCAGAATTGGCCGCGCTTCCTCGCCGAACAGCGGCGCGGTGCCTCCGAGGCCACGGGCACCGTGGCGAAGGATGACGTGGAGGCGGCGTACGCCGTCCTGAAAGAAATTGGCCTGGATGACACCAGCGATGCGAACAAGGTCATCGACCAAGTAGCAGCCGAGTTCTTCTCCCAGGACAGCGTATCGTTGGGAGGCTGCGTTCAACTGGCACAGATTGCGGCAAAGCTGGGTGCGAATGTCGGCGACAGCTTCAAGTATGCCACACGCGATTGCCGCCTTCGGTCGAGCGATAAAGCCATCCTTTTCGACGAAGATGGAAAGCTTGGCGATCTTCTGCCCGAGGCCCAGCGCGATGCCAGTGTTCTCCATCAGGATTATTCGCGCTCCTTCACGTCCTGCTCGTCGGAAGACTGGCAAAAGTGGATAGCGTCCGGCCGGTCGAATCTCCTGACGTTCGTTCCCTTGGTTTCAAAGCGGACCAGCGTCTATGGCAAGCGCCAGATCGAACAGGAGGCGCGGCTCCGTGGGCACCAAGGTGAGTTGTCGTATCCCTATGTCACCTCCCAATTCGTTATCGAGGATTGGGACTTCGAAGAGACCTACTGGCGTCACTGGCAGGCCTTAGCTGCCGAAGACGATCGGATTTGGGTCAAGCTCGTTGATCGAATCCTGGCGCAGCGAGAGACTTATTGGAGCCGGGCCAAGAGCGCCAAGCTTCTCCAGGTGGCGACCACCGGCAACACCCGCTCCATGACGTTCAGCCCGCTGTTGCCGTCATGGGCGCTGAAGCTACGAAAGCTGCCGTGCTTGTCCGACACGCGGGGCTTTCATCGGAAGCCGGACGACCTCCTCCGGCGCACGCCGGAGACAGAGTCCCTGATGGACGTGGAGCCGTTCGTGCACCGCATCTTGGACCGCGAGACCACGCGACCGCTCCTCGACCTGCTGGGTGTGCGAAGCACGCCCACTGGCCCCGACCGCCTAATCGACTGCCTTCGAGCCTTGGCGAAAGCGGACAAGCCACCCGTCCACGAGGTCGAAAAGTGGTACCGCCGACTGGATCAGATGGTCGGGACGTGTTCGACGGCCGACTTCCAGAAGATCCGCCAGGCGCTGCGAACCGAGAAGCTCATTCTGACCCATGATGGCTCTTGGGCGACTGCGTCGTCGGTCTTCTTGATGTCCGATGACGAGGATGTGCCGGATGCGGCCGTGATCCGGAGCTCAGTGAGCGACCTCGCCCTGTGGCGGAAGATTGGCGTGTCCGACCGGCCGACGGCGGACCTTGCGATTGAGTGGTTGAAGGGCCTCGAGTCAGGAGCCGCGCTTGCTCAAGAGGATGCTCGGCGCGTTCGATCTCTACTCGTACGTCATCCCGTTCGCATTTGGGAGGAATGCGGGCACTGGCTGAACCTTGCTGGCGAGTGGTCGCCGGTCGAGAATCTCGCCTATGCACTTACGATGCAGCCCCTCATCCCGTGGCGGCACCTTCACCAGTGGGTGAAGCAGACGACGGCAGACCTGCAGCGGCTCCCCGGAGAAGCGACTTCCAGTCCGCCATTTTCAGAACTGCCACTGCTGGCAGCGCAGATCGAGGAGCGTTTCCAGGAGGATCCCCTGTTCGCAGGGCAGCCTCTCAAAAAGGAGTGGCTGCGGACTCTTGGTATCGAGCTGTGCCGGATCGAACTCGACGCCGAGGAAGAGACTGACCGGGTGCGCGCTGTTGCCGCGATGCTCGCCAAGACCGAGTGGGTCGAGACGCCGGGTCTGGAGATCATCCCGTACATCAACGGCACGCCTGCCGGGACACCGCGCCGCGCAGATGTCGTGTGGCTCGATGAGCGCCTGTACGTGCAGCCGCTCCCTAAGGCGAAACTCGCCCGCCGTGTGCCCGAGGAAATCGGCAAGGTATTCGCCCGGTCCGACATCAAGGCTGCGCTCGATTACAGCTTTGACCGTTCCGCACAGGACATTCGAGAGTACCTCGCGGAGAATTTCTCTCTTGCACCGGCCGCCCCCCTGCCCACAGTGGCGGACGTGCCGTCAGGTGAAGAGTCCGACCAGAATGCGCCCGAAGCGAAACCTACTCCGGATCCATCTGATCTTCACACTGACGAGCCTGTCACCGCGTCTGACGATACGACTGTATCACCGGAGCTCGGCTCCGAAGATCTGGCTCCTCACGATGATACCGACGGCGAAGAGGAACAGCAGCCCCTCGATGGCATCGACAACCGGGACACCCGCCCCAGGCCGACGCCAAAGCCCCCGAAGCCGAGCATCATGGAGCGGTTCGCGAAGTCACAGGGCTTCCGCAAGGACGGCGAGGACCGCTTCTTCCATGAAAGCGGCAGCTGGATCGGCAAGGCCAATGGTGCGCGCTTTCCCTGGGAGCACCGCACTGCGGGCGGCGATCTGGTCCGCTACTACTGGCCCAAGGACCATTGCCTCGAACAGGAGCCGCTCCAGCTCGAGGCCGATGTCTGGGGGCTGATCGAACAGCATCCCGACACCTACGCACTCATCCTTTCCAACGTGGAGGGCGCCCCGGTCGAAGTGACCGGCGCTCGCCTGCGCGCTATGCGCGACGGGGGCGAAGTCACCCTCTACCCAGCAACATACAGGCTTGTTTACGACCGTGACCGCCACGCATAAGAAAAAGCTCATCGAAGCGGCGTTGCCGCTGCCGGAAATCAACGACGCTTCGGCCTACGACAAGATGCCGGGCATTGGGCCGCACCCGAAGGGTATTCACCAGTGGTGGGCGCGCCTGCCGCTGCCGACGGCGCGGGCGATCCTCTTTGCCTCAGTCGTCGACGATCCTGAAGCTCATCCTGAGAAGTGGCCGACCGAAGAAGAGCAGAACGCCGAGCGCGAGCGCCTGTTCGACATTCTGCGCCGCATGATGGGCAAGAAGCTGCATGAAGCCCCGGAGGTCTATGACGAGGCGCATGCGGAAATGCTCAAGCATTGCGACGGCAAGCTGCCTGCGGTCTTCGACCCGTTCTCCGGTGGCGGTTCAATCCCTCTAGAGGCACATCGCCTAGGGTTTGAGAGCCATGCTGGTGATCTCAATCCAGTCGCCGTCCTACTGAATAAGTGCAACTTGGAAATCGCCCCGACCTGGCACGGCCATCCACCAATTAATCCAAACGATCGCGGTCGAATCGCCGGTGGAGAAGCATGGATAGGCACGGACGGCCTTGCGGCTGACGTTCGCTACTATGGTGAGGCCATCGAAAGAAATGTTCAGCGAAAGTTGCGGAGTTTCTACCCAAGTGTTCGTTTCACCAAGGAACAAGGCTCTGAGGAAACGCAGGCGGTGGCTTGGATTTGGGCGCGTACAGTTGCGAGCCCAAACCCTGCAGCAAGAGGAGCACATGTTCCACTGATTAGCTCTTACTGGCTATCCACCAAAAAGGGTGCGCTTGCCTGGATTGAGCCGGTCACCGACAGATCGACTTTATCCTATCAGTTTAAAATAAATACAGGAAACCCTGCTGACCGCTCCGCTGTCGGGAATGGAACGAAACTTGGTCGTGGCGCCAAGTTCAAATGCATTCTTACAGATGAGCCCATCAGTGACAAATATCTGAAGATGGAAGCAAAATCTGGCAGACTAGGCCAGGTGCTTATCGCGATAGTGGCCGAAGGGCGCAGAGGACGCGTTTATGTTGCGCCTTCGGCAGAGCACGAAGAAATCGCATTTTCGGCAAAGGCGAAATCCCCTCCATGCGAAGCTATCGCATATGACTCGCGGTATTTGACGCCTCCCGGCTATGGGATGGATAGCATTGACAAGCTCTTCCATCCCCGTCAGCTGGCGACTCTGGAAGCGATCAGTGACGAGATCAAGGAAATTAGACGTATCATAGAGACTGATTGCGTAAAGGCAGGCCTCGACTCTGAAAAAGCAAGAGGCTATTCCACTGCGGTCCAAACATTTCTTGCGCTCGCACTCGACCGAGCGGCGGACTTTAACAATTCTCTCTGTCGCTGGAGCCCTTCAAACCAGAAGGTCATGAACCTTTTTGGGCGACAGGTTATTCCGATGGTTTGGGATTATGCTGAGGCAAATACTCTTGGGAGCTCTGTGGGTTCTTGGTCAACATGTTGCGAGTACGTATGTAAATGCATTCAAACCCTTACTTCCGGTAGAGCAGGCGTAGGAACTGCTCGCCAGATTGATGCCGCGACCGGGGCGAACGGAATTTCGAACCTTTTAGTAAGTACTGATCCACCGTACTACGACAACGTCCCTTATGCTGACATATCAGACTTCTTTTACGTTTGGCTAAGGCGCACGATCGGTGACGCTCATCCAGATCTTTTCACGACGATGCTTGTACCCAAGATGCCGGAGCTAACCGCCTCTCCTGGGCGATGGGACGGAGATAAGGAGCGCGCAAAGGCGCATTTTGAGACCGGCTTTAGGAACGCATTCACAGCACTTCGTGAGAAGATGGATCGTCGTTTTCCGCTCTCTGTGTATTATGCCTTCAAACAGGACGATGAGGAGAGCGGGGGCGATGAGGAAGATGGCGGTAGTGTTGACCTGACCACTGGCTGGGAAACACTTCTGGAAGCACTTGTCTCAAGCGGCTTTCAAATCACTGGTACTTGGCCAGTTCGTGCTTCACAGGCATGGCGCATGCGGTCCATGGGCTCCAATGCGCTGGCATCTTACATCGTGCTTGCATGCCGCCCGCGCCCAGATGATGCGCCGCAAATCGCCAGCAACCAGTTCCGAAACGAGTTAAAGCGCACACTGCCAGCAGCGCTACGTCATCTGCAGCAAGGCAACATCGCGCCCGTAGACTTTGCTCAGGCCGCCATTGGTCCCGGCATGGCGGTCTACTCCCGCTACAGCCGCATTCTCGAATCATCGGGCCGTCCCATGACGGTTCGGACGGCGCTCGGCATCATCAACCAGACCCTCACCGAAGTTCTGAGCGAGCTTGAGGATGACTTCGACTCTGACACCCGCTGGGCCATCGCCTGGTTCGAGCAGAACGGCTTCACCGCCGGCGACTACGGCGACGCCGAGCTCCTCAGCAAGGCAAAGGTGACAGCCGTTTCAGGGCTTGTGCAGGCCGGGATCGTGGAATCGAAGGCCGGAAAGGTCCGCCTGCTTTCCCCCGCAGAGCTCCCTTCCGATTGGGACCCATCCAGCGACAAGCGGCTCACGGTCTGGGAGATGACGCACCACCTCTTGCGACTCTACCACTTCGACAAGGCGGGCGATGAAGCAACCGCGGCACTCCTCCGGAAGCTCGGGAACCAGGGAGAGGTGGCGCGTGAACTCGCCTACCGCCTCCACAACATCAGTGAGCGGAAGAAGTGGTCGCAAGAGGCGCAGGGCTACAACGCCCTTGTCCTCGGATGGCCGGAAATCGCGCGGCTTGCCCGCGAGATGCCCGTGGCCGCGTCCGAGACGCCGGCTCAAGGCACGTTGATCTAACGGAGGGCAAGCAATATGGCGGCAACCAATCACGAGCGCGTCGGCAATGCTCTCGACCTGCTCCGCGCGGGACTTGGCCCTTTCGTCGAACGAGAGATCAAGGCGGCGATGAAAGACGGGACGAGCATTCCGTCCCTCCAGGCGCTTGCAAGCGACCCACTTATCAAGGACAAACCCATAACCGACTGGGATGCAGCGCTGCTGCTGAAGGTGATGTGGGAGTCCTGGAACGAGGTCTTCCGCAAGACGCTCGGCCCCGCCGAGCGGGGACTTGTTGGCGAGCTTCGCGGCCATCGGAACAAATGGGCGCATCAGGAACCATTCACGAGCGATGACGCCTACCGCGCGCTCGACAGCGCCGGCCGCTTGCTGACGGCCGTCTCCGCCCCGCAATCGCGGGAGTTGGAGCGCATCAAGATGGAGTTGCTCCGCGTTCGCTTCGACGAGCAGGCGCGGAACGAGAAGCGGAGATCGGCGGTCACCGCCATCGAAAGCCAGGCGACCGGCTCGTTGAAGCCGTGGCGCGAGGTCGTCAGCCCGCATCGTGATGTGGCGAGCGGACGCTACCAGCAGGCGGAGTTCGCGGCTGACCTTTGGCAGGTCCATATTGGTGAGGGTGCCGACGAGTACCGCAAGCCGGTGGAATTCTTCCGCCGGACGTTCCTGACCGACAGCCTTCAACAATTGCTGGTCGGCGCCGTGCGTCGCCTCTCTGCGGACGGCGGCGACCCGGTGATCCAGCTCCAGACCAACTTCGGTGGCGGCAAGACGCACTCGATGTTGGCGCTGTACCATCTGTTCTCCGGTGCGACCCCAAGCGAACTGCTCGGCGTCGAAGGCGTCATGAAGCAAGCCGGAATCGCCGAGCTTCCACCGGTCAAGCGGGTCGTTCTCGTCGGGAACAAGATCTCGCCTGGCAATCCGGTCAAGAAGGAAGACGGCACCCTCGTTCACACGCTGTGGGGCGAGCTCGCCTGGCAGCTTGGCGGCCGCGCGGCATACGACCGGATTCGGGCGGATGACGAGAAAGCAACGAGCCCCGGCGACGTTCTGCGCGATCTGTTCAATGAGTATGGCCCAGCGCTCGTCCTGATCGACGAGTGGGTGGCCTATGCGCGTCAGCTGCATGACCAGAGCGATCTCCCCGCCGGCAGCTTCGAGACTCACTTCACCTTTGCTCAGGCGCTGACGGAGTCGGCAAAGCTCGCAAAGCACTGTCTGCTGGTCGTCAGCTTGCCGGCATCGGACACTGCGGGATCGCCACACACCCAAGCTGACGACGTGGAGGTCGGTGGGCGCCGTGGGCGCGAGGCACTGGACAGGCTCCGCAATGCGATCGGTCGAGTGGAATCCTCTTGGCGGCCTGCGAGTGCCGAGGAAGGTTTTGAGATCGTTCGCAGGCGCTTGTTCGAACCGCTGATCGAGCAATCGCAATTCGTGTCGCGGGACACCGTCGCCAAGGCCTACTTCGACCTATACCGCAGCCAGCATCAGGAGTTCCCACAGGAGTGCCGGGACTCCGAATATGAAGGGCGCCTCAAGGCCGCCTATCCCATCCACCCCGAGGTGTTCGATCGGCTCTACACGGAGTGGTCGACGCTGGTGAAATTCCAGCGGACGCGTGGTGTCCTGCGCCTTATGGCCGCTGTGATCCACAGCCTTTGGGAAAAGGGCGACCGCAATCCGCTGATACAACCGGCCAACATTCCGATCGATGACCCGCGCGTGCAGTTCGAGCTGACGCGATACCTGTCCGACAACTGGACGCCGATCATCGAAAAGGACGTGGATGGCCCTAACTCGCTTCCCCTGCGGATCGACGGCGAAGTCCCCAATCTCGGGAAATTCTCAGCGTGTCGCCGCATCGCACGCACGATCTACCTGGGTTCGGCGCCGGGATCGACGGTTTCCAACCGGGGCATAGAGGATCGGAGAATCAAGCTCGGATGCGTGATGCCGTCCGAATCACCGGCCATTTTCGGTGACGCTTTGCGCCGCCTCAGCGGTGCCGCGACGTATCTCTACCAAGATGGGGCGCGCTACTGGTACTCAACCCAACCGACAGTCACCAAGTTGGCGGAAGATCGGACGGAACAGCTGAAGTCCGATCCTGACCGGATCAATCGTGAACTGGATGCAAGGCTCCGCGCCGATTTGCGCAAGCAGGGGGACTTCACAAAGGTCCATCCCCTTCCACAGTCGGGGCAGGACGTGCCCGATGACGTTGATGCACGGCTGGTCGTGCTCGGGGCGGATTATCCCCACAGCCGCGATGCGAGCAGCGCTGCAGAAGCTGCTGCGAAATCAATTCTTGAAACGCGTGGAACGGCCCCGCGGTTGTATCGGAACACTCTGGTGTTCCTCGCGGCCGACAAAACCCGACTCCAGGATCTCGATGAGGCAATTCGGCGGTTCATCGCCTGGCAGTCCATACTCGATGAGAAGAACGAGTTGGACCTTACCCCACACCAGGTGCGCCAGGCGGAAACACAGAAAGCGAGCGCAGACAGCTCGGTGAATGCGCGGCTACCCGAGGCATTCCAATGGCTGCTTGTTCCCCATCAGCCCACGCCGCAGTCGCCTATCGAGTGGCAGAGCTTCCGCCTGAGCGGCCAGGAACCTTTGGCAGTTCGCGCAAGCCGGAAGCTGCGGAACGATGAGCTCTTGATCACGGGCCTTGCTGCCACACGGCTTCGGCTTGAGCTTGATCAGGTTCCGCTTTGGCGTGGCGACCACGTTGCCGTGAAGCAACTCGTCGAAGACTTCGCACGCTACCTCTATCTACCGCGCCTCCGCGACACTGGCGTTCTGCTCGACGCAATCCGTGAGGGCCTCGGCCTCCTGACATGGGGCAGGGATTCTTTCGCTTATGCGGAGAGCTATGACGAAGCCGCCTCCCGATATAGAGGACTGCGTTGCGGACAGATGGTCTCTCTGTCGCCTGAGAACTTGGTCGGCCTGCTCGTAAAGCCCGAGCCAGCCCTCAAGCAGCAGGACGACGAGACGCCACGTCCGACCGCAGGGGGTGCGCCAACAGGGGGTGACCCTGCTAAGCCTAATGGTGATACGTCCGCGATCACCGGCGAAGACTCATTCACCGGCCGCGGAGAAGCCCAGACACCACGACAGCCCAGACGCTTCCACGGATCGGTGACCCTCGACGCAGCGCGCGTGGGTCGCGACGCGAGCCGTGTCGCAGAAGAGGTGATTGCACACCTTTCCGGGCTGATGGGGGCGAATGTGAGGGTGACCCTCGAAATTGAAGCCGAGATCCCAAACGGCGCCCCAGACAACGTCGTTCGCACTGTCACCGAAAACAGCCGAACGTTGAAGTTCAATAGCCAAGGTTTTGAAGAAGACTGACGAGATGTCTCGGCTGACTCGAACCATCGAACAGAAAGCGCAGGGAGGCAGCCTTCTTTGTGCCTGAGGCTGTCATATGCTGAAGCATTGCTCTGGAAGCGGCACGCCAGCCAACTCGTCGCTGATGCGAAAGCAAAGTCGGCGTCAATTCCCTGCGACCCACTATTCGGTGCGAATCCACGTCTCTCCTCGCTCGTGTCCGAGGTGGATGGCATCAAAAAACGCCATGGGCTTCTGATCGAGCGAGCCTTGATCTTCGCGATCAACAAGTTGCCTCATTGGCAGGCGACGAAAGAACAGATTCAAGTCACTGGAGGAAAAGCACACCTAGACTGCCTCGCGTTCAACGCCAACACAGGAAAGCTTTACGTTTTCGAGTGCAAGCGCGGCCACGGCAGCTTTGATGGAGACAAGATCCGCGCAATCGATCAACGGCTAGGCAACATCAAGGCTTCAATCGGGTGAGGTGGTCCCGCCTTCTTGGACAGGTTGGCGGCGAAGTTAAGCTAATCCCGGATGTGATTATGCCGCCAGTCTGGTCATCAGATCATGGGGGGCATGCCCCCCATGATCTGAAGCATCGATCCGTCCATAGACCTCTGCCGGGGTTTGCCCCGCTAGACCCGAGTGCGGTCGCTGCGTGTTGTAGTAGGTGATCCAACGAGCA
>Ga0180223_1001683_pt1 | contig 15853 bp, 15 predicted proteins | sample eDN5th30CKraftOP_FD_151337 | JGI IMG/M metagenome (GOLD analysis project Ga0180223, IMG submission 151337) | Enriched Organic Plus compost microbial communities from Emeryville, California, USA - eDNA 5th pass 30_C Kraft OP (version 2) (version 2) ...
CGGCCTCGCGCTTCTCGGCGGCGCCGTCCTGCCGGCCCTGAGCGGTGCCGGCCCGGCCTTCGCCCAGGCTGCGGACAGGATCGTCGTCGCCGGCGGCGTCGTCACCGAGATCCTCTATGCCCTCGGCCTGCAGGACCGGATCGTCGGCGTCGACTCGACCAGCCAGTTCCCGCCGCAAGCGCTCAAGGACAAGCCGAATATCGGCTATGTCCGCGCCCTCTCGGCCGAAGGCGTCCTGTCGCTGAAGCCCTCGCTGATCATGCTGATCGACGGCGCCGGCCCGCCGGACGCGGTTGCGCTGCTGAACGAGTCCGGCGTCAAGGTCGCGCATATCCCCGACGGGCTGACGCCGCAGGGCGTCGCCGCCAAGATCGTCGCGATCGGCGCGGCGGTCGGGGCGCAGGAGCCTGCGGAACGGCTGGCGGCACGGACGAGCGCCGGCTTCGACGAGCTTTCCGCGTTGCGCGCCGGGCTTCCGAAGCCGAAGCGCGTGCTCTTCGTGCTCTCGCTGCAGAACGGACGCACTCTCGTCGGCGGCCGCAACAGCTCGGCCGATGCCATCATCTCCCTCGCCGGCGGCGTCAACGTCGCCACCGAGATCGAGGGCTACAAGCCGATGACCGACGAGGCCATCATCGCCGCCGCCCCCGATGTCGTGCTGATGATGGGCAATGCCGGCGCCCACGCCATGCCACCGGAGGAGCTCTTCGCGCTGCCCTCCTTCTCGCAGACGCCCGCCGCGGCGGGCAAGCGGCTGCTGCGCATGGACGCGCTCTATCTGCTCGGCTTCGGCCCGCGCGCGCCGCTGGCCGCGCGCGACCTGATGGCCGCGCTCTATCCCGAGGCCGCCATTCCGCCGCTGAAGGCGGCCGTCGCCCCGTGACTCTCGCGGCGCCCGTGCCCGCCATGGCCGCTTCCCTGTCCGGGCTGATCGCCGGCCGCCGGCGGATCGGCCTGTACGTGCTGGGCGGGCTCGCCTTGGCCTGCCTCCTGCTCGCCGTGGTCGCCATCGGCCAGGGAGCGATCGGCATCCCGCCGGGGCGGGTGACCGAGATCCTCTGGGCAAGGCTCACCGGCGACGGCGCCCTGCTCGAGGGCCGCGATGCCCTCGTGGTGCTGAACATCCGCCTGCCGCGCGTCCTGCTCGGCCTGCTGGTCGGCGCCGGCCTTGCCGTCTCGGGCGCGCTGATGCAGGGCCTCTTCCGCAATCCGCTGGCCGATCCCGGCCTCGTCGGCGTCTCGGCCGGGGCGGGGCTCGCCGCGGCGGCCACGATCGTATTGGGCGACCGCTTTCTCGCCGGCACGCTGATGAAGCTGCCCTTCGCCATGCTGCCCTTCGGCGCCTTCTGCGGCGGGCTGATCTCGACGCTGGTGCTCTATCTCATCGCCACCCGCGACGGCCGCACCTCGGTCGCGACCATGCTGCTCGCCGGTGTGGCGCTGGGCGCGCTCTCCGGGGCGCTGACGGGCCTGCTCGCCTTCATCTCCGACGACCGCCAGCTGCGCGACCTGACCTTCTGGTCGCTCGGCAGCCTCGGCGGGGCGAGCTGGTCGAAACTTTCGATCGTGGCGCCGATCATCCTGCCGCTGCTGCTGACGATGCCGCTGCTCGCGCGCGGGCTGAACGGGCTGATGCTGGGCGAGGCCGAGGCCTATCACCTCGGCATCCCGGTCCAGCGCATCAAGGCGCTGGCGATCCTGCTGGTCGCGCTCGCGGTCGGCGCCAGCGTCGCCGCCGCCGGGCTGATCGGCTTCGTCGGCATCGTCGTCCCCCATCTGATCCGGCTCTCCGTCGGGCCCGACCATCGCCTGCTGCTGCCGCTTTCGGCGCTCGGCGGCGCGATCCTGCTGGTCGCGGCCGATATCGTCGCGCGCCTGATCGTCGCCCCGGCCGAGTTGCCGATCGGCATCGTCACCGCCGCCATCGGCGCGCCGTTCTTCCTCTGGCTGCTGCTGCGCCGGGCGGGGGGAGCGCTCGATGTCTGAGGCCGTACCCGTCCTGTCCGGCCGGAATCTCGGCTTCCATGCCGGCGGCCGCGCGCTGGTCGCGGAAGCCTCCCTCGACCTCAGGCCCGGCTCGACCACGATCCTGATCGGCCCCAACGGCGCCGGAAAGTCGACGCTGCTGAAGCTGCTGACCGGCGAGCTCGCCGGCTCCGGCGGCGTCCGCATCGGCGACGAGACGCTCGGTGCGATTCCCGCCTGGCGGCTGGCCTGTCTGCGGGCGGTGATGGCCCAGCACAGCCGCCTCGCCTTTCCCTTCAGCGTCTACGAGGTGGCGCGGCTCGGCGTCGACGGCGTCGGCCGGGCGCTGACGCGGCAGCGGCGCGAGGCCATCGTGGCGGAAGCGCTCGCGGCCGCCGGGGTGCTCGACCTCGCCGGGCGGCGCTACCAGACGCTCTCGGGCGGCGAGCAGCAGCGCGTGCAGTTCGCCCGCGTGCTCTGCCAGCTTGAGGCCGGGCGCAGCGTCGCCGAGCGCCAGATCCTCTTCCTCGACGAGCCGATCGCGAGCCTCGACCTCTGCCATCAGCTCGCCCTGCTCGACATGGCCCGCACCATCGCGGCCCGCGGCGTCGCCGTGCTGGTCGTGCTGCACGACCTCAACCTCGCCGTCACCTATGCCGACCACCTCGTGGTGATGGATCGCGGCCGGATCATCGCGCAGGGGCCGCCGGCCGAAACGCTCGACGACGCCCTGCTCCGGCAGGTGTTCCGCGTCGGACTGTCGCTGAGCCGGGCCCCGGCGCCGGGGCTGCCCTTCCTGCTGCCCCAGCAGCATCGCAGCCGGCACGCGGGCTGAATCCGCCGGCCTGCCGCTTCACCATCGATTCATGGTGAATCCCCGCGGCACCCGTCTTCACCATATCGCTCAACCGCCGGTTCACGGCTGCGGCGCGATGGCTCCCGCCAGTTCCAACGGGAGGCTCTCCGCCATGTCGAGACAGGTTGCGACCATGCGCTTCGCCCTGGCCGCGCTCGCGCTTTGCGCCGCCGGGCCGGCCGTGACGCCGGCGGCGGCGCGCGAGGTCGTCGAGATGCCCGATACGCGCTACTATCCCGGCACGATCGTGATCCGCACCAACGAGCGCAGGCTCTACTATGTCGTCGCTCCGGGCGAGGCCATCCGCTACACCATCGCCGTCGGCAAGGCCGGCAAGCAGTGGCGCGGCGTCAAATATGTCGAGGAGATGCAGGTCGACCCGGCCTGGAGCCCGCCGGCCGAGGTGAAGCGCGACAATCCCCGCCTGCCCGACGTCATTCCCGGCGGCTCGCCCCGCAACCCGATGGGCGCGCGCGTCATCGGGCTCGGCCCCGGCGGCGAATACGCCATCCACGGCACCAACATGCCGCGCACGGTCGGCACCGCCGCCTCCTATGGCTGCTTCCGCATGCACAACAACGACGTGATCGACCTCTACGCCCGGGTGCAGATGGGCACGCCGGTGGTGGTGCTTCCCTAGCGCATCGGACCGAAAAGTGGAATCCACTTTTCGGGAGAATCCGATGCGCCAGCAATGAGATAGATCATCGTTACCGCGTCCGAAAGGACGCGCGATGATCTAGAATATCGGATCGAACATCGCATTCATTCCGATACTTCAGCTCTTCGATTCTGCATCGGCTTTTCCCGAAAACCGCGTTCCGCTTTTCCGGCCGATGCTCTCGATCGGCTTCATCGTCACGGAATCAGCGCTCCGGAACCGGAACCGGGCGATCAGAGCGGAACGGGCGATGGCAGCGGTTCGCCGGCGAAGAAGGCCCGCAGATTGCCGAGCAGGACCTCCTGCTGCGCGGCCTGCGCCGAATCGGAAGCGGCCGCGATATGCGGCGTCAGCACGATATTGTCGAGCGCCTTGAGCCTGTCAGAAACTTGCGGCTCGTTCTCGTAGACGTCGAGCCCGGCCCCGGCGATGCCGCCGGCCTCCAGCGCCGCGCACAGCGCCTCCTCGTCGACCGCGATGCCGCGCGAGACGTTGACGAGATGCCCGCGCGGCCCCAGCGCCTCCAGCACGGCGGCGTCGACGGCATGACGGTTCTCGGCGCTGGCACGGGCCGACACGACCAGGATATCGGCCCAATCCGCCAGGCCGAGCAGGCTGTCGTGATAGCGATAGGGCATATCGGCGCGCCGGCTGCGGTTGTGGTAGCCGATCTCCATCTCGAAGGCCTCGGCCCGGCGCGCGATGCGGCTGCCGATCGCGCCGAGCCCGTAGATCCCCAGCCTGCGCCCGGCCAGCCCCGGCACCGCCGGCATGCGCTCGACGGAATTGCCTTTCCAGCGCCCGGCCCGGACGAAGCGGTCGGCCTGCGGAATCCGGCGGGCGGTAGCGAGGACGAGCCCCATGGCGAATTCGGCGACGCTCGCGGCATTGGCCTCGCCGGCATTGCCCAGCGCGATGCCGCGCGCCTTCGCGCGGGCGCGGTCGACCCCTTCGATGCCGGTGCCGTAGCAGCAGATCAGCCGGAGCTTCGGCAGCGCGTCGATGAGGGCGGCGTCGGTGCTCAGGCTGCCCATGGTGAGCAGCGCCTCGGCTTCGGCCGCGCCGGCCGGAAGCGCCGCTGGCGTCGAATGCTCCATCGGACCGAGCACGACATAGCTTTCACGCAGCCGGGCGACGAGCGCCTCCGGCATCCGCGGCACCATCAGGAGGGTCGGTTTCATGGATCGGCTCCGAGCGATGTCGCATCGCAACATCGGCGCGGCGTCGGCTCAAGCCCGTCTGCGGCAGGGCCGCCATCCGCCGGATGCAGGGCTTTTCCGGGCGGGCTCGTCGAAAGGCCAAAGACGGCGGGCGCCATTTCCCTCGCCTGTGGCGAGAAAGCGCGTTAGCTTCGTCCCGCGACACGCAACGCGCCCGCGCGCGAGCCGGGCCAACAAGGGGCTACCCGATGGATCACCTTGCCGACGTCAAGAAGTTTGCCAAGAAGCCGCTGAACGAAGCCGCCTTCGCCGGAATGACGAAATCCTACGCGCTGGTCATGAGCAAGCCCGATACGCGCTATGTCGCCTGCTCCGATCCGGCCGAGCTCGACCGCGTGCGCGAGAATTTCCTGAAGAAGAAGCTGGGCCTGAGCTCCGGCGACCTCGACGCCTCGATCAAGACCGTCTGCGAGCAGATGAAGGAAGACCGGACCAAATCCCGCCTGACCTTCTACTACCTGCTGGCCGAGCACTACGGAAAGCTCGACCTCTTCGTCAAGAAGTAAGACCGCCCCGTCTTCCGGACGGGTCCCGGGGGGACCTTCCCAACCACGGCAAACGATGCGGCCGGTCTGCGATCGCCGCGCGCCCGGCCGGCGCGGCAACGGCGATCCATGGCTCTGCCGGCGCATCGGGTCTTTCCGAAAAGTGGATTCCACTTTTCGGTTCGATGCGATGGATGCCGGCCCGAACGCCTGTCTCGCCGAACGGTCAGTCGCGATAGAGGTCTGCGCGCGTCAACGGCAGGCCGGACGGACCCTTGCGCCGCTTCGAGACCAGCGTCTGGTTGATCAGCGCCCCGCCGCGCTCGAAGGCGAGCGAGCAGCCGGCGAGGTAAAGCAGCCACATCCGCGTCCGCTCCGGGCCGATCTCGGCCTCCGCCTTGTCCCTGTTGGCGTTGAGCCTTTCCCACCACAGCCGCGTCGTGCGCTGGTAGTGCTCGCGCCAGCCCTCGACATCGTGCACCTCGAAGCCGTGGCGCTCGAGATTGGCGATCGACATGCCGAGATGGTCGAGCTCGCCGCCCGGAAAGATGTAGCGCACCAGGGCGCGATACTCCGCCGGCATCTTGTTGAAGGCCTTCTCAGTCTTCTTGGCGCGGCGCGAGATGGTGTGGTGCAGGTAGAGGCCCCGCGGCCGCAACAGCCGGTTCACCGTCGAGAAATAGGCGGGATAGTTGCGGATGCCGACCTGCTCAAACATGCCGATCGAAGAGATCTTGTCGAATTCGCCTTCCATCTGCGTGTAGTCGCGCAGGTGCAGCGTGACCTTGTCCTGGAGGCCCCAGCGCTGGACCTTCTCCTGCGCGTATTTGAGCTGCTCTTCGGCCAGCGTCACGCCATGGGCCTCGACGCCGTAATAGCGGGCGGCATGGCAGACCAGCGCGCCCCAGCCGCAGCCGATATCGAGGAAGCGGTCGCCCGGCTTCAGGCGCAGCTTCCTGCAGATCATGTCCAGCTTGTCCTGCTGGGCGCGGCCGATATCGCCGTGATCCTCGGTGAAATAGGCGCAGGTATAGACCATCTCCTCGTCGAGGAAGAGCCGGTAGAAATCGTTCGAGACGTCGTAGTGATAGGCGACGTTGGCCTTGTTGGTGGCGGGGTCGCCGTCGCGTGCGATCTCGTCGCCGCGCCGGTGCTGCACCGCGTCCGGCGCCTTGCCCGGAGCGAGGATAAAGCGGCGCACCACGTCGAACACCGCGCTTTTCGGGATGCCGCGCGCCAGCTTGCCGATCTTGCCCTCCGGCCGGGCGGCGGCGAGGTCGAAGATCGAGCCGTTGATGATCGCGAGGCGGTCGGAGACGTGCAGGTTGAGCAGCGTGTCGAGCTTGGGCCGGCGCAGCAGCGCCGCCAGCACGCCGGGATCGGCGATAGCGATGCCCAGCCCGTCCTGCGGCCACGCCTCCGGGACCATGCTGCCGTCCCAGAGCCGGAAGCCGAGCTTCAGGCCGAGCTTCTCATGCGCCTCCGCCAGAAGCCGGCGCAGTGCCGCCAGGCGCTTGTCGTTGCTGTCCATGACCCAAGATCCGAAATTGGCTGGCTGCTCTTTGGACGCAACGCCGCGCCTTGGCAATGATTCGGGCGGCTTTGGTCGTCATCGCGAGCGCAGCTTCGCCGCTTCGCTCCTCGCGATCACGGCAGAGCATTGAGCGCATGGCGATTCAGAAATCGCTGGCGATGCCCTTCACTTCCCAGTCGTCGTAGCGCACCGGCTCGAGCCCGCCGCGTCCGTTGACCTCGGGCTGGCCGGCGACCTTCGCCGCATGAGCGTCGATCGCGGCCCGGCGCGCCTCGGCCTCCGCCAGAGCGCGCCTGGCGGCCGGGGAGAGAACCTTCTCCGTTTCGGCTGGTGCGGGCGGGGTATCGCTGGTTTCGTCCGGCATCGCGACCTGTCTCTGTTGCGGGCCCGGCCTTGCAGGACCGGGCTCCCCTCCACCACATAGGGCAGGAAACCGGCCTTCGCGAGGGCAAGCTCGCCCATTTTCCGGCCGGCCCGAGAAGGAGACAGGATGAACTACGTCAGGACCGGCATGCTGATGGCGGGTCTGACCGCGCTGTTTCTCGCGGTCGGCTACCTGCTCGGCGGCAGCAGCGGCATGCTGATCGCGCTGATCTTCGCCGCCGGCACCAATCTCTTCAGCTACTGGAATTCCGACCGGCTCGCCCTCGCCGCCCACAGCGCGCAGGAGGTCGACGAACGCTCGGCGCCGGAGCTCTACGGCATGGTGCGCGAGCTCGCCACCCGCGCCAACATGCCGATGCCGCGCGTCTATCTGATCCATGAGGACCAGCCCAACGCCTTCGCCACAGGCCGCAATCCCGAGAACGCCGCGGTCGCGGCCACGACCGGCATCCTGCGCACGCTGACCTATGAGGAGCTCTCCGGCGTGATGGCGCATGAGCTCGCACACATCAAAAACCACGACACGCTGACCATGACGATCACCGCGACCTTCGCCGGCGCGATCTCCTCGCTGGTCACCTTCGGCATGTTCTTCGGCTCGCGCGACAACCGTCCGAACCTGATCGTCCAGCTCCTGCTTTCGATCCTCGCGCCGATGGCGGCAGCGCTGATCCAGATGGCGATCTCGCGCTCGCGCGAATACGAGGCCGACCGGCTCGGCGGCCGGATCTGCGGCAATCCGGTCTGGCTCGCCGATGCGCTCGCCAAGATCGCCGCCGGCGTGCAGCACAATCCCAGCGAGACAGCCGAGGCGCATCCTGCTACGGCGCATCTGTTCATCATCAATCCCTTGACCGGCGGCGGCATGGATAACCTGTTCTCGACCCATCCCGACACCGGCAACCGCATCGCGGCGCTGATGGAGCAGGCGCGCGCCATGGGCCTCGGCCGCAGCCCCGCGACGCCCGGCTTCACCGGCCAGGCCACGAGCGGCCCCTGGGGCTCGACAGGCTTCGGCGGCGAGCCGCCGCGCCAGCCCGGCCCCTGGGGCTGATCGTGACGGATCGCGCCCCTTCCCGCCGCGGGCCCCAGCCGCCCGCGGCCGCCCCGGAATCCGACGCTCCCGGTCTGCCGGCCCGCCGGCTCGCCGCCACCGTCATCGACGAGGTGCTGCGCGCCCGCGTCGCGCTCGACGAAACGCTCGACCGCCTGATCCCGCCCTCCGGCCTCGACGCCGCCGATGCCGGGCTCGCTCGCGCTATCACTGTCACCGCCTTCCGCCGGCTCGGCACCATCCGCCGGGCGCTCGACGAGCGGCTCGACCGCGGCAGTCCGCGCCATTCCGGCCTGTTCGAACCCATCCTGACGGCGGCGACCGCCCAGATCCTGTTTCTCGACGTGCCGGACCATGCCGCCGTCGACCTCGCCATCCGCCATCTGCACGAGGATCCGCGCTCGGCCCGCTACGCCGCGCTCGGCAATGCGCTGCTGCGCCGGGTCGTGCGCGAGCGCGACGCCATCCTCGCCGAAGCCGAGGCAGATCCCTTCCGTGACACGCCCGACTGGCTCGCCGAAAGCTGGCGCGCCGCCTATGGCGAGGAGGCTGCCACCGCGATCGCGCTGAGCCATCGCGAGGAGCCGCCGCTCGACGTCACCGCCAAGGCCGATCCCGCCCTCTGGGCCGAAAAGCTCGGCGGCATCCTGCTGCCGACGAGCTCGATCCGCCTGCGCGAAAGGCAGCCCATCGCGACGCTGCCCGGCTTCGCGGACGGCGCCTGGTGGGTGCAGGACGCCGCCGCCGCGCTGCCGGTCAGGCTGATCTCGCCGGCGCCGGGCGAGCGCGTCGCCGATCTCTGCGCCGCGCCCGGCGGCAAGACCGCCCAGATCGCGGCGGCCGGCGCCAGCGTCACCGCGCTCGACCGTTCGGCGCCGCGCCTGCGCCGCCTCAAGGCCAATCTCCAGCGCCTCGGCCTCGCGGCGGAGGTGGTCACGGCCGATGCCGCGAGCTGGCAGGCCGAGCCCTTCGACGCCGTGCTGCTCGACGCGCCATGCAGCGCCACCGGCACGATCCGCCGCCATCCCGATGTCGCCTGGACCAAGACGGAGGGGGACCGCGACCGCCTCGCCGCCCTGCAGGCGAAGCTGCTCGACGCCGCGGCCGGGCTGACGAAACCCGGCGGCCAGCTCGTCTACTGCACCTGCTCGCTGGAGCCGCAGGAAGGCGAGGCGCAGATCGAGGCTTTCCTCGCCCGCCATCCCCAGTTTCGTCGCGCCGGGGCGAGCGCCGCCGAAATCGGCGGTTTGGGCGCCGCCATCGACGCGAAGGGCGATATCCGCACCCTGCCGCAGCATTTGCCCGGCGAAACCCCGCGCCTTTCGGGATGGGCGGGATTTTACGCAAGTCGCCTGATCAGGCTATGACGGGCGAGGGATTCGCGCGGCGCCGGAACGTCGCGCCTCTCCCGGCAGGGTCCGCGCGGGCCGATACCGCGCCCGAGACGGAGCTTTCAGGGATTTGAGCGCCTGGTCTGAGCGTCGGGGATTGGCCCAGGCCGCGATCGGACGGGCGGCGCGGCGCAGCCGTGGCCAACTGGTCGGCGCAGCCCGCAGCCTCTGGCCCTTCGGCCGCCGCTCCGCCTCACGCCTGCTCTTCGCCCCGCACGACCTGCGCACCGCCGACCCGACCACGGCCGGCGATTTCTACGCCGGCTACTACGCCTTCGCCGGCCGCACCGTCCGCACCCATGGCGAATCGCCCTTCGATGTCGCGCCGCCGAGCGAAGCCTGGGCCGAGGCGCTCTACGGCTTCGGCTGGCTGCGCCACATGCGCGCCGCCGACACCGCCATCGCGCGCGCCAATGCCCGCAGCCTGGTCGAGGACTTCATCGCCAAGCGCCGCGACCGCCACGAGATCGCCCGCCGACCGGCCGTCGCGGCGCGGCGGCTGATCTCCTTCCTCTCCCATTCGCCGCTGCTGCTGGAAGGCGCCGACCACGCCTTCTACGAAAGCTTCCTGCGCCATGTCTCGCGCCTGGCCGACCGGGTCGGGCTGGGACTCGCCGGCGCGGTGGAGGGGGCCGACCGGATCAACGGGTTGATCGCCATCGCCCTCGCCGCGATCTGCCTGGACGGGCAGGATGCGCGCCGCAAGCGGGCCGAGATCCTGCTTTCCGACGAACTCGACGACCAGATCCTCCCCGATGGCGGGCATCTCTCTCGCAATCCGCGCCTGCTGATCGACTTCCTGCTCGACCTCCTGCCGCTGCGCGAGACCTTCGCCGCCCGCGGGCTCGAGCCGCCGCGCGGCGTGCTGACCGCGATCGAGCGGATGATGCCGCATCTGCGCCTGTTCCGGCACGGCGACGGCGCGCTCGCCTTGTTCAACGGCATGGGCACGACCCCGCCCGACCTGATGGCCACGCTCGCCGCCTATGACGACGCGCGCGGCCGTCCGACCGAGCACGCCGCCTATTCCGGCTACAGCCGGCTCGCCGCCGAGCGCAGCGTCGTCGTCATCGATGCCGGCGCGCCGCCGCGCGGCGCCTATTCCACCGAAGCCCATGCCGGCTGCCTCGCCTTCGAATTCTCCAGCGGCCCGCAGCGCATCGTCGTCAATTGCGGCGCCAGCCGCTTCGGCCCGCCCGATCTCCAGCTCGCGGCGCGCAGCACCGCCGCCCATTCGACCCTGGTGCTCGACGACCGCTCGAGCGCCAATTTCGGCATGGTTCTCGGCGAGATGCGGCTGGTCTCGGGCCCCGCCGATGTCCGCGTCGCGCGGCAAGACGGCGAGGACGGTCCGGAATGGGTCGCCAGCCATGACGGCTATCGCCGCCTCGGCGCGACCCATACCCGCCGGCTGCTGCTCGCCCGCGACGGCTCCTGGCTGGCCGGCGAGGACGAGGTGACCCTGACGGGCGGGCAGGCGCGCGTGGACGCAGCGGCACGCTTCCACCTGCATCCGCATGTCCGCGTCAGTCTGGTGCGCGAGAACACCGGCGCCCTGCTCGCGCTCGCGTCGGGCGAGGTCTGGAGCTTCGAGGCCGGCGGCCTGCCCCTGGCGATCGAGGAAAGCCTCTTTCTCGCCGCCGCCGACGGCCGCCGCAAGACCGAGCAGCTCGTGATCGCCTTCGATGCCGTCGCGACGCCGCGCATCGCGTGGCGGTTCAGCCGGATCAGTGCCGCCAATCCCCGCGCCGGCCAGACGCTCGCCGCCGCGCTGGCCGAGCGACAGGCCCCTCCGACGGAGCCCGACCCCACGCCTTCGGATTGAACCGTCAGCGCGAGGAGCGAAGCGACGAAGCACTCCGGGAGGACCGGGTGAGAGGCTGCGGCAACGCCCCCTGGCTTGCTGCGCTGCGCTCGCAACGACGCGCAAGCGCGTGACGGTTCTGCGACGGCGGCTTTTGCCTTTCGCGCCGCAGCATGATAGCTCGCGCGCAATAGCCTGCCCCGCCATCACAGCCGGACCCGAATCCGATGCCGAATGAGCTTCGCCGCGTCGAACGCGCGCTTCTTTCCGTTTCCGACAAGACGGGTCTGATCGATTTCGCGCGCGCCCTGCACAAGCTCGGCATCGCGCTCGTCTCGACCGGCGGCACCGCCAGGGCGATCGCCGAGGCCGGCCTGCCCGTCAGCGACATCTCCGACCTCACCGGCTTCCCCGAGATGATGGACGGCCGGGTCAAGACGCTGCATCCGAAGGTGCATGGCGGCCTGCTCGCCATCCGCTCGCATCCCGAGCACCAGGCCTCGATGCTCGGCCACGGCATCCAGCCGATCGATCTGCTCGTCGTGAACCTCTACCCCTTCGAGGCGACGGTCGCCGCCGGCAAGGCCTATGACGACTGCATCGAGAACATCGATATCGGCGGCCCGGCGATGATCCGCGCCGCCGCCAAGAACCACCACGACGTCGCCGTCGTGGTCGAGCCGGCCGACTACCCCTCCGTCCTAGCCGATCTCGAGGCCCAGAAGGGCACGACCACGCTGACTTTGCGCCGCAAGCTCGCCCAGAAGGCCTATGCCCGCACCGCGGCTTACGACGCCGCGATCTCGAACTGGTTCGCCAACGAGCTCGGCGATACCGCCCCGGCCTTCCGGGCGCTCGGCGGCGCGCTCGCCGAGACGATGCGCTATGGCGAGAACCCGCATCAATGGGCCGCCTTCTATCGTACCCCGGAGAACCGCCCCGGCGTCTCGACCGCAAGGCAGGTCCAGGGCAAGCAGCTCTCCTACAACAACATCAACGACACCGACGCCGCCTTCGAATGCGTCGCGGAGTTCGCGCCCGACGCCTCGGCCGCCTGCGTCATCGTCAAGCACGCCAATCCCTGCGGCGTCGCCGCCGGCGGCTCGCTGCTGGAAGCCTACGAGCTGGCGCTGCGCTGCGACCCGGTCTCGGCCTTCGGCGGCATCGTCGCGCTGAACCGCAGGCTCGACGCCGCCGCCGCGAAGAAGATCGTCGAGGTCTTCACCGAGGTCATCATCGCCCCCGATGCCGAGGAGGAGGCGATCGCCCTGATCGCCGCCAAGAAGAACCTGCGCCTGCTGCTCACCGGCGGCCTGCCGGACGTTCGCGCGCCGGGCCTTTCGCTGCGCACCGTCGCCGGCGGCTTCCTGGCGCAATCCCGCGACAACGCCGTCGTCGACGACATGGAGCTCAAGGTCGTGACGAAGCGCCAGCCGAGCGAGCGCGAGCTCGCCGATCTGCGCTTCGCCTTCCGCGTCGCCAAGCACGTCAAGTCGAACGCCATCGTCTATGCGAAGGATCTGGCCACGGTCGGCATCGGCGCCGGCCAGATGAGCCGGGTCGATTCCTCGCGCATCGCCGCCTGGAAGGCGGCCGAGGCCGCGAAGACGGCAGGCCTGCCCGAGAGCCTCGCCAGGGGCTCCGTCGTCGCCTCCGACGCCTTCTTTCCCTTCGCCGATGGCCTGCTCGCTGCGGCCGAGGCCGGCGCCACCGCGGTGATCCAGCCGGGCGGCTCGATGCGCGACGACGAGGTGATCAAGGCCGCCGACGAGGCCGGCCTCGCCATGGTCTTCACCGGCCACCGCCATTTCCGCCATTGACGGCGGCGCAGGCCGGCGGACAGGCTGCATCCGGGCCGCTTCCCCGGCGGCCTCGCTCCGTCGTTCGGACGAGCGGGGGCGCGCGCTGAAGCCCATTGCCTGAGCGGCCAGCCGGCACGCTCCGGCACCGCTTCCGGACCGGCTGAGGGGCAGGGTCCCGCATCCAACCGAAGGAGGCCTGTGGCGATGCATACGATCAAGGTCATCGGGCTGGGCTTCGCCCTGCTCGGCCTGCTGCTCTTCCTGGCGCCGCGGCTGTCGGCTGCCGCCGGGCGGCCGATCCCCTTCGCGATCAGGCTCTTCCTGCCGCTCTGGTTCATCGGCGCGCTCGGCAACCTCTGGATCGGCATCGCCCGGGCGGGCTATACCATGAAGGAGGAAGCGCCGATCTTCCTCCTCGTCTTCGGCGTGCCGGCCGCCGCCGGCCTGCTGATCCTGTGGCTGACTTCACGAATCGTCCGATGAGCCTCGAAACCGTCCGCAATTTCTTCGCAGAGCACGCTCCCGACATCGCCGTCATCGTCACCGAGCAGAGCAGCGCCACCGTGCCGCTCGCGGCGGCGGCGCATGGCGTCGAGCCCGGCCAGATCGCCAAGACCCTGTCGTTGCGGATCGGCGAGGAGGTGGTGCTCGTCGTCACCCGCGGCGATGCCCGGCTCGACAACAGGAAGGCCAAGGCCGCGCTCGGCGGCAAGCCGCGCATGCTCGGCCCGGAGGAGGTCGAGGCGCTGACCGGCCATCCGGTCGGCGGCGTCTGCCCCTTCGGACTCGCCACGCCGCTCAAGGTCTATTGCGACGTCTCGCTGAAAGCCTTCGACATCGTGGTGCCGGCGGCCGGCTCGACCCATAGCGCGCTGCGCATCGCTCCCGACCGCATGGCCGAGCTGACCCGTGCCGAATGGGTCGACGTCTGCCAGGAAGCGGCGCAGGAGGCCGCGCCGGCCGATTGAGCCTCAGGCCTTGGTTCGCGCGATCAGCTCCATCGCGGCCGCCGGATTGCGGAGCTTGGCGCCGCTGATGACATAGAGAAAGACGTCGCGCGGCTCGACTTTGGCCGGCGGCCCCACCGTCTCCAGCCCTTCCGGCACATGGCCTTCCGCCCAGCGCCGCGCGGCTGTGACCCAGCGTTCGAGCCCGGATTCGGGATAACCTTTCGGCTCGGCCTCCTGGGTTCCCATGATCCGCGCATAGACGAAGGGCGCCGTCACATCGGCGATCTGCGTGTAGTCGGAATCGGCGGAGGTGATCGCCGCGACGCCGTATTCCCGCAGCAAGGCGACGAAATCCGGCGAACGGAAGCTGTCGTGCCGAACCTCGACGGCATGGCGCAGCCTGACGCCGTCCAGTTCCTTGGGCAGCAGCCTGAGGAAGGCCTCGAAATCCGCGGGATCGAATGGCTTGGTCGGCATGAACTGCCAGTTGATCGGCCCGAGCTTGTGCCCGAGCTCGGTCAGCCCGCTGGTCAGGAACTTCTCGACCGAGGGACCGGCCTCCGCCAGGACGCGCCGGTTGGTGCAGAAACGCGAGCCTTTCAGCGCGAAGACGAAATCCTCCGGCGTCTCCTCGCGCCATCGGGCGAAGCTCTCGGGCTTCTGCGAGCCGTAATAGGTGCCGTTGATCTCGATCGAGGTCAGCTTGCTCGCGGCATATTCGAGCTCGCGCTTCTGCGGCAAGCCGTCGGGATAGAACACGCCGCGCCAGGGTTCGAAGACCCAGCCGCCGATGCCGATATGAATCTTGCCTCTGGTAGCCACCGTATGCCTCCCGGTCCGAAGTGATGAAACGAAGATCAGAGCAACCTCACAGTTCGCGAAGCGCCGTTGGATAAACGCTTGTGATGCTGACGACACCCGTCAGCATCGCCCTTTTCATCCACTTGCAGAGCAATCGAGATCCGTTCGTTTCGTTTCCAATCGGAAAGACGCGCAATGGTCACATCATACAACCGCAGATGCGTTGCAGCCCGGCGCGCCTCGCCACCTTCCTTCCGCTGCGAAGAAGGAGCGCGGCGTGGCGAAAGGGGGGCCAGGGAAACTGGACATCGTAATCGGTGCGCATCTGCGCCGCTTGCGCGCAAGCGCGAGGCTGTCCGAAGCGCAAGTCGCTGCGATATTGAACGTGAGCCAGCAGCTGATCAGCGACCAGGAAAATGGGCGCAAGCGGGTGTCGATTGCGCAACTCCTGAGGCTGGCCGCGCTCTACGGAAGATCTCTTGCTCAGCTGATCGCGGAGATGGAGCTGGATCATCCAAGATCGGCGCATTTCGGTGAAGCGGAACAGATGGCTTATCGCGCAGAGACAACAGTCGAAAGAGGCAGAAAAGGAGCGCGCGAGCCGTTTTGGATCGATCTCAACGAGTTCGACGACCCTGCGGAGCGGGATGCGCTTTTCGATCGCTTCAACCGATTGAAGCAAAAACAAGGAGGCGCCCGGCGCTGACGAGCCTTTGCCTGATGGGGATGAGGAGGCTGAGTTGGGTGCTGAGTTTTGCCGGTGTTTTTGGGCGTTGGAACGCAAAAAAGCCCCCGCTTTTGGGCGAGGGCTTTTGGGATAGACGTAAAGTTGGTTGCGGGGGCCAGATTTGAACTGACGACCTTCAGGTTATGAGCCTGACGAGCTACCGGGCTGCTCCACCCCGCGTCAACTTCTGGGCCTTTGGCGTCTTTGGTTGGCAGTCGG